>ERZ842401.908-NODE-908-length-43939-cov-5.532677_pt1 | contig 43939 bp, 31 predicted proteins | sample MGYA00521270_ERZ842401 | MGnify/ENA primary metagenome ERZ842401 (study PRJEB31892, sample SAMEA3878208) | bioreactor metagenome | biome: Moose rumen | place: Sweden | collected 2011-10 | study: EMG produced TPA metagenomics assembly of the PRJEB12797 data set... | reverse complement strand
AGTCAGGAGTCAGGAGTCAGGAGTCAGGAGTCAGGAGTCAGGAGTCAGGAGTCAGATCAAGATCATGAGCCGTTAATTAGCGTTTTAGTTCCAGTTTATAACGTCGAAAAATATTTAAATAAGTGCATCGAAAGCATAATTAATCAAACTTATAAAAATCTCGAAATAATTCTAGTTGATGACGGCTCCCCAGATAAATGTCCTCAAATTTGCGACGACTGGACAAAAAAAGATCCCAGAATAAAAGTCATTCATAAACAGAACGGCGGATTATATTCAGCTCGTAATACCGGCCTCGATAACGCTCACGGAAAATTTATATATTTCATTGACAGTGATGATTATATGAAGCTCGACACAATTAAAATTTTATATGATCTAATTGAAAAATATGACGCTGATATTTCGACCGGTTATTTTCAGTGCATCGATGAAAACGGAAATAATCTCGATAGAGTTAAAATTAATTTTACTTCCGAAATAGAAATTTTCTCCCGTGATGAAGCGTTTCAGAGAATGAAAACAGATTTAAGATTTATTGTGACATGGGCTAAATTATACAAGTCATATATATTTCAAAATTTACGTTATCCAAAATGCACTATACATGAAGACGAATTTTTAGCACATCGCAGGCTAGGAAAAGCAAATAAAATCGTTGCAACCTCCCAAAAATTATATATGTATTTAATTCGTGGCAACAGCCTAATGAGTGAAGTTCGCAGAGGTTTTTCAGTTCAGCATTTTAACGAGATTATAGAATTTAATTTGGATCGCTATGAATATTTTACTAAACTTAAAAATTACGATATGGCCGAATGGTGTATAAATTGTATTTGTAGCGGGATATGTTCGGAATTGTCGAGAGTAAGCTATTTAAAACATAGAAAATTATTTAATAAAAGCTTAATAATATGCGTTAGACTCTTGATGAAATCGAAAAGTTTAAAGCTCAAAATAAAACAACCATTAAGAATTTTTAAACACGTGATGAAAAATATTATTAAAGACTTATTGCACAAATTAAATTAAAATGCATCGTCTCGTAAATTTTTTATATCCTGAATCAGATCGCTAAACATCTTTAAAATTTCTGGTTCGGGATTGCTTTCAACATGCTTAAAAATTTTATAAATTCTGTCCTTTTGATGCCGGTTTAATAAATAACTCTCTATATAAATTATTTCGTTTCTAAGCTCGTTTAATTTATTTTCAGGGTTTATTTTTTCGTTTGCATTTCCGGCAATTTTAGAAGCTCCACGTAAAATTATATCGTCAATAAATTCAGGATTTAAATTTATTTTGCTCAAAAAAGTTTTTATTATCAACGGAATTTTACAAGCTTCGCCCGTAATTATAAATTTATCCGGGTTATAAATTTTTATTAAACGCTTGATAATATGAACAAGCTCCAGAATTTTAAAATATATTAATCTCTCAAAATCCTCACGGCAAATTCTTACGGACATATAATTAAAATATTCTTGATCGTTTAAAATTATTCTGATCTGTTCCGAAACTTCTTTACTGATTTTACGCGAGAATCTCAAATTTAAAAACTCGTTGAACATCTCATTAAATTTATTTTCGCAAATATTTTTATTTATCACGTTCTCAAGAATTTTATTATTTTCATAAATCGTTATTTCGGTCTGTAAATTCTCTATTTCGCATATTAATATTTTTCCCGAAATCTTTAACGCATTTAACGCCGAAATTTTTGCTTCACGCTCATCAATAATTTTAACGTCTTTAAAACCTGCTGAACGCGCATTTAAAATTATATTATCCTCATCAAGATTCAAATTTTCATGTACAGCTATCACGCAAAAATCTATAAAATCATTTAAAAATATTTCTGATCTCTCGCGCAAATTGTTTAAACTTTTTCCGGAAGCTATAAATTTAAAATTATTACCGCCATCAAAATATCCGGCTCGTAAATCTTTAGCTCCGTAGTTAATCCCTATGCTCACACTTGAATTTTCCATCTGATGATATATTTATTACCCGCAAATTATATATATTATTCTCAATTAAATTTTTATTTACGCATTCGGCTTCAACATAATTTTTTGCATGGCCACATGAATTTTTTTCAGCCAAAATTTCAACGTCAGAATTTACAAATTTTTCAGCGTAATTCTTAAATAATTCACCGCCCAATTTTATAGCTTCAGATGTTCGCAACGATTTAATTTTATTGTCAACTTTATTTTTTAATTTTTCTGCTACAGTTCCAGCCCGCTCAGAATACGGAAATACATGAACCCGACCCAATTCAGTTTTACGCATAATTTTAAGAGTGTTATTGAACGCCTCATCAGTCTCGCCGGGAAATCCCGTTAAAATATCGCTCGAAATATGCAATCCATCACCTAAATTTTTACGCGCGTTCTCACATATCTTACAAAACCCGCCGGCATTATATCCGCGCCGCATTGATTTTAAAATCTCATCGTCCCCGCTCTGTAAAGGTAAATGCAAATGTCTGCAAAATATTTCACAATCTTTAAGCGCTCTTAATAATTTTTCATCCAAACAAAAAGGCTCAAGCGACCCCAATCTTAAACGCACAATATTTTTTAATTTTAATCCGGAAATTTTATTTATTAATTCCGCAAGTGACGTATTTATCTCACGCCCGTAAATTCCCAAATGTATACCCGTTAAAATTATCTCACGCGTCCCGTTTGAATCTAAAATTTTTAGCTCGCTGATTATATTTTCAATTGGCCTGCTGACCGGGCGACCTCGCAAAAATGGTATTACGCAATACGTGCAAAAATGATCGCAGCCATCCTGAATTTTTATAAACGCCCTCGAATGCATTACAGGTCTCAAAATTTTCAGCTCTTCCCATTCGCCAATATTTATATTTATGTTCCGCAAATCTATAAAATTTTTTTCGTTTCTTTCGCCCGTTAAAATCATGTTATTTAAAACTTCAGGCAAAATATTTTTATGCTTCGAACCAGTTAAAATATTAATTCCCAAATCTTTAGCACTCTCAATATTTATATTTTCACTCCAGCATCCGCACACCGCCAAAATTCCATTTACTCCAATTGAACGCCTCGCACGCCTAATTAACTGCCTGCATTTTTTGTCAGCTTCTGATGTCACGGAACATGTTACTATTACAGCATCATCATAATTTAAATTTACATCGTCCGTAATTTCATGGCCGAAATTTATTAACTCGCCGGCAATATATTCACCTTCGCATAAACTAGAACGACAGCCAAAAACTTTTACTAAAATTCTCATTACGCTATAACCGCTTTACAGCCCCACCAATCGTTTAATTTTATTTCACTGACGATTTTCAAGCCGGAATTTTTGTTTACGCCGTCAATAAATTTTTCACGCTCTTTAACAGTCATGCCGGAAAATATCGCAACTCCATCAGGCTCTAAAATATTTTTTACATTCGGCAGTAATTCCAAATTCGGAGCTAATAAAATATTTGCAGTTAAAATATTTACTCGATCATCAAAATTTTTTAAAAGGTCCGCAACTTCGATTTTACATAAATTTTTGTCTATATTATTTAATTTCATGTTTCGTTCTGCTTCGGTTATAGCAATTGGATCAATATCACGAGCATAAGCAAATTTCGCACCAAGTTTTAAAGCTGTTATAAATAATATTCCTGAACCCGTTCCGACATCTAAAATTTTTATTTGCGGCTTAACAGTTTCCTCAAGCAGAGTTAAAGCTATTTGGGTGCTCTCATGATAACCAGTCCCGAACGCGCTCGCAGGAAAAATATAAATTGCTAATCTATCAGGCTGATTTTTAATTTTATCTTCATGCCAAGGAGCCGAAACAATTAAATTTTTTCCAACTTCCAACGGCGGAAACGCTTCATAATGCTGAGTGTCCCAAGCCTGATTATTCGTCTTAAAAATTTTATAATCGTTTATATTATTATTTGCGAGTTCTTTAAATTTTTTTATGATTTCGTCAGGGTCATCATTTGAATTAAAATAAGCTCGTAAATAATTTTTACCGTTTGAATTTAATAAAATTTCAGAACCCAACGCGCCGGATAAAATTGCGAGATTATTTAAAATTTCTTCGTCATTATCATTATTTAAATTTAAATCTACTGTCCACCAAAAATTTTTATTATTATTTTTATCGCACATATTTTTTATTTAAGCCTCCGGAATTTTATAGCACGAAAAATTATAATAATCTAAATTAGGAATATGCAAATTATTTATATTTTTATGTATGCTATCATGAATTAAATTTTAAAATTTTTATAATTTATCAGGTGATCAAAATTCATTACTTCGATGAAATAGTTAATATTATCGAAAAATTACGCGCTCCAGGCGGCTGCCCTTGGGACAGAAAACAAACTCTCGAAACTTTATGCACTCCCATAACTGAAGAAGCATACGAATTAACCGACGCAATTAATAAAAATGATATGCAGAATATTAAAGAAGAAGCAGGAGACTTATTATTACAAGTCGTGTTTGTCGCTTCAATTGCTAACGAAAAAGGAGAATTTAATATTTCTGATGTCGTTCGAACCATTTGCGATAAATTAATCCGCAGACATCCTCACGTTTTCGGAAATGTTAAGGCCGATAACCCCGAAGAAGTTTTAAAGAATTGGGAGAAAATTAAATCCGAAGAACGTAAATCTAAAAATCAAAGCACATCAATTTTATCAGGAGTCCCGGATGGTTTGCCGCCATTGTTGAAAGCTGACAGGATTCAAGCTAAAGCTGCACACGTTGGATTTGATTGGCCGGCCGGAAATTCGCAGCCACTTTTTAATAAACTCGACGAGGAAATTAAAGAATTAAAACAGGCAGTAAACGAAAATGATTTAAATCACATGTCCGAAGAATTAGGCGATATTTTATTTATGACGGTCAATCTTGCAAGATATTTAAAAATTAATCCCGATGCTGCTTTATCTAAAGTATGCGACAAATTTAAGGCGAGATTTAAAATTATGGAGGATTTAGCAAACTCAGAAGGCAAAAATTTAAGCGATTATAATTTAAATGAGCTTGATAATTTCTGGAATATTGCGAAGGATAAATTAAAAAGTTAAAGTATAATTTATTGTGTTCAACGCAATTTTTAAATTTTATTTTAAACAGGAGGAAGAATTTTAATGGCAGGAGAAAAACGTGTACGCGTAACTGAAACCGCTTTACGTGATGCCCATCAATCTTTAATCGCTACTCGAATGACTACAAAAGATATGCTCCCAATACTCGAACAAATGGATGAAGCAGGTTATTGGGCTTTGGAAATGTGGGGCGGTGCTACTTTTGATAGCTGCATGAGATTTCTTGATGAAGATCCTTGGGAAAGATTGAGATTGATCCGCGCGAGAATTAAAAAAGCAAAATTACAAATGTTATTACGCGGTCAAAATTTGGTCGGTTATCGTCATTACGCTGATGATGTTGTGCGCGAATTTGTAAAAAAAGCTGTCGGGAATGGCATCGACATCGTTAGAGTTTTTGACGCTTTAAACGATTTGCGCAACGTCGAAATTGCAGCCGATCAAGTTAAAAAAGAGGGCGCGCATTTACAATTATGTATCGCTTATACTCTTTCACCAGTTCACACGCTCGAAGCTTTTGCAAACATGGCCAAAAAAATGACTGAAATGGGTGCAGACTCGATCGCAATTAAAGACATGGCCGGTTTATTAAGTCCAGGAGACTGCATTAAACTCGTAAAAGCCATCAAAGAAAAAACAGACCTTCCGATTGAATTACACAGCCATTACACGACAGGACTCGCGAGCATGATGTATTTTGCTGGTGTTGAAGCTGGTGCGGAAATTATTGACACAGCCATCTCACCGTTTGCAATGGGAACAAGTCAACCCCCCACGGAATCAATGGTCGCAGCTTTAGAAAATACCGAATGGGATACAGGAATCCAGATCGAAAAATTATTACCGATTTGCGAATATTTCAAAACTTTACGCGAAAAATATAAAGATTTATTACCGGCGATCGCTGGCGTTAATATTAATATTCTGCGTTATCAGATTCCCGGCGGAATGTATTCGAACATGGTCAACCAGTTAAAAGAAATGAACGCGATTGATAAGCTCGAAGACGTTTTAAAAGAGGTTCCTGTAGTACGCGAAGCAATGGGCTTCCCTCCGTTAGTTACACCGTCGAGCCAAATGGTCGGAACTCAAGCGACTTTAAACGTTTTGCGCGGACGCTGGAAAATTTTCCCGAAAGAAATAAGACAATATTTTTTAGGGTATTACGGAATGCCGCCAGCTCCGTTTGATCCTGAAGTTCAAAAAATGGCCGTTGGGAATGAACAGCCTATTACATGCCGTCCAGGTGAAAAAATCGCTCCGGAAATGGAACAAGCTCGCAAAGATGCTCAGCCTTGGATGACAGAAGAGGAAGACGCTTTAACTTGGATAATGTTCCCGCAAGTCGCAAAAGATTTCCTGCCGAAAAAATACGCCCGTAAACATTCGCGCGATATGGGTCTACAGGCTCAAGCAGATCCAGCAGCTTACCCGGCATAAATGGACATTCCGTTATCAAGTGAAGCATTATCAAAAATTACAGGCCAGCACGATGAAAATTTTAAAATTATCGAATCTCGTTATCCTGTAAGTTTAAGCATAAACAACGGGGCCGTTCACGTGAGCGGTCCTGATCTTGAACCGGTCAGAATAGTAAAAAAATTATTGAGTGAATTAATTTCAGTCGCCGAAAATGGTAACGAAATTTGTCCGGCTGATATTCGTCACGCAATGGACGCACTCGCCGAAGGTCACGAATTAAATTTAACTGGTTTATATTCCGAAATAATCTGCACTACTTCACGAGGCAAACCTATAAGAGCCAAAACACCGGGACAGCGGAATTATATAAGGGCTATTCGCGAAAATAATATTTTATTTGCAACCGGGCCGGCTGGAACTGGTAAAACATATTTGGCAGTTTGTGAAGCCGTCTCAATGTTGAAAGCTGACAAGATCGAGCGCATTATTTTAGTTCGTCCTGCTGTTGAAGCCGGTGAAAGTTTAGGATATTTGCCGGGTGATCTGCGCGAAAAAATTGAACCTTATGTAAGGCCGTTATATGATGCTTTTTGCGAATTGTTATCGCCGGAAAAATTTACGCGCTACACAGATAAGGGAATTATCGAAATTGCTCCGCTGGCTTACATGCGTGGCAGAACTTTAAATCAGTGCTTTATAATTTTGGACGAAGCTCAGAACACTACATCTAAACAAATGAAAATGTTTTTAACCCGTTTAGGTTTCGGCTCAAAAGCTGTTGTAACTGGTGACATTACTCAAATTGATTTACCTGGAAATTCTCAATCAGGTTTAAAAAGCGTAAAAAATATTTTGGACGGCATAAAGGGAATTGGATTTATAAATTTAAATTATGCTGATGTGGTGCGGCATGAATTAGTACAAAAAATCGTGCAGGCTTATGAACGTTACGAAAATGAAAAGAAAATTTAATCAAGCTAATAAAAATAAAATTCCAGGCGCAAATATAAATAATTCATCAAGTTTAAAAAATTTTTGGCGTAAAAATTCCGCGTCAATTTCAAAATTTATTTTGCCCGTAATAATTTTATTGATCGTCGGGAGCGTTATAGTTATTGCTCAATGGCTTTTTTTGAACAGGCGCGGAGATAGTTTTGTAGTCGGTAAACCTTCGCCGGAAACTTATCGCGTAATTGCGAGTGTTCGTTATGATGATCAGGAAGTAGCCGAAAATTTGCGCACAATGGTCCGGGATAGTGTAGCAGGTGTCAGCGTTATGGATGTTTCGGCTAAATCGCGTTTAAAACAAAGGCTCGAAAATATCAAAAATAATAAACCGAGTTCAAAATTACCTGAACCATTAGTAAAAGCAATTTATAATTTAAGCGAAACAGAACGGACGAGAATTTTAAATTTAACGTATCAAGTCGGAAGCTCATATTTTGACCGTTTAAGTTCCGAAGGCGTTTTAATGGACAGTTCTGCGGAGACTTCAATTTTATGGGACGAAATTAACAAAAACGTAAAATCTTCGAACGATGCAAATTTAATTTATCAAATTTTGTCCAGATTTGGAAATTTAATGTTGCATGTCGATGAAGAATTAACTGAACTCGCAAAAGAAGCGGCCATGAGGGATGTGCCAGTTTTAGACAGAAGACTTGAACCCGGTGATGTAATAGTGTCGCGCGGTGAAATTGTGACGGAACAGACGGCGAATTTATTAAGGTTGCAGGGATATACGGAGGATTTATTTCCGTTTTTGCAATTATGCGTAGTATTTGCCTGCGTTTTGATGCTGCCTTTATGGCTGAATATTTTCAGTTACGGAGCTGGAGATAAAAAACCCTCATGGTGGTGCGCAGTTTTTATAATAATAGTCGCCTGGACATGTGAAGCACTTTGCGCGAGATTTAGAATTAACGGGGCTGGAGTTTTGCCGGCTGTAGTTTTGTCGTATGTATGTATCCCGGATTATTTAGGGTTCTGCATGTCATTAATTGCGACGTATTCGGGATTATTTATAATTACCGGGCAAGCAATTTCCGACAGCATTTTATTAGCTGTAATGTCTTTAATAGCTTCAACGGCGGGATTTTATTTTTTACGCAGGCTCGAATCCCGTAAACAAATCAGCCGTAAAACTTTCGCTTTGGCCATGTTGCTCATAATAATCAGAATGTTAATGCGGTATTTAATGGGAAGCCCATTGACTCAAGATTCATTTAGATTATTTGTGCCGTTGGGAATTTTTTGGAAGACTGCTTTAAGATATTTGGCGGCGGAAATTTTATTAACGCATTTTATTATGATTTTGCTTCCGTTCATTGAAAATTATATCGGGGTTTTATCTGCTCCAACTTTACGCGAGGTCAGCCATCCTTCAAATCCTTTATTGCGAGATTTGCAGAGAAATGCTCCGGGAACTTATCAGCATAGTTTAACGATCGCGACTTTAATCGAAGCTGTAGGAATGAAATTAAACATGGACGTTAATTTATTGCGCGCTGGAGCTTATTACCATGACATCGGGAAATTACGCAGACCTCAATTTTTTGTCGAAAATCAGGGCGGAGGGCATAATATTCACGATGAAATGTCGCCAATGTTGAGCGCGATCACAATTATTTCACATGTTAAGGACGGTTTAGAATTAGCGTGGGAAGCAAAATTACCCGGACGTATTCAGGATTTTATCGCCGAACATCACGGAACTACATGCACCAGATATTTTTATAATAAAGCAGTCGCAGCCGGTGAAAATGTCGAGTGGTCTTCGTTCTGTTATCCCGGCCCGAAACCTCAAAGCAGAGAAACAGCGTTATTAATGATCACCGATTCAGTTGAGGCAGCCGTAAGAGCCGCAAATATTCGTGATTTAGGTGCAACTGATAATAATCACGGTAAAGGGCAGGCATATTTAACGGTTGAAAAAATTGTGAACCAGGTAATTAACAGCAAAATAAACGAGAAACAATTTGAAGAAGTAAATTTCACGCAAAAAGATTTTAATATAATAAAAGAGACTCTTATAAATGTATTATTATCAATGTATCATACTAGAAGAGTTAAAAAAATTGAGAAGAAAAATTAACACGAAAGGATTTTAATACTTGAAATTAGAAATTAATTTAAATAATTCTCCTGATGAAACGCACGACACGCAAGAAGATTCCGACCCGGATATATATAAAAATTTCGCTGAAGTTCTTGGGAATATTTTGCCCGAATTATACGAAAAAGCTAAAAATTATAAATCCGCCGAAATTTCTTTAACGTTCGTAAATTCCGATGAAATAAAAAATTTAAATAACGATTACAGAAATATTAATGAGCCTACTGATGTTTTATCTTTTCCGATTGAGCTTGAAAATAATTTAAATATGCCCGTCTTAATTTTGGGCGATATAATAATTTGTCCTGAACAAGTAAAAATTTTGCATAAAGATTTAAATTACACTGAAGCAATTTGTTTAATGATAGCTCATTCATTTTTACATTTAATAGGCTGGGATCATGACACGCAGGAAAAACAAAATTTAATGTGGCAAATTCAGGACGAAATTAAAATTAAATTATTAAACAGCATGAAGGGAGCAGAATTTTAAAGATGGCTGGAATAATTTCAGGATTTTTAATTTTATTTCTGCTGTCTGCTTTTTTTAGTGGAGCTGAGACATCAATAACTGCAACCGGCACGAGTAAATTATTAATGCTTTCTGAACAGGGAAAATATAAATTTTTAAATTCCGTATTTCAATGGCTGATTAACGATACTCAAGAGGCTTTAACAGTCTGTTTAATTGCGAATAATGTCGTAAATATCGCGTTAAGTGCTTTAGCTTCCGGGCTGGCTTTAAAAATTTTCGGGCAGGCCGCAATAATAATCGTTATTCCAGTTATGACGGTTTTAATTGTAATTTTCGGTGAGATTTTGCCGAAAAGTGTCGCGATGATTTATTCTGAAAATGTTTTAATCTGGTCAGCTCCGATTTTAAGAATTTTGGCATTTTTAATAAGCCCGTTCGCCTGGTCAATGAAAAAATTTGTATCGATGATTGGGATTTTATTTCACATGAATTTAAACGCCCAGCAGGTTTTTGTAACTCGTGATGAATTTGAACAGCTTGTGAAGATCGGCGAAGAATCCGGCGCAATCGAAGCAAATGAACGCAAAATGATAGACGGGATAATTGATTTTGATGAGACAAAAATACATGAAATAATGATCCCTCGAACAGATATTTTAATGCTTGAAGCTAACGACACATTATTAGAGGCCGTAAAATTATTTATTGATCACGGACATTCACGTATACCTGTTTATGAAGAAACTCCGGACAATATTACGGGAATTTTATACGTTAAGGACACCCTAAAAAATTTATTGGCTTCGGATTTGGAATGCAGTGTAAAAGATTTGTTGCGTAAACCTATTTTTGTGCCGGAAACGATGCGCACCTCCGAAGTTTTGGAATCAATGAGGCGCGATCATATTCACATCGCTATAATTGTCGATGAATACGGCGGAGTTGCGGGACTCGTAACAATGGAAGATATTTTAGAGCAGATCGTCGGCGAAATTCAGGACGAATATGACCAGGAATCACCGGAAATTCAAAAACTGGAAGACAATTCATATTTAATTGAAGGTGCGACTAGTTTAGAAGATATAAACGAGGAATTAGGTTCAAATTTTGAGAGCGAAGATGCCGAAAGTTTAGGCGGACTTGTTTTAATTTTATCCGGGAGTTTTCCTGCTGAAGGAGAAATATTTAACTGTAACGGCTGGCAAATAAAAGTGCTTGAAATAGAAGATCACAGGATCAAAATGTTAAGCTTAAAGAAAATAAATCAGGAGGGAAATTAATTACTTAAATTACTTTTTTGTCCATTAAACTTTTTTTGTCATGATAATTTTTCATTTTCGCGGAAAATTATTGATCAGTAAAATTATTTGTATTACTCATAAAATTTTTTTGCTCTCTTTGAAATTTTATAATTCTTGCTATAATATCACACATCAAGAGTTGAGGGGCTTTTGATAAAACGATCATATTTAAAACGAACAAGAATTTTTTTGAGGAGGAAATATAAAATTATGGCAAAAGCAGTTGTAGATCAGAGCGTATGTGTAGGTTGTGAATCATGTGTAGGAGCTTGCCCGGTCAGTGCTATTTCTGTTAATGATGGCAAAGCGAAAGTCGATGAGGGTACTTGCGTAGAGTGCGGGACTTGCGTTTCAACCTGTCCAGTGAGTGCGATTTCACAATAACATAAAATAATTTTTTAAAAACATCTGAAATAGAATTTTTACCGGTGGGAAGATTAAATAAAATATCCTGCCGGTTTTTTTTTGCGTATTTATGACTAAGAAAATATTATATAATTTGCTGTTGAATTGGAGGTGAAGAATTGTAAAAAAATTTATTGTCGCGTAAATAGTTTTTATGTTTCGGTTTATTAATTTAGTATGGAGGAATTACATTGAAGAAATTTAAAATTTTTGTTGTAAGCCTTATGACATTGATCCTTTCATCAGTTCCAGCCCATTCGATTCAAATAAATAATAAGGCGCTCGGAGATGTTAACGACATCGTAAAGGAAGTTACTCACGGCGATCTCGAAATTCCTAAAAAATCTTTAATGTTCGTTTCAGATGTTGCAGTTAAAGATTCTTCGGGGAATGCAAAAAGTTATTTAAGCTCTCAAATAATGACGTTTAATAATGACGGAAGCGTAAATAAAACTTTCAAATTACCAATTATTGACGATCAAAGAAATTTTATAATTGACTCCGGAAATAAGAGGAATGCTCTTTTACAAATGAACCCCGCAGTATCAAAAAATTTAATTGACGGACGACACGCAGTAATGATTAACAGTTTAGGAAATTCAAAAAGTTTTGATGTTAATCTCATGTCCGTTAAAAATGATTCCGGGGGGGGGTACGATTTCCGGCGCAGTTGTTGGAAATAGCACGGAAGTAGGTTCAAATTCCAATAATTGTATTTACGGCGGAGAATTTTTAAGCGTACCAGGTTACGAAAATAATATTTATGTCTTAGTTGACCAATCAATTACAACACAAGAAGGTACAGGATTTAGGATATCGGCTGCCAATCTCAATTTAAATTTCTGGGAAGTAAATAAAGATTCATCAGGAAATTTACAATATGAATCACTTAAAGATTTAAATTTTATTCAGAGTATTCCAAGTTCTCCTTACGCTCATTTAGTTCAAATTTGTGTCGGAGATTTTGACGGAGACGGCTATAAAAATGAACTAGCTTTATTATTTAACGGAGCTATAAGAATAGATTTTTACGTTTACAGATTAATTTATTCAGACGAAAAATTACAGCTTAAAAGTTTAGGCTCATCAAGCGGCAATAATATTTATAATAGTAAGTCGTATATTTTTAATATTCCGGTTTTTGTGCAGGCTGCAAGTCAAATTATCGCCGGAGATTTTGACGGAGACGGAGTTGATGAGATCGGAATAATTTACAGAGAAGCAGAAATGGACGAGGGAAGAAATTGCGGAAAAATAAATTGTGCAATTTACAAATGGAATTCACAAAAAGCTTCTTACGATTCCGAGACTACTCAAATAGATTGCAGTTATTACGAGTATGCTAACTGGTCAGGTTATAAAAAATGGAGTGGCATTGCTGGATTAAAAGCCGTTGCTGCAGACCTCGATGGCGATGGGAAAGACGAAATTGTCACGTTACTCGTTGGGTATTACGAATTTAGACAGACGACGAGTCAAGTAAAAAAATATGAGGGAACTATTTACCGTCATCAATGGCTTTTAGAATATCAGCCGTATTTAACTCGCTGGTATTGTGAAAAGTCCAGCATTAAACCAATATTCGACAGCAATAATATTAAAGGCAATGGAGTTCAGGAAGGATTATTAAAAACATCTGGAAGCAGTTTAATCGGGAGTGCTCTTGTTAGATATAGCAAGAATGAGACCAGCGCAAATAGTAAAGGTACTCCGCCTTGGGACAGATTTAACGATAAATATATTAATTATTATTGGATTCCCGAAACTTTTTCGCTCGTAGCAGGTCAGTTCACCGGGACGATGGGCACAGCAAAAACAGTTGATGATATTGCTTTAAGTTGGGTGGATGCTTCACAGAGAATTTATTTATTTAAAACCAATTTGCAGAATAATAGTTTTAACGGCTTCGGAGATTATATAAAAGTTTTTGACAGTTCTGCGCTTGATGATTCAGTTAAAAATAAATATACGTCTGCAGGATTATTCAGGGGTGCTTTAGTGGCAGCAGATTTTGCCGGCGAAGGTGTTGAACTCGCTGAACCTGTACATTTTGTTAAAAAAGGCGATCGCAGTTATGTTTCTGTTTTGAATGCTCCTCCGTATCATGTTGATAATATAAGCGATGATTTTGTAAGCTTGCAGGATGATCCCAAAAATTTCACTTACAGCAATGGCGGAGACGGCTCAATGAAAGTATTTTATGATTATGCGAGCGCCAGCGATGAGAGCAAAGAAATTAAATTTACTCTTAATAGTTCATACGAGACAATTTTTGCAATTGATAGTAAAAATACACGTGCAGCACTTGATCCGGCGAAAAATGCTTTAAAATTTATAGGCGTTGCAGCTAATGCCTTCGATAAAACTAAAATGGTCGGTACGATCGCAGAAGGTGCTAATACTTTTTTAAGTTCTTTAATTGATAAAGTCGAAAATACTACAAATACGACAAATAAAAATACTACTAGTTCAATTTTTGAGGATAATATTCAAGCTATGACAAACGACACAGTTTTATTTTATGTCGCTAATCAACACGTTTGGCGTTATAGAATTTTGGCTAATCCCGTTCCGTCATGGCTCAAAACTGGAGGGCGTATTGATTCGGTTCAAAGCGATTCAACAGGAGATGACACGGAGCATTATATTACGTTTACTTTGTATGATGATATCCGAAAAGGTATGAGCGATTCAGTTGGAGATAATTTATATCAGCCGTTCCACGAAGAAGGGAATTTATTTTCTTATCCTCAATCCGTTGAAGACATTGAAGGCTATAACGCAGCAGGATTATTAACGAAGGCGACTGACTGGACTTATAATAATGAATTATATAGCACTTCTGCAGCATTCACTGAAGCAAAAAATGAAATGTCTCAAACTGAAGTAAGTGTCTCAGAAAGTTGGCTCACAAAAACCGTCTCAATCGTTGACAGTTTACAGGGTAGTACAGATGTCGGAATTAAATCAATAGTCCCAAGCGTAGGCGATCCCGAAAATTTCACTAAAAGTTATAGCAAAACTGAAAAAATAGGATTTGAATTAAGAGGCAGATCGGATTTGGGTTTAAATGCCGTCAACACTCTTGAATTTATTGCATACGTTGGAAAAGAAGGGGCTATGAGTTTAGGTGCAGCAGTGAAAGAACTTAACAGGGATTCTAAATTATGGCAAAATACCAGCATTTATAATTTATATCCTGATCCAGCTTTGTTATTGCCGTTAAAATTTTTAAAGAACGGTGATAATTTCCGGGCTAATGACGATAATCATACGGCCATGAATTTACGCGGAATGAGATTTTACGCACCGGATTACGCCGTTTATACTGATAATAGACTCGTTGCAGGAGAAAAATATAAAATTAGAGTTCCTTTATATAATGCGAGCTTCAAGGATACAGGAAATTTTAACGTAAAACTTTCTTACACCCTTGAAAAAGACGCAACCGCTGATAAAAATTTAATTTCAAATGTTACGGCTTCAATCGGAGGCTGGAAAAACGGTTCAGATAATAATAAAAAATGGGTCGAATTCGATTGGACTCCAGACATTGAAACGGGCGAATATTATTTTTACGTTGAAATAGACCCGGATAATAATTTAAAAGAGGTTCACGAGTCGAGATTAAAATCTGATAATAAGACCGTTCAAGATTACGGCGGAAATAATACGGGATTTTATAAATTTTATGTCTTTGATCCTTCGGATAATCTTTATAAGGACTATGTCAATAATAATAATAATACGCTAAAAGCTTCATCGCTGAAAACCGCTGCTGATGATGACGATGATGAATGGCTCACCGATCTTGATTTACCCGGAGGAAAGGTAAAAATTAAATTTAATGGCTCCAATAATCTTTTTGATTTCATGGTTGATTTGGTAATTTGGAGTAATGATTATGGTTATGATTCACCCATGCCGGTTAAATGCGAAATCGAATACAGCGGAGAATATATTTTCCCTTATGCTAGATTTGCAGGCTTCACGTTAAAAGATGGAGTAAGCGCGAGAATCGGCGAAAATTACGATTTAATAACTGACGAAGATATTGATTCATATTTTGTAATTCACGACACGACTTTAATACCGGATGACGTTGCCGAACTTAGTTTTTTTATTTCCGCAAAGATGATCGAGGAATCTGACGAAACGTTATACGGGTTAATAGTTCCTTATTCTGATATACTTGACAACGTTGACACGACCGGCGAGAATATTGAATCAGCTTCAGCAGGAAATTATGACGCGAGCAAATACGTAAATGTAAATTCTACAACTGAATATAATTTTACTAGCGATCAAGAAGCATATTGGGAAGTCCTAAGCATAGATTTAATTTCTTCTGAAGTTGCGGGCGCTGCGGACTATAGTGAAGACAGCGATTCAATAAAGAACACGTTTAATATTTCATGGTCGCCTGAAGATGTTTCAACCGGAAGAAGCGCAACAGATTCAGCAACGTTATCACTTTCTCAAATAGCAGGAGTGACATTAAAAGGAGATTACAAGATCAGCGTTATATCTTACGGAGAAGATGGTGAAGTGTTAGGCATCAAAACAGTTGAATATGAAACTGTCAACAGTTCGGAAGGGGCTGCAATTTTAGGCGGATCGAGCGGAGGATGTAATTTTAATTTTAATTCTGGAATTATGAATTTAATTTTAATTTTTGGAATTGGAATTTTGTTGAAGTTCAGGAAGAAGTAAATAATTAATCAAGTTTAATTTTAATTTTAATTCTGAGCAGGAGTTTATAAATAAAAAATAAAAATTTTAGATTCCTGCTCTTTTTTATTATGTTTTTCAATCGTTGACCGCTATATAATTAATTATCATGAAAAATTCAATTAATAATAATAATGATAAAAATAATATTTTAAATTTACCCGAAAATACTCCGCAAGCTCAAATTAAAGCCATAAACGCTGACGAAAAATTAATAACCGTTGGTGCAGGTGCCGGGACTGGTAAAACTTGGGTGCTATCAAATCGCTACATAAGAATTTTATTTGACGACAGCAGTAATAATAAAAATAATATTTTGCCGTCCGATATTTTAACGCTGACTTTTACCGAAGCAGCCGCCTCCGAAATGAAAACAAGAATTGAAAATCAAATTAATAACTCGCTGAATTTAATTCCTAATATTTTGCGCCGTCGTGAAATTTTAAACGGACTCGCTGACACATGGATCTCTACAATACATTCATTTGCTTCGCGGTTGATTCGTGAATCCGGTTTGTCGCTTGATATTGATCCGACTGCTCAAGTTATTTCACCTCATCAGGAGCAGGAATTTTGGGACGGTTTAAAAAATGCTCTGGAATTTGCAAATTTATATACTCTGGCTAATTCATACAGCGGGAAAATTTTAAGAGATAACGCCAAAATTTTAGATCACGACAATTTAATAACAGCTTCCGTGAATAAATGGGGCGCAAGTTCTTTAATCGATTTGGCACGGGATTTTATAGAGCTTCATGACTCACTCGGAAATACTTGGGAGCAAATGTTAAATTTATCCGAAAATAATTTATTGATCGAAGATTCCCGCGAGATCGTAAAAAAAATTTTAATTTCGGAATGGCGAAAAATTTATTATTTCTGGAAAAATTTGCCGCCCCTCCCAAAACCTTCAAATAAAAACGGGCCAGGAGCTTTTTTAATTTCAATTATTGACGGCATAAATAATATTAATATTCCAAATGAAAACGATTTTAAAAATTTTTACGTCACGATCTTAAACGAAAATATTCGCGGAAATGCTCACGAGCCGTTTAAAACTTTAAAAATTTATCTCGGAGGTTTGACGCTTTCAGACTGGCGAAAATCTCAACCAAATATTTTTAATGACGTTACAAAAACTTTTGATGATGATGCAAGCACACCGGAATTAAATTTGCGTAAATCGCTTTTAAAATTTTGCGCAGTTTCGTGGGGTTTATGGGATTCAATGAAAAGACGGCGCGGATTATTATCATTTTCGGACATGATCAACCATGCAAAAACAGCTATTGAACTCGGAGGAATTAACAGAACTTTTAAACATATTTTAGTGGACGAATTTCAGGACACTGATCCATTACAGTTTAAAATGATCAATTCGCTCGCACAAAAATCTGACCAAACAATTTTTTTTGCAGTCGGCGACCCTAAACAATCAATTTATAGATTTCGTTACGCTGAACCGGCTTTATTTGCGCAATTAATTCGGGAGGCTGATTTAAAAACTGATCTTGATGTAAGTTTCAGAACTCGTGAAAAATTATTAACCAGAATAAATAATTTATTTGCAAAAATTTGGCCGAACGGTCTCGGAAATTCTGAATTAATGTCAAATTTAAAGTTTGAACCCCTTAAACCTTCAAATATTGATGATCTCCGCAATAATGGAACTGTCCCGGATTTTAAAATTATTTTGGCCAGCGAAAATTTAAACGAGCCTAAAAAAGTTTTAGCCGAAAATTTAGCAGATTTAATTTATAAATTCGTAAGTGAAAAATTAACTGTTTGGGATAAAGCTAAAAAAATTTTACGTCACGTTAAATATTCTGATTTTGCAATATTAGTGCGTGACAGATATTCTCATGACATGCTCGAAGAAATTTTATTGACGCGTAATATTAAATCAATTCAAGATCACAGCAGAGGTTTTTTAAATCGTGGCGAAATAAGCGATGTAATTTCAACTTTAAAGGCTGCAGCAGATTTCAACGACAGCGCAGCGGTTTCAGGTTGGATAATGTCACCTTTTTCCGGTTTAATTCATGATGAGGCCATGAAAATTTTACAGCAGATCGATGAAAATAAAAATAATTCGCCGGTCGAAATTTTAAAATTAAATTATCCTGAAACATTTTCCAGACTTGAATATTTATCGCTTAAAGGAGAATTGGAAGGCCCGGCCGGATTATTATCAGTTTTTGATCGCGACCGTGAATGGCTTTCATGTTACGCTGAAAAAGATAAATTAAGAGTTTTGAGAAATATTCGTGAAGCAATCAGGATCGCCGAAAAATTTCAAAAGTCCGGGACCTCAAGTTTAACCGCTTGTGCTGAATGGTTATCTCGTGCTGTTCGGGGCGGTGTAATTTTGGATGAGCCTTCGTGGCATGATAAAAATGAAAATGCCGTGTTATTATCGTCAATACATTCCGCGAAAGGGCTGGAATATCCGATTACAATAATTTTTGACACTAGAATTAAAGCACGCGTAAATAATTCGCAATTACGAGCCTCCAAAAATTTGGGACTTGCCTTTACTAATTTGCCGGACGAAATAAGCGGCGAAGAAATAAATTTAAAATTTTACAAATGGGACAGGCTTATATCTGAACAAGGCGAAAAAGAAGAGGACATGAGATTATTTTATGTTGCAATGACCCGCGCTCAAGACGGTTTAATATTTTGCGGACTGCTCGATAAAAAAAATTTACCTCATAAAAATACTTGGACCGAAATTTTATTAAACAATTGCGATCAAGACGATAAGGACAAAAATATTATTTATGCACTCGAAAATAATAAATTATTTAAAAATGTTGATGCAGCCGAACAGAAAAATTTTGAAAATGTAAATTTAATTGAGCCTGAAAATTATTTGTGTCAAGTCTCTGCGAGTTCCTACGCGTTATTTGAATTTTGTCCGGTTGCCTGGCGAAGAAAATATATGCAGGGTTTAAATTTAAAATGGGAAATGGCAAAAAATGATGATGAAAATTTAAATTTTAATGATGAATCTGAAGAATTTACGGGCGGTGCAGATTTGGGGAGTTTAGCGCATTGGATTTTGTCGAAATTGAAAGGAGATAATATAAATATAAATTCCGAACTCGATAAATATTTAAATGATCGCGATACTTTAAAACTTTTGCCTGGAAATTTACGCCAAATCTGGAGGGATAAAAACTCAAAATTAATTTTGCGCGAATGGCTTTTAAAATTCACGTCCAGCGAAATTTATAAGGAATTTAAAATTAATAATGCCCAGCTTGAAAAGAAATTCAGAATTAAATTTAATAATATCGTCATGGCCGGTTCAATGGATGTATTTTATTTGAGCGGTGATACTTGCAACATTTTGGATTATAAAATTACGTTAAGTGCTGAAGCTCCGAAGGATTTATATTTTTCTCAAATGGAGTTTTACGCGTATGCAGCATATAAATTAACTGGTTGCGAAAATGTTAAGACTAAAATTATATTTTTGCGGGAAGGATTTTATAACGAGAAAAATTTTAATGTTAATGTTAATCTGGACGAAACAGGCGAAAAAATTTTAAATTATGCTAAGTTATCAGGCTCAAAAAATTTTAAAGCTAATTTAAATAATTGTAAAAATTGCCCGTTCAAGAAAGGATGTTTTAAATATGCAGGATAATAACAAGCATGAATTTTATTTAACGTGTGAAAAATATTATATTTTTGAATTGCTGACGATGGCTGCCGGAATGATGGGGCTATATACATATAATTTGCGGGGCGGAGTATTTTGCAACGCTCAAACGGGAAATATTGTATTAATGTCGATGGCATTCGGGCACGGAGAAATTTCGGAGGGATTTTATTATTTAATTCCGTTTAGTGCTTATTTAGCTGGTACTATTGTTTCGGAGATAATGCCGGAAAAAATTCGACATTTATTATTTATCAGGTGGGACACGTTTTTAATTGGCTTTGAAATTTTAATTTTAATGTTAATTGGTTTTATGCCGCTTTCATGGCCTGCGCAAATTGTTCAAGTTATAATAAATTTTATATGTTCGATGCAATATAATACATTTAGACAAGCTGAAGGGATTTCAATGGCGACGACGTTTTTAACGAATCATGTGAGACAAGTCGGGATATATTTGGCGAAGTATGTAAGCGAACGAGATAACGAAATAAAAAAGAAATTGCTCAGACATTCTCAAATAATACTTGTGTTTTTTTTAGGTGGAATGATTATGACATATGCCAGCAGATTATTTTATGAGCGTGCTATATGGTTAGCGTTAATTCCTTTATTAGTGTGTTTTATTTTGATGCTTCATGCTGATTTATTCAACGAGAGATCAAAATTAAATCAAAAGCCTCATGGACATTAAAAGATTAATAATCATAATATAAGTTTATGATGTTTTATTAGGGTGTTGCATAAAAGGAAATTAATTAATTAATTTGTGAAATTTATTATACGAAAGGAATTTAAAATTTTATGGCTCAAATGATCCCGGAATCTCCGGCCATGCGCAGTAAAGGAGAGGAACGCACTTTTAAAATATTAAAAAAACTTCCCGATGATTGTATTGTATATTATGAACCAGTTATCGAGGGGCGGTATCCTGATTTTATAGTAATAATTCCGTCATTGGGAGTTTTAATAATTGAAGTTAAAGGCTGGTATCCCAACACAATAGAAAATATAAATAACCTTGAAGTTAAAGTGAGCGGCAAAATTGAAAAACATCCGTTAATGCAAGCTCGCGAATACATGTTAAATTTAATGGATTCTTGCAGAAATTCTGTTTTTGGTTCTGTATTAATTGGGAAGTCTGGACGTTTGAAAAATAAATTTATAATGCCTTTTGTTACAATGACAATACTATCAAATATAAATAAAAAAGATATTGACGAGGATATAATTAATTTTTTTCCTAGAACTATGTTCAGAGATGCTTTAGTGAAATTCTCGGATAATATAGACTCAATTTCGAGCGAGGGATGTTTAAAATTATTTTCCTCTTTCTTCGATGCTCAACATAAATGGCCGGTAAATTTGAATATTGATCAGGTTAATGCCTTGCGCGGAATTATTCACCCTGAAATTGTTATAACACCTCCCGAAGTTAAGAGCAGAAATAAAAATAATAATAATAATAATGATTTCGATATTGTTCCTAAAGTTTTAGACCCTGAACAGGAAAGAAACGCAAAAAAAATTAAATCCGGCCATCGTTTATTATTTGGAGTTGCTGGGAGTGGCAAGACCGTAATTTTAATAGCCCGTGCGAAGATTTTAGCGCGAAAATATCCGGAACGTAAAATTTTAGTTACATGTTATAACGTAGCACTCGCAAATTATTTAAAAGAATGCCTAAAAGGTTATAAAGTCGATGTAATGAATTTTCATAAATTAGCAAGTAAAGTCTGGAACATGAAATTTAAAGCAAATGAAAACGCATATAAATCAAATGAGGATTTTGGAGATGAAATTTTAAAACGTATTGAAATTATCCCGGAAGCTGATCAAATAAAATACGATTCGGTTTTAATAGACGAGGTGCAGGATTTTGATCCAACTTGGATAAAGTGCATTTTAAAATTATTTAATGATCCGGATAACGGAGATTTATTGATCGTTGGTGACGGTAAACAAGGAATTTATTCGCGTGGCGGGAAACGTAAAATCGTATGGAAAAATTTAGGAGTACACGCAATAAATAGAACACAATATTTAAAAGTATGTTACAGAAATTCATTTGAAATAATAAAATTTGCTTCTGCCATTTCGGAATTAATACAGACCGACGATGAAAATTTTAAAAATATTGTCGCGGATTTAAATACAGCTACTCGCAAAACAGGTTTTAAGCCCTTGTTAATAACGGATTCGACACAGAAAAATATAAAGGAAAAATTTATAAATATCATAAAAAATTTATTGGACGGAAAATTTAACGGTAATGAATTGCCGAGAAAATTATTGCCTGAAGAAATTGCTGTGTTATGCCCGTTTAATAATATGATTAAAGAGTTAAGCGAGGAAATAAAAAATTTTGCGAATGTCGTAACTGATAAAAGCTCTTTAATGTCCGATGGAATAAAATTATTAACGTTGCATTCTTCAAAGGGACTACAATTTAAGGCAGTATTAATTTATTGTGTTGACAGTTTAGAGCGCAATAAAAATATTACGGTTGACGAGGCAATAAATTTATTATATGTCGGAATAACCCGCGCAGAAGATATTTTAATAATAGGCTGTGCAGATAAATTTAAAAAGTTAAATATAACAGCTGAATTAAATAAGACGTTAGAAGCGGAATTAATAGAAAGTATAAATTAAATTAAAATTCAACGATAACCCGTAATAATTACAAATTCAAAAAAATTTATTTTATGCGATAATTTTACGAGCAAAAAAATTTTTAACTTGCGTCATAAAGTTATGCAGGTGTATTTAAATAAATTTAATAAATTCGCCCGCTTATCTATAAAAACTTTGAAAGGAGCTTTTGCAGATGATCCAAAGACTTCATCGCAGTGATCTCGGAAATTCTCTTCGTACGCTGATGGAAAATGATCCTGCCTTCAGACCAGTAGCATATTTTTCTATGGAGGTGGGCCTCAAGGAATCGATCCCAACTTATTCAGGAGGACTTGGTGTATTAGCGGGTGATATTCTGAAAAGTGCTGCAGATTTGGGAGTGCCTATGGCCGGCGTAACGCTTTTATATAAAAAAGGGTATTTCGTTCAGGAATTTAATCAGGACGATTGGCAAAAAGAAAAACCAGTTGTATGGAACCCGGCAAAAGAATTAACGATGCTGCCGAATAGAGTACACGTAAATATTCAGGGGCGCGATATTCAAATAGCAGTTTGGGTTTATGAAATTATCGGCGCGACTGGTTATCCTTTACCGGTTTATTTTTTGGACACTGATGTAGAACCAAATCACCCGGACGACCGTAAATTATGCTGGTATTTATATGGCGGAGATAATCGTTACAGATTGTGTCAAGAATTTATTTTAGGAGTTGGAGGCTTGAGAGTTTTGCGCGATCTCGGCTACATGAATATTGACACGTTCCATTTAAACGAAGGCCATGCAGGATTTTTAACGCTCGAATTAATGCGCGAACTTGGATATTATGATCCTGACAGAATCCGCGAACAAGTTGTATTTACGACACATACGCCAGTGCCTGCGGGACATGATTATTTTGAATTTGGAATGATCGATCAAGTTTTCCCGGACGATGCTCGCAATACAATTCACAGAATGATGCCGGACATGCCCGGAGTTTCAATGACTGAATTAGGTTTGAGATATAGCCGCTACGTCAACGGAGTCGCAAAAAAACATGCCGAAGTCAGTAACGCAATGTTCAAAATGGAAACTGTAGACTGGATAACAAACGGCATTCACCCAACGACCTGGATCAGTTCCGGAATGAGAAAATTATATAATAAACATATTCCAGGCTGGGAATTAGATCCCGGCAGACTCGTTCAAGCTTTGACGATCCCAAAAGAAGAATTATGGACGGCGCACCAGGCTTCAAAATTGAGATTATTGGCGCGCATCCTCGAAACTAACGGCGTGCAGCTCGATCCAAATGTTTTAACGTTGGGTTTTGCCAGACGTGCAGCAACTTATAAGAGAGCAGATTTATTATTGACTGATATTGAAAGATTGAAGAAGATCGCAGGGAATAAAAAAGTGCAGTTTATATTTGCAGGAAAATCCCACCCGCACGATGATGGCGGAAAAAGATTATTGCAGAAAATCCGCCGCGCTTCCCGTGAACTTGAAGATGAAATCCCGATCGTGTTCGTAGATAATTACAACATGGAAATTGCATCATTATTAACGCAGGGTGTGGATGTTTGGTTAAATACTCCAGTTCGTCCGAGAGAGGCCAGCGGTACAAGCGGAATGAAATGCGCAATGAATGGAATAATGAATTTCAGCGTGTTAGATGGCTGGTGGATCGAAGGCTGGATCGAAGATGTAACAGGCTGGTCAATCGGCCCGGAACCTACAGAGACCGAAGCAGATGCTCATTATGACGAGAGCAAGGACGCATTAGATTTATACGAAAAGTTAGAGAAAAAAGTAATTCCTGCGTATTATGATAATCATGATAAATGGGTGGATATGATGCGCCACACAATAGCACTCGATGCAAGTTTCTTTAACACTCACAGGGTTGTGCGCGAGTATGCATCAAAAGCGTATTCAATAGATTTCAGAGGTATGTAATAAAAATAAAAATAAAAAAAAATTAAAATTAAATAAAAATTTTACGAAAGGATTTTTAAAAAAGCTATGACTAAAGGCAATAGTGCGTTAAAAGTGCTGTTCGTTACGACTGAGCTTGCTCCATTTTCAAAAGTTGGAGGACTCGGAGATGTAGCAGGTTCATTACCGAAGGCGTTGCGTCAGGCTGGAGTTGATGTGAGAGTTGTTACTCCTGCTTGGCCTGGTGTTCTGGAGAAAGTTGCTTCAGAGGGATTGAAGACGACGACTTTAAAAACAAAAGTATTTGCGGCATATGATTGGCGCATACATTCTGCGACAGTTATAAAAGCTGATGTAAAAGGAGTGCCGACATATTTTTTAAAGGCTGAAGATTATTCTGGAGCGCAATACCCTGCACAATTAAATTTCTGGAGTGCTTCTCCGTTTGCTGTTTTTTGTATGCAGGCATTGGAATTAAAAGAGGCTATCGAGTGGGAACCTGATATGTATCACTGTCATGATTGGACTTCTGCATTTTTACCCTGCGCTTTAGCATGGCACAGACATTACAGACAAGTCGGCGGAAAAAGTATAATGACGCTTCATAATGTCGCGTATCAAGGAATTTTTGAGCCTTCTCCATTTCTTGAGGCTTCCGGTTTAGAGCCTTGGAGCTTCAGTTCTTCGACAATGGAATTTTATGGGCAGGTAAATTTATTAAAGGGCGGTATAGTAGCAGCAACAGCAGTTACGACGGTGTCGCCAACTTATGCCGGAGAAATTCAGACATATGAATCAACTCGCGAATTATCGGGGATTTTATATCAGCAGCGGAGCAAATTACGCGGAATATTAAACGGGCTTGATACAAAATACTGGGATTCCGAAAAAGATAAATTAATTCCCGCAAGATTTTCCAGCAAAGATTTAAAGGGAAAAACCTCATGTCGCAAAGCATTATTAGAGCGTGCAGGCTTCGACACTGAAACAGATGCGCCCGTAATTGTAGGAGTTAGCCGCCTCGTTGAGCAAAAAGGTTTTGACATGGTGTTAGCTGGAATTCAAGGAATTTTAAAGATGGGAGCTAAATTAATAATTTTGGGATCTGGTCAGGATTGGATCGAGAACGGTTTATCACAAGCAGAAGCCGAAAATCCCGGAAGCATTAAATTTTTCAAAGGATATGACGAACCGTTGTCGCATTTGTTATATGCCGGCGGAGATATTTTCTTAATGCCTTCAGTTTTTGAGCCTTGCGGATTATCTCAAATGATCTCAATGCGTTACGGTACTGTACCTGTAGCTCGTGAGGTTGGAGGATTGCGCGACACAGTATTTGATGTTGACAGACCAGAAGGCGGAAACGGATTCACATTCCAGACTTGCGACACTGACGGAATGTTATGGGCTTTGGGCCGCGCTATTGGAAGATACAGAGATGATAAAAACGCCTGGAAAAATATAATGCTCGAAGGCATGAGCGAAGATTTTACTTGGGATAAATCGGCTTTATTATACAGGGATTTATATCAGGACTTGATGCAGTAATTTAAATTTGTGAAAAATCTCCCAATAAGAATAAGAATTAAAATTTTTATCGGGAGTGTTTTTTATTTTGTATTTCATATTTTAATTTTATATTTTAAGAGAAGGGGGCTTTAAATCATGTACACAGGGAAACATGGACGAGTACTCGCTATTGTTCTCGCTGGCGGTAAAGGTGAACGGTTGATGCCTTTAACGAGATACCGTGCAAAACCTGCGGTGTATTTTGCTGCTAAATATCGTATTATTGACTTCGCTCTCTCCAATTTAATTAACAGCGGAATTTATTCGGTTTATGTTCTCGTTCAGTTCAAGAGCCAATCACTTAACGAACATATTGAGCGCGGTTGGCAGTTCGGCGGAGCAATGAGGGGCAGAGACTTTTTTGTTACGTTAGTTCCTGCGCAGATGTGGAGCGGTGAGCATTGGTTTCAGGGTACAGCTGATGCAGTTTATCAGGCGATGCATTTAATTACGCGTTATCGTGCTGACAGAGTTTGTATTTTTGCGGCTGATCATATTTATAAAATGGATGTTGATCAGATGTTAGCCTGGCACGTAGCTCAAAAAGCAGATGTAACGATCGCTGCGAACGTTGTACCAGTTGAAGACGCTACACAATTCGGATGTATTCGTACAGATAAGAACGGCAGAATTTTGGAATTTATGGAGAAGCCTAAAAATCCGCCGGAAATTCCAGACAAGCCGGGATATTCGTATGTTTCAATGGGTAATTATGTTTTTGAGCGCAAAGTTTTAGAGGAAGCTCTTGATGATGATGCCATGAAAGAAACGAGCCATGATTTTGGAAAAGATATTATTCCGAATTTGGTTGAACATGGTATGAAGGTTTGCGCTTATGATTTTTCGAGCAATGTATTACCGCATCCGAGTGCAGAAGTTGAACTCGTTCACCAATGGAGGACCGATAAACCTTATTGGCGTGATGTTGGGACGCTTCAAGCATATTGGCAGGCGCATATGGAATTAATCGGACATGAATCCGAAATGACTTTATATAATCCCATGTGGCCGATCCGTACGGTTTCATTTGGTGATCCCCCGACTTATTGTTATCCTGACAGCGGACACGAATGTAATATTAATCGCGTAATGTTCTCAGAGGGCAGCAGAATTTTTGGGGCATCCGTTTCAAATTCTGTTTTGGCTCGTAACTGTTTAATTCAGGCCGGCAGCGTTGTAGATCAAAGTATTATCGGTCATGATGTAGTAATCGGCCGCAACTGCAGAATTACAAAAGCGATTATAGACGGACATAATATTATCCCTGACGGTACAGTTATAGGCGAAGACCCCGAAGAAGACGCGAAAAATTATTACGTTGATCCAAAATCCGGACTCGTTGTAATGGGCGTTCCTAAAGTTCTTTATCAGACGGGACATGATGACAGCGAAGAGGCCGCGAGCTGGGATTCAATGGGCTAAAATTTATTTTAATTCCTCCAGATGAGAAATTTTTTAACCTGGAGGATTTTTTTTATTTTTACACGTTAAAATAATACAATCTCACAACGTCAACCACATAATCCGGGCCAAAATTTTTTAACATTATGCAAGCTCTGTGCTGGCCGTCCATTAATATATTTTTATCGTTGAGCACGATTGCCCCTTTTTTAATGTCATAATTTTCTTGTTCAACTTTAGCAATTAATTTTTTAAATTTCTCCATACTCCTGACATCTCCAACGGCCTTTACTTTTTCGCAATACTCTTCATAAATTTTATTTTCATTATTCACAAGGTATTTGTAAGGTGATACATCACTAAGCTTCATTACAACTCCGTTCCAAGATCGTCTAATATCTCCTAATTTTATTTTGCAGACTTCGTATTTTTTTATTGGTCTATAAAGGAGCATATTCAAAAAATCATCACCGTTAAATCTCGGCTCTTTTATCATAAATCGGGGATCGTTTCTCATTTTGAGGAACATATACTTTTTTCTGAAATGATTGTGACAAAACCAAATTATTTTTCTTCTGGCGATCTTTAAAATCTCATCGATAAGCTCTTTATATTCACCGTCCCGCACGAGCTTTAATCCCTTCGAGATTTTACTTTTTATGCTCATGCCCCAACGACAAAACGGATCGAATTATTATTTAAATTATGAAAAGACATTAATATACGTAACACGCAACACGCAACACGCAACACGCAATTTTACTAAAATTTACCATTTTGTCAACCCTCCTTTTTAAATTTATTTTGTTTTAGTTCGCCGGACATTTTAATATAAAAACATAAAAAAATGCCCACCCCAAATTTTTATTTTTAAGTTCAGGGCAGGCAATTTAAATTTTTTTGCTCGATTATTTATTTATTTATTTTTTTCTTGCGCGCTAAAATCAAAAGTCCAAATAACGCAAAATAATTCATAAATCCTAAATTACAGCCTCCAGAACTTGAATTATTTTCAAACGTTGCACCATCCGTTTTTACATCTTTGGCATCTTTTACATCAGCACTGCTCATTAAATTTTCACCAGCCAAAATTACCGGCGAATAAATTCCAGTTTCAAGCCAAACACTTACGCCGATCTTATGATTTTCAGGGATCGTGCTAATTTCATGGCCGGATTCATCATAAAATAATATTAAATTTTCGTTTTCGCCGGAAATATTTATATAATTCTCGATATTCGAACACCAATAAATTTTTAAGCCGTCAGAAATATTTTCATCAAGTTCAAGATTAAAATTATATGTTCCGCTGTCTGTTATTTCGATTTCGGGCAAAACTCCAGCGATCATAAGCCTATTTTTTGCAAGCCTTTCAGACCAATATCCAGCCACTTCGGAAATTTCACGCGATGAAATAATTTTAATTCCTTGAGCAGTAATATAGTCGTCACTGGTTTGCGTGCCGGATTTATTTCCGTCAAGTTCTTTATTATTTTCACCGTCGTTATTACTCCCTGAATTTTGTCCTTCCGTTTTTCGTAAATCTGGCGGAGCTTCGTTATAAAATTCTGTCGGGGCGCTTTTGGATAACACCTCGCTTTCTTTTACCGTTAATACAAATTTTTTGAAGTCAGTCCCCATTAAATTCATTGCCTTCACCGTAAAACTATAATCACCGCTCACCGTAGGTTTACCGCTTAATAATCCGGTCTTCGAATTAAATTTAATTCCCTTCGGCAAAATCCCGGAAGTTATTTCCCAGCTTATAGTTTTTGAGCCTGATGCTTCGATCTTTTTGCTGTAAACTTTTTTATACACGGCATTATCGAGTGAAGTCGTCGTAATTTTCGGCGGGATCTTCGTTTGAATTATTATTTTTCTCGATGCTTTTCCGTCAGCATTTTTCGCCGTTATATTTATGGTCTTTTTCGTTTCAGTCGAAGGCGCAACACCGCTTAATCTTCCTTTTGTGTCACAAATTTTTTTGAAACTTATATCATTGCCGGTCCCGGTAGATGTAAAACTGATTGGAGTTGTCCCGCTCACTTTGAAATTTATATTTATTACGCTTGACGGCTCAACAATTAATTTTATGCTGGAGCTGACTGGTTCAATAAATGTCGGCGCAACTCCTTTAACTGTTATATATGCTCTCTTCGTATATGTCCCGTAATCGTTCACAGCATTTAAAGTTATCGGCAAACTCTTCACGGATCTGTGCGGCGTTCCGGAAATAATTATACTGTAATCTGTGCTGTATAATTTTAAATTCAAATCATCAAGCCCTGAAATTCCAGCCTTCTTTAAATCAGATTCGCTCAACGTGTAAGAATATTTTATCGGAATCGTTCCCGTTGCAGTTCCGGCCAATGAATAAGGATTCCCGACACTGCCTTTTCCGTATGCTGTTTTTAAAACTATTTTCGGGGAAATTCCATTTAATTTTAAATCAATCGCAGCGAGATCACTTGAAGCAGCATTCTCAGCGTAAATATTTAATTTAAATGTTCCGGCAAGCGCAGAATTTCCAGAAATTACGCCCGTCCCCTTCGTTAAATTCGGAGTAAATATTAAACCTTCAGGCAAGCCCCTCACATCAAATGAAGTTAACGGCGTTGAACCTTTTGTCTTAATCGTATATTTATAATTTCTGCATGACGTTCCGACTTTTAAACTCGTTGTCGTGATCTCCGGCATTTTCAAAATTACAAGCGTGTCGGATAATGTATCAGTCCCGCCGGAATTTTTTGCCTTGATCTTAACTTTATAATTTCCTCCATATAAAGGCGTTCCGCTTAAAAGTCCTGTGCTCGATAATTTTAAACCAGTCGGCAACCCGGTAGCACTCCAAATAACATCACCAGTTCCGCCGGAAATTTTAAATTGCATCGGAGTATATTCAACATCTTTAATTCCAGTCGGGAAATATGTGCTGGTAATTTTTGGCGCGACATCCTTAACAGTTAATTTTATAGTTTTTGTAACCGGCGACCCCGTTAAATTTGTTGCTCGGTTCTCAGCGGTAAATTTTAAATTATATGAACCTGATTTTAAAGCACTCCCGAAAAGTTCATAACAGCTCAAGTCATCGGAAGAAATTTTTAAATTTAAACCCTCCGGAATTTCATCAACTTTTAACGAGATCGGAAGCGTCCCAGTTAAATATATATCCTGCGAAAAATATTCGCCAACATTTACAGAACTGAATCTCGTCGTCGTAAATTTAGGTTTGTCGGCCTTTTCGTCAATTATAAAAATTATTTGAGCCGTATCAGTTCCAAGCGAATGAGAAGCCGTAAAATTTACATAAAATGTCCCGGCCGTTTTAGGAGTTCCGCTTATTAATCCAGTTGATGAATTTAATTTTAATCCTGTTGGAAGCGTATTATTTGCCGTCCATGTTACGCCGTTTGTTACGTTTGCTTCGAGATATTCGGAAAATGTATAACTCACTGTCCCATATAATTCCGCCGTTGTTATCGTAAATTTATCGTAAACATTTAAAATATATGCCGCTGAATCTGAACCATAAGAATTTTTAGCAGTAATTGTAAATTCATATTCGCCCGTTGTTGTTGGAGTTCCGTATAAATATCCGTTCGAAGTAAAATTTAAACCCGTTGGCAAATTTCCCGTTAAAGTCCATTCGCATTCATCTCCGCCGGTAGCAGAAAATTTAACAGCGTAAGAATTATTTAACAGAGCGTCGGGGATCGAATCGGTTATTATTTCTGTTTCAGCGTTTAAATTTGTTCTGGTAAATGCTTTTATGCAGGCGTTAGCTTTGATTTTTGCGCCAGTCGTCCAGCTCGTGCCGTTGTATGAAAAAAAACTCCCCGTTTCAATTTTTGCGTTGTCTGAAAATCCAGTCTCTTTTATTTCAGTTGGGGTCTCGTTGTAACCATCAAATTTTATTACGACTGAAAAATATTCACCGTTTGTTAATTCAACTGGATCATTTAACGTTACAACATGATAGCCGGCGTAAGGAATTGTCCCGGACTGCGTAATAATTGGACTTCCGTTTATTGGTGTTGAACTCGGCATTTTTGAGATTCCAGTGTAAACATAAATCGTGTAATTAATATTATTATCCGGCGTGAAAAATCCAACATCAATTAATTTTTCGTCATCGCGTTCAGATTTAAATACATTTGCTGAATAAATATCTGTAGCATTATCCCAGCCGTATGTACTGCACCAGCCTAAAGCATCATAATAATAGCATTGCAAATCTTCGTCAGCTTCTTCAACGTTAAAGGCTATACCGTCCGTTAAATATTGTTCATAAGACATCCAAAAATATCCGGCATCTCCAATTCTTTCGCCGTCAGTATTAGCCCATTGTTTATTCCAAGAATTTTTTATGAGCCATGCGCCGTCTGAACTCGGTTGAATTTTAAAATTTTCCTTTGAGAAATTATCATCCCAGCCCACTAATAAAATGGCGTGATTCGTTCCCGTTGCAGTGTTGTAATAAGTTGAATAGCCGTTTATTTTTGCGTAATCGGAATTTGAGCTGTAATAACTCGCTTGCACCGCACCATTTTGCATTATGCGTTTTTTAACGATGTTGCGCTGTTCGGAGTTGGAATTTAAATTTATTCTCGACAGCCTCATAAAAAATACATCGCGCAATCTTAAAGCCCTTTGATAATCTTCCGGGTATTCGTAATTTAATTTTTTTGGGTATGGCGCATTTATATCGAGCGTCGGGCCGTCCAGTCTTGAATATAATGCAGTCGTTAAAAAAGCATTTCCGCCATTATTTAAAATATCTTCCAAATCAGATTTAGCAGTGTAAGTGAGAAAAGATTTATATTTATCCGGGTTCACAAAAGCAAAATACGCCAAATGCATGGCCGATAAATCTATTGTGCTGCCATATTTCAGAATATAATTTGATTCCATTGCCCCAGTCCCGGCGAACGCCCAGCATGTTCCGTAAGGCACTTGATTTTTTATGCTCGTTACGTAATTTTTAACGTCATATTTTGAGGGGAGCTGGCTGTCTTTGTCGAAATTGAATTTATTATTATTATAATTATTATTTTCGATCGGCGGATTATAATCCAGGTGCGACAAATCTACAGGAAGCGGAATATATCCATAATCTTCAGCTGAGTTTGTATCCGAGTTATCAAAATCCAATTTATATTTTTTAGCCCTGAATTTTTTTTGCCAATTCTGAAACTCTTCCGGAGGTTCTATAAAATAGCCGTCCCGAATTTTAGAGCTTGCAAAACCCGGCCATGCAGAAAATATTAAAATTAATGTTATGAAAAATGTTTCAAATTTTAAATATTTCTTCATTGTAAAAATTCTCCTTTCGTTTTAGATTTTTGAAATTAAATTTTTAAATCACATGAGGCGATTAAATATAAAATCGGAAATAATTATAATTGTAATTAACTAAACAAGACACGAAACAAATAATAATAAAAAAGGGGAAAAAAATATTTTGAGATTGTTTATTACAACACTTTCGATGTTAAGCGTTATAGCGTTTGGTTATGCTTTAGCTGGTTATGGCGGCAGTTTATTCGGGTATGCTTACAGAATTGATTATATTGTGATCGGATTAGGGTGCGGAATTTTTTGCGGTGGTTTAGCTTTAATATTATGGTACAAGAACAGGAAAAAATTTTTTTATTACGATGACGAAAATAACAACGAGAACAACGAAAATTTATAATATAAATCTATAACGGAAGATTAAAAATTATGTGCACTGCCGAAAAAATTATTAACGAAAATATAAAATTATGCGAAAAAATTAATAATTTAAATTTCTCTAGTAAAATCGATTTTATTTATAACCCGTTAAATTATGCGTTTGAAGGTTTTAAATGTTACGTAAATAAATTTGTTCACGAAAATTTACGAGGCTTATTTATAGGCATGAATCCCGGCCCGTTCGGAATGGCTCAAACCGGTATACCATTCGGCGAAATCAATCACGTAAAATTTTGGCTTGGAATCGACAATTTAAAAATTTATAAACCGGAAAACGAATCAAAAAATTATCCGGTGAACGGCCTCAATTGCACAAAATCAGAGATCAGCGGTAAAAGATTATGGGGCTTGTTTCGCGAAAAATTCATAACTCCTGAAAACTTTTTTAATAAATATTTCGTAATAAATTATTGTCCGTTGATGTTCATAGCTGGAAAAAATTTAACGCCAGATAAATTAAATATTAATGACCGTAAAATTTTATTTGAGATATGTGACGAAAGTTTAAAAAATATCGTCGAAATCCTTAAGCCTGAATTTTTAATCGGAGTCGGGAAATTTGCTTTTGAACGTTCGGAAATTGCAATGAAGAATAAGAATAAAAATAAAAATATTCAGGTCGTTAAAATTTTGCATCCGAGTCCTGCTTCTCCGTTAAGCGTAAATTGGGGCGAAAAAGTTACGGAACAATTAAAAAATTACGGAATCTGGAATTAAACAAAAATTAAACAAAAATATTAAAATTATTGCGTATGATATTATTTTACAGGGTGAAATTTTATTTGAACGATGTGCGCGAAATATTACAGGCTGTAAGAGAAAAAAATTTAACAGTAGACGAAGCATTATTAAAATTACGCGAAAAACCTTTTAAAGATATAGGCTTCGCAAAAATTGATCTGCACAGAAAAATAAGGCGGGGAACTTGTGAAGTTATATACGGAGCCGGAAAAACTCCGGAACAAATCGCGGAAATTATAAAAGTAATGCTCGAAAATGATCAGGATAATATTTTAATAACCAGACTTCAAAACGACTCAGCCAAAAAATTACAAGAACTCGGAGTAAATTTTAAATATTATGATAACGCAAAAATTGCAATCGTCGGAAATATTCCAGAGCCGAAATACTCAGGAAAAATTTTAATAGCAACCGGCGGCACTAGTGATATACCAGTCGCTGAAGAAGCAGCATTAACCGCTGAAGTTTTTGGGAATCGCGTAAACAGATTATATGATGTCGGGGTCGCGGGCTTGCACCGTGTTTTATCGCACATTGATGAAATTATGACAGCAAATGTAATTATTGCGGTCGCAGGAATGGAAGGCGCTCTCGCCAGCGTTTTGGGAGGGCTTTCAAATTGTCCGGTTATAGCAGTTCCGACGAGCATAGGTTACGGAGCTTCATTCGGTGGAGTTTCGGCATTGCTTGCGATGTTAAATTCTTGTGCCAGCGGTGTAAGCGTTGTAAATATTGATAATGGATTTGGGGCAGGGTATCTTGCAGGAATGATAAACAGAAATATAAATATAAATTTAAATAAAAATTCTGGAGGTGAAAAATAAATTTTGTTTGGTACAGATATAGGCATTGATTTAGGAACAGCAACGGTTTTAATTTATGAGAAGCATCACGGAGTTGTTCTGCGCGAGCCTTCTGTTGTAGCAGTTGATCAGGACACAGGGGATATTTTAGCGGTGGGCTATGAAGCGAAGAGCATGGTCGGAAGGACTCCGGGAAGTATTGTTTCGGTCAGGCCGTTGCGCGATGGAGTTATAGCAAATTATTCAATGACTGAAGCGATGTTACAGCATTTTATGAGACGAGTTACAAAAGGTTCTCAAAGATTTTTCAGAAACAGGGCGATGATTTGCGTACCATCTGGAGCGACTGATGTTGAACGCCGTGCAGTTTTGGAAGCAGCTTTAGAAGTTGGAGCGCGCGAAGCGTATTTAATTGAGGAACCAATGGCCGCAGCTATCGGAGCAAATTTAAACGTTGAAGAGGCTCGCGGAAAAATGATCGTTGACATCGGAGGCGGTACTACTGATATAGCTGTGATTTCTTTGGGCGGGGTTGTCGTCTCAAAATCTTTAAGGATCGGCGGAGATAAATTTGATGAAGGGATAATGAGATATTTACGCAGACAATATAATTTAGCAATCGGAGACCAAACAGCAGAAAATTTAAAAATTATGATCGGCACGTGTTTACCGCTTGAAGAAGATCAGAGAATGGTCGTAAAAGGCCGGGATCTCGTTCAAGGTTTACCGCGTCAAATTGAAGTAACAAGTTCAGCCGTAAATATGGCAATCGGCGAAATGGTTCAGAATTTAATTGATGGTGTTAGGAATGTTTTGGAACTTACACCGCCCGAATTATCAGCCGATATTATAGACAGAGGAATTGTTTTAACAGGTGGCGGAGCATTATTGCGCGGACTTCCTGAATTAGTTGTACAGCAGACCGGCATAAATTGTTTTACAGCAGAAAATCCGATGGAGAGCGTTGCACTCGGAACAGGTAAAGCACTCGCCGAAATTGATAATTTAAAAAATTCTGGACGCAGCACAATGCTAGTAAATTTAAAAAAATCCAGTCGAAGAAGATATTAAATTTTAAGTTAAGTTAAATTAAATTAAATTAAGTAAAGAATTTTTAAGTGAGGTGAAAAATAAAAAATGCACAGAGGATTATATTCAGCAGCTTCGGCCATGTTAGTACAGGAAACAAATTTAGATGTTATTACGAATAATTTAGCCAACGTTGATACAGCAGGATATAAACGCCGTGTGAGTGCTAACGCGGATTTTAGTGCATATTTAGACAGAATAGAAAAAGTTTCAGAAGATGCCGAAATGAAAATAATGACCTATCCTCCTTTTACGATGAACTGGAAGGGCAAGCAGACCATCGGGACGTTAGCGCTCGCGAGCATTTTTTCAGAGGATGTAATGGACACGAGTCCCGGCATTGTAAAAACGACTGATAATCCTTTGGATATGGCGATCGATGGGCCGGGATTTTTTGCGGTGGCTGATACGGCTGGAAATACTTATTACACGAGAGCCGGGAATTTTACATTAAGCGGAACAAATAATATTGTTACACCTGAAGGATTATTATTGCAGGGCAACGGCGGAGAAATTTCGATCGGACAGGGCGCGGGAAAAATTGAAGTTACGAGAACCGGCCAAATTATAGTGGATGGTGATAACGTTGGACAAGTTACAGTATTTAATTTTGAGAATCCTACATATTTAAGGCAAATCAGCGGGAATTTATTAGCTGTAACAGAACAATCAGGCGAAGCTCAACCAGTTGCGAACGTTAGAATTTTCGGAGGCTCTTACGAAGTTTCAAACGTTGGAGTAGTCGAAGAGATGACGCGAATGATCGAGGCTCAAAGAGTTTACGAAGGAGCTTCAAAGGCTTTAATGACTCACGACGAACAGACGCAAAAATTAATTACGTCATACAGCAGAGGATAAAATAAAAAAATAAAATTTTAAATTACTGGGAGGCGTTATAAAAAATGTTACGTTCATTATGGACGAGTGCTTCTGGAATGATAGCGCAGCAGACTCATCTTGATGTTGTTACGCATAACTTGGCAAACGTTAATACTCAAGGTTACAAAAAGCGCCGTGCAGATTTTGAGGATTTAATGTACCAGATTTGGCGAGAACCCGGTGCACCGATTGAACCCAATTCGCTCGTGCCGACTGGTGTGCAGGTTGGTCTTGGAACTCGTGTAAATGCTACACCATCATTTCAGACGCAGGGAAATTTTCAAATTACTGATGGGCCGCTTGACTGGGCGATCGTTGAGGGGAATGCGTTTTTTCAGGTGACAATGTCCGATGGAACTATAGCATATACTCGCGGAGGTTCTTGGCAGATCGATGACGAGGGACAAATTGTAAACGAAGATGGTTTATTATTGGAGCCTGCTATCACTATACCTCAGGATGCTGTAGACATTCAATTATCGCCGACAGGTATCGTAAGCGTAAGATTGGCGAATGAAACGGAATTACAGGAATTGGGACAAATAGAACTCGCAAGATTTATAAATCCCGGAGGTTTGAGAGCAGTTGGAGATCGTTTATTTGTTCAGACTGATGCGAGCGGAGACCCAATAACAGGAAATCCCGGAGAGGACGGAATGCCCCAAGTTCGCCAAAAAGTTATAGAAATGTCAAATGTTGAAGTTGTCGAGGAAATGGTAGAAATGATCGTGGCTCAACGTGCTTACGAGGCAAATTCAAAGGGAATTCAGACGGCGGATGATTTATTGCGGATTGCTAACGGCATAAAACGTTAAATGATCATGAAAAAATTTTTTACGAGGCCGGAGTTAAGAGCGCTCCGACTTTTTTTTGTGTTAATAATTTTATTGTCGTGCGAAAAAAATATTTATTATGTATATGCTGCTCAAAATATAAAAATTGAAATTCCAGAATTAATTTACATAAATAAAAATAATTTTACGCTCGGAGATATAGCGAAAATTTCGGGAGGAAGTCGTTCAAACCGTAAAGCGCTGGCCGAAATAAATTTTAATTTGAATAAAAATATTTTGACTCGCAGTGAAGTTTTAAACGCGATTAATTCAAGTGGTGCGGATGATGTTCAAATTCAGTTATATATGCCGTTAAATGTAAAATTTGAGTATCCTGACTATGAAGGAAATTTTACGGAAACAGCCGACATAAACGTAAACGAGAATTATAATTTAAATGATGGCGATCAAAATAAATTAAAGGAACTCGAAAACACTTTAAAAAATTTAGCTTCATGGAACGGAAATATAGAAATTTCGATCAATGGCAATAATAATAAAATTCCAGCTGGGAAATTAATTGATCCTTCGAGTTTAATACCCGGTACGCCTGCCGTTACGTTAAGATTTAAAGACAATTCCGGCAAAATAAAAAATTTACCCGTTAAATTAACCTGGTCTCAAAATGTAGTATTTGCAACCAGAAATATTAAACGCGGCGAAAAATTTTTAACTGGAAATTTAACGGTGCGGCCAATGATAATAAACCGGCCTGGTGTTTACGCAACGAATTTAAACGAAGTTCGCGGAAATATTTCAAACAGGAATATAAAACAGGGTGAAGCGATAATGTTAAATTCTTTTACGAGCGCGAATATTATAAAGAAGGGTCAACGCGTTAAGATTGTTGCGAGATTCAAAGGAGCTAAAGCCGAACTCGATGGGATTTTAATGGAGGATGGTGCGCCCGGAGATGTTGTAAAAGTCCGCCGATCTGATAATAAACAAGCAATATTACAAGCGCGTATAATAAATCTAAATTTGGTGGAGGTTGAGATCAGATGAAAATGAAAATGAAAATGAAAAAAATTTTTATTGCCGGAATAATATTAATATTTTTTATGCTGACTGGGAGTTTACATGCTCAATCATTATGGAACGATAATGCTAACTGGTTTGCGGACGAGAGGCCGGGGCGAGTTGGTGATATAGTTACGGTTTTAATAGACGAGCGTACGGATGCAAAAGATGAATCGACAATGGATATACAAAAGAGCGCGAATCATTCATTTACGGATGGGACTGGGATTTTAAAAATTTTACGCGGCCTTTCGTTTTCTGGTTCAAGTGCCAGCGCAGGAGATGGATCAATTGAGCGCAAACATCACGCGACCGGGACTCTTGCATGTCTTGTGACGGAAGTTTTGCCGAATGGAAATTTAATAATTGAGGGCACGAGAGATATAAGGACGAGCGAAGAAATTTTACAGTTTCAATTAATTGGAGTGATACGGCCTCAAGATGTAAACAGCGATAACGAAATAAACAGCAAATTAGTAGCGAACGCAGAATTATCAGTGAAGGGGCACGGAACGATTTCGAGGACACAAAATCCCGGTATAGTCACGCGAATTTTACAAACGGTGTTATAAGTCATGAAAAAATTTTTTAACGCGATAATTTTAATTTTAATAAATATAAATGTTGCGTATGCTTTAAATTATTCTGGCATGGATTTTTCTGAAGTTCATCCGTCAGTAAGAATAAAGGATATTGTAGACATTGAAGGAGCGCGGGGGAATCAATTAAGCGGGATCGGACTTGTGACGGGTTTAAACGGGACTGGCGATAATTCGACGATGGCAATACAAATGATGCGTAACATGATGCGAAATTTTGGAGTTACGCTTGATGCTAGATCAGTCAGAACTAGAAATATTGCTGTTGTTTCATTAACTGCGATGTTGCCTCCGTATGTTAGAGCCGGCCAAAAAATTGATGTAAATGTCAGCACGATGGGAAATGCTTCGAGTTTGCAGGGAGGTGTATTAGTTCAATCGCCTTTACGAGCTGCTGACGGAAAAGTTTACGCGGTTGCGCAAGGCCCCGTAATGGTTGGAGGAATGAGCGCGCAAGGTCGTGGAGGATCAAGCACGCAAAATATTCCGACTGTTGGACGTTTACCCGGTGGCGCAATTATTGAACGCGAAGTGCCGAGCGAATATACATCACGTGGTCAAATAGCTTTGTTATTACATGATCCGGATTTCACGACGGCTCAGAGGATAGCGGACGTAATAAACAGATATTTTGGAGCTGTAGCATTTCCATCAGATGCTGGGCGAGTTGTTGTAAATTTGCCTGGACCATATGTAGCAGCCCCGACGGCATTTTTAGCGAACATGGAAAAATTAGAAATTACTCCGGACACTTCTGCAAAAGTTGCAGTAAACGAGAGAACCGGCACTGTTGTAATGGGTGGAGATGTAAAAATAAGTTCAGTAGCAGTTTCGCACGGAAATTTAACCGTTACGATTGATGAGACTGAAAATGTTTCACAGCCTGAACCATTCAGCGAAGGCCAGACGGTTGCGACACCACAAACAAATATCGGAGTAAATGAGGAAGGTTCTCACATGATAGCGATGCCGGCGACTACGACCGTGCGGGATTTAGTGAGAGTGTTAAACGGATTATCTGCGACTCCGAGAGATATTATTGAAATTTTGCAGGCGATCGATCGCGCTGGAGCTTTACACGGTGAACTTGTTACGATGTAAATTAAAAATTTTTTGAATATAAAATGAAAATACAATGAAAGGAGTTTGACAGAGTAAAATGAAAGTGTACAATACCTCACCTCACCTCACCTCACCTCACCGAAGCCTGATTAATGTCTTTTGTAAATGTGGTGATCTCTCATGATCATCACAAATATTTTTTCTGGAATGGGAGATCAAATGAGCCATTTTGCTTCGGGGCTTTCGTTCGCTAAAAGATTAAATACGGAATTATTGATCGATAATTATTCTGGCTTGTGTAATAAATTTCGTCCTTACTGTTTATGGTGCTTCCCAAATATTACGGAACGACAAGCGACATTAAAAGAAATTTGGAAAATATGTCCAGGACGGGCGGTGAGTAATTATATTTCTCGAAAACCAGTGCATAAATATAATATTTTTAAAAGATTAATTCGCAAAATGATTCGTGTATCAGGTTTAATCGAGAAGGGATATTTTATCGGCGAAAAAAGAAGCGTAGATTTAATTTCTAGACTGCACCAAAATGCTGAAATTTCTGCTGATGAAATAAAAGAACTTCCGGGCGATATATATTTAAACGGAACTTTTTACGAATGGGATATTAATGAATTAATCAAACATAAATTTAAATTTGATGAAAAATTATTTAATCACCCGGATTACAATAAAATTATTTCGTGTAATTCCGTGGCGTTTCATATTAGGCGGGGCGATAAAGTTAATTCAAAGTTTACATATTCCAATGTCAATTATATTAAAAGTTCTGTAAATAAAATGCTCGAATTAACAAGCGATCCAGAATTTTTTGTATTTAGCGATGATCTCGAATGGTGTAAAAAAAATTTGCCTGAAATGTTTCACGATTTAAAATTTAATTTTGTTGAAGGCGAAAACCCTCCGCAGGACATGGCATTAATGACGAAATGCAAAAATATAATTAAGGGACCGAGTAATTTTTCAATCTGGGCAGCAGAGTTAAACGAAAACCCAGATGTAATTTTAATATCACCGGCAAAATATTTTATGAAAGATGTCGACGCTTCCGGCGATATTGGTTTAGAAGTTGAAAGGCGTTCTATTTAGTCTTAATATTGCTTTGATTAATTTCGTTAATTTTATCGCGCAAAAATGCAGCCCGTTCAAAATCTAATTTTTCGACTGCTTCCCACATGGCCTGTTCAAGCTGCGAAATGCTTAAATTAATGTTTTCATGCTTTGATTTTTTGCCGTCAGAATTTTTATTTTTATTAAACGCTCTTTCAAGTTCTGGCGGTAATAAATTTATAATTTTCTTGTTAATGCTCTTCGGAATAATATTATTTTTTAAATTAAATTCTATTTGCAGGTTCCTCCGGCGTTCGGTCTCGTTTACAGTTTGCGAAATGCTCCCGGTTAAATTGTCAGCGTACAAAATTACACGGCTCTTTAAATTTCTTGCAGCACGCCCAATAATTTGAATTAATGATCTATATGAACGTAAATATCCCTCGCGGTCAGCATCCAAAATCGCAACTAACGTAACTTCAGGTAAGTCCATCCCCTCTCGTAATAAATTTATCCCGACCAAAATATTTATTTTTCCCGAACGTAAATCCCGAATTAATTCAGCACGCTCAAAAGTATTTAACTCAGAATGTATATATTTAACTTTAAATTTTAATTCCCGCAAATATTCCGCTAAATCCTCAGATGATTTTTTGGTCAGCGTTAAAATTAATGCACGTTCGTTATTATTTGAAATTTCGCGCAATCTGAAAATTAAATCATCAATTTGATTTTTTGCCGGATAAATTTTAACTTCAGGGTCGGGAATTCCGGTCGGTCTTATAATTTGTTCGGTTATGTTTCCTTGATTTAATTCAAAATCTCCGGGAGTCGCAGAAACAAATATTACCTGATTAATTTTATTTTCAAATTCCTGCCATTCTAGCGGACGGTTATCAAGACATGAAGGCAGCCTGAAACCATTTTCAACCAGCGAAATTTTACGCGCTCTGTCACCGTTGAACATTCCGCGAATTTGAGGCAGTGTAATATGCGATTCATCGACAAACATTAAAAAATCATCCGGGAAAAAATCTATTAAAGTCCCAGGCGGTTCACCATGTTCACGGCCATCAAGCCACACTGAATAATTTTCAATTCCAGAACAATATCCAGCCTCATTTAACATTTCTAGATCGTATAAAGTTCGCGTTTTAATTCGTTGAGCTTCAATTAATTTATTTTGAGCAATAAAATTTTTTTCGGTTTGTTCCAGCTCTTCGAGTATCAGCGGACGTGCTTTTTTTATAGCGTCGTCTTGGGTTATGTAATGTTTTGCCGGAAAAATTGAGGCTTCTTTTACGCGTTCAATAATTTTAAATGTGATTGGATTAATAATATTTATGCTTTCGATCTCGTCATCAAAAAAAATTATTTGTATGCAGCTCTCATTATCATAAGCCGGAAAAATTTCAACTGTATCGCCGTGTACCCTAAATTTGCCGGGTTCCGGTGAATAATCATTACGCTCATAAAAATTTAATGTTAAATTCTTCAAAAATTCATATAAATCTATTTTGTCGCCGATTTTAAATTTTATAATTGCATTCTCGTAATTATCTTTTATGCCGAGTCCGTAAATACATGACACGCTCGCAACAATCAGGACATCCCTGCGTTCGATTAATGCTTTAGTTGCTGCAAGCCGTAAACTTTCGATCCTGGAATTAATTGATGCGTCTTTCTCGATGTAAGTATCGCTTTGAGGTATATACGCTTCGGGCTGGTAATAATCATAATAGCTCACGAAATAATGTACAGCATTTTCCGGAAAAAAATTTTTAAATTCGCTGTAAAGTTGAGCAGCTAACGTTTTATTATGAGCAATAACGAGGGTTGGGCGATTTAATTCAGTTATAATATTTGCCATTGTGAAAGTTTTTCCGCTGCCTGTCACGCCCATTAAAGTTTGGAATTTATTATTATTCTTGATGCTGGTCAAAATATTTTTAATGGCTTGAGGCTGATCACCTGCCGGCAAAAAATTCGAGTGCAAAATAAAATTTTTGTTCAAGTTGAAAGCTCCTGAGATAAATATTTTTAATAGTATAATACGAAAAATTTTTAAATTCAGGAGAGTAAATTATTTATGATTACAGCCGTAATTACAACGTGCAAACGTAAACCCGAAATGGTTGAACGCGCTTTAAAAAGTGTTTTAGCTCAGACTTATACAAATTGGAATTTAATTGTGGTTGATGACAGTCCTGCGGATTATGAATTTAGGGACGGCGTTAAACAAATGGTGAATACTTATGCGCAAAATGATTCCAGAATAAAATATGTTCAGCATGAAAAAAATTCAGGTGCCTGCAAAGCCAGAAATACCGCGCTGAATATTGCATATAATACTGAGGGGGG
>ERZ842401.907-NODE-907-length-43942-cov-4.802880_pt1 | contig 43942 bp, 53 predicted proteins | sample MGYA00521270_ERZ842401 | MGnify/ENA primary metagenome ERZ842401 (study PRJEB31892, sample SAMEA3878208) | bioreactor metagenome | biome: Moose rumen | place: Sweden | collected 2011-10 | study: EMG produced TPA metagenomics assembly of the PRJEB12797 data set... | reverse complement strand
GAACGGCAAAAAGGTCTGCGGCATTCTGGCGGAAAGGATCGGCGCGGGGGCGGGGATCGGCATCGGGGTCAATGTGCTCCCGCCCCCCGGCGGCTTTCCCCCGGAGGCGGGCGTAGCCGGGGCTCTGGAAAGGGACGTCCACCGGGGCGAGCTGGCGGGCCGTATCGCCCGGCATTTCCTGGATGGGACAAAATTCCTGGAGGATCCCGCCATTTTGGACGCCTACCGATCCCGCATGCCCCTGGTTGGCCGGAAAATCCGCTATACCCAAAACGGGCAAGAAAAAAACGCCCGGGTCCTGGGCGTTGCGGATGACGGCGGCCTCATAGTTCAAACGGAGGATGGCCCCCGGACGCTGCGCACAGGCGAAGTGAGCTTGGGGAGCGACGCGTTTGAAGGGAAGCTGTAAAGAACGCTTTAAGTCTTTTAAGGGAATAGGGAATAGGGATTAGGCAGTAGGAATATAGTCAAACGAAGAAGCTTCGTTATGCATCTTGGTTTCTTTTGAAATCTATATAAACCTATTGCCTACTCCCTACTCCCTAATCCCTAAAAAGACTTAAAGGGCTCTTTATTCCCCTGCTCCCTCATCGCCATGCGGCGCTTTGCTATAAAGGCACCCGCAATAGTCCTGACGGTACAGATCAAATTCCTTGGATAATTGCAGGGAGCGCAGATAACCGTTTTTCTTTTTGAAGTCGGCCATCAGGTACTTGACCCCCGCTTCCCGGCCCGCGGCCTCACCGATGCGGTTCACGTTATCCGCGTTTTTGTGGGGGCTGACGGACAGGGTGGTGGTAAAGTATTCAAAGCCGTGAGCCTTCGCCTGTCGGGCGGTTTCGTTCAGCCGCAGGGCGAAGCAGGCCAGGCATCGGTCCCCTCCCTCCGGGCAGTCGGCCATCCCTTCCGCGAAGGCGGAAAAGGCCGCATGGTCATAATCGCAGGGCAGCAGCTTCACGTTCCCCGGCAGCAGGGAAAGCAGCCGTTCCTGCTCGGAAAGCCGGTGTTGATATTCTTCCTCCGGCTCGATATTGGGGTTGTAGTACAGCACCGTCACCTGAAAATGCTCGGTCAGCCGCTCCAGCACGGCGCTGGAGCAGGGCCCGCAGCAGCTGTGCAAAAGCAAGGTGGGCTTGCGTCCCTCCAAACGCTTGATTTCTTCTTCCATTTCGATCTGGTAATTCCGTTTCATGAAAAGTCCTCCATGATGATGGAGAGCGAATGGGCTCTTTATAAACTCCACCCTCCACCCTCCAAACTGTTAGAAAGGTGTTGTTCTTTTTGCAGGTTACCGTAATTCACAATTGGGACGAATTGCAGTCCGCCGTTTTTCAGGATGTATGGGACCCCGTCATTCTGCGCTACCGGGATAATTGCGTATACCGGGGCATGGCGGATAACCGCTGGGGCCTGGTGCCCAGCCTGAACCGGGTGTGCGCCCATGATCTGACGCTGGAAAAGCAGATGCTGCGGTCCTTTAAAAAGTACGGCTACGCCGATTTGCGCCATGTCACGTCTTTTTGGCAGCTTTTAGCCATGGCCCAGCAGTTTGGCCTTCCCACCCGCCTGCTGGACTGGACCTACTCCCCCCTGGTGGCCGCCCATTTCGCCACCGAGGATCAGGAGGCCTACGACCGGGACGGGGTCATTTGGTGCGTGAACACGGACCGAATGAACCTGCAGCTTCCCGAGTCCCTTCAAGCGATGCTGAAGGCCGAGCGGGCCAACATTTTTTCCATGGAAATGATGGACCGGATCGGGGAAGGGTTCGACGCGCTGAGCGCCGTTTCCTCCCGGCCCTTCGGGTTATTTTTTGAGCCCGCCAGCGCCGTGAACCGCATCGCCAATCAGTACGCCCTGTTTTCCGTGTGCAGCGATCCGGCGGCGCCCCTGAACGCTCTGCCCGGAACGGAGGATTGCTTCCGCAGCATCGTGATCCCCGCCGAAGTGAAGCTGGAGATCCGGGATAAGCTGGATTACATCAATATCTCCGAGCGCATGATCTACCCCGGGCTGGACGGCATCTGCAAATGGATCACCCGGCGCTATGCCGCATTGGGACCCAAGTACCATCAGGAGAAGAAGGACTAAGAAGAGAGTACAGAGTGCAGAGTACAGAGTTCAGATTATATAGTGAATGTGGAGTATACTTACAATTTCAGGACAAACTATAACTGTACTCTGTACTCTAAACTCTGTACTCTCCGAGCTCGACCTGCGTTTGGATAAGTCACACAAAAGAAAAGGAAGTTTAACGCCGTGCATCCCAACTACCAAAAGACGAAGCTTGCCTGCTATTTAGGCATCATCACCCAAGCCATTTCCGCCAATTTCGTGCCGCTTTTGTTCCTGACCTTCCGGCAGGAATTCGGCCTGTCCCTGGGCCAGGTGGCCCTGATCCCCACCGTGTTCTTTCTGACCCAGCTGGTGGTGGATTTTCTGTCCGCCAAATATGTGGATAAGATCGGCTATCGGCCCGCCATCATCGCTTCGGAGGTGCTTTCCGCCCTGGGGCTGGGGGGCCTGGCTTTCCTGCCCGGCGTGATGAGCGATTCCTTTGTTGGGGTGCTCGTCTGCGTGGTGCTGTACGCCATCGGCAGCGGGCTGATCGAGGTGCTGGTGAGCCCCATCATTGAAGCGTGTCCTTTTGAAAACAAAGAGGGCACCATGAGCCTGCTGCACTCCTTTTACTGCTGGGGCTCCGTGGCGGCGATCCTGGTGTCCACCCTGTTTTTCCTGTTGTTCGGGGTGAACCATTGGCGCGTGATGGGGCTGCTGTGGACACTGGTGCCCCTCTATAATATTTTTAATTTCGCCGTCTGTCCCATCGAGCATATTGTGGAGGCGGATCAAAGCCTGTCCATTACCCAGCTTTTCCGCATGCCCTTCTTTTGGCTGCTGGCGGTGCTGATGATCAGCTCCGGGGCCTCCGAGCTTGCCATGGCGCAGTGGGCCTCTGCCTTTACGGAATCGGCCCTGCACGTTTCCAAAACCGTGGGCGATCTGGCGGGGCCCTGCCTGTTCGCCGTGCTGATGGGCACCTCCCGGGCGCTGTACGGCAAGTACAGCGAAAAAGTGAATCTGACCGGCTTCATGCTGGGCAGCGGCGTCCTGTGCGTGGCGTGCTATCTGCTGGCGGCGCTGTCGCCCCATCCCGTGTTCGGCCTCATCGGCTGCGCCCTGTGCGGCTTTTCCGTGGGCGTCATGTGGCCCGGCACCCTGAGCATTTCCGCGAAAAAATGCCCCACCGGCGGCACGGCGCTGTTCGGCCTGCTGGCCCTGGCGGGGGATTTAGGGGGCTCCCTGGGCCCATCGCTGGTGGGCGCGGTATCCGGCGCGGCGGGGGACAATTTGAAGGCCGGTTTGCTGGCCGCCATGGTGTTTCCCCTTTTGCTGATCGCGGGGCTGCTGATTCTGAAAAGGAAGAAGGCGTGATCGTAAGGATCGATCTTCCTTTTCTTGACTGTTTATGGCTGATCCTGTATAATGAATTTGCCATTTGAGCAATCGGGTGGCAGACTCATCATGATCTGTATTGCCGCCGTGAACCTCGTGCTGAGCTTGGTCAAAGCCGTCAAAGGCAAAAAGCGCAAGTAACACATGAGAAAAGCCACCGCGTACTGCCAATGCGCGGTGGCTTTATGAACCTTGTCATCGGCAGGTGACAGGTCCGCAGAGTACCACTACTCCCTGTCTTTATTATATACAATCATATGATAATCATCAAGCATAAAAGAACACAATGAAGCGACAATTTACCAAGGAGGAATGAACCATGGCCCGTCCCGATAACCGGAACCCCAATGAACTTCGTCCCTGCGAAATCACCGTGGGCTTTGTGGGCACCGCTGATGGCAGCTGCCTCATCCGCTGCGGCGGAACCCGGGTCATCTGCACCGCGTCGGTGGAGGAAAGCGTGCCCCCCTTCCTGAAGGGCAAAAACGTGGGCTGGCTCACCGCGGAATACAATATGCTGCCCGCCTCCACGGGCCGCCGCAAGGCCCGGGATGGTATCAAGAAGGATGGCCGGGGCGTGGAAATCAGCCGTCTGATTGGCCGGGCCTTGCGCCAGGCGGTGGATCGCCGCTTCCTGGGCGAGCGGACCGTCACCATCGACTGCGACGTGCTGGAGGCCGACGGCGGCACCCGTACCGCCTCCATCACCGGCGGCTTTGTGGCCCTGGTGTGCGCCATTGATAAGCTGATCAAACAGGGCAAATTAAAAGAAAGCCCCATTGCGCACCAGATCGCCGCCGTCAGCGCCGGCATCGTGGACGACGTGCCCTCCCTGGACCTGTGCTATTTAGAGGACAGCGCCGCCCAGACGGATATGAATTTTGTCATGGACGAAACCGGGGCCTTTGTGGAATTGCAGGGCACTGGCGAGGGCCGGGCCTTCTCCCGGAATGAACTGAACCAAATCCTGGCCCTGGGCGAAAAGGGCATCCGGGAGCTGCAGGCCATCCAGCGGGAGGCCCTGGGCGACATGTCCCGTCACATCGCCCCCAAGCGCACCGTCGTCATCGCCAGCAACAACGCCCACAAGATCCGGGAAATCTCCGATATGCTGGAGGACCGGCTGAACGTGCTGTCCATGAAGGAAGCGGGCTTTGAGGAGGACATTGACGAAAACGGCGACACCTTTGAGGAAAACGCCATCATCAAGGCCCGGGCCGTGGCCAAGGCCACCGGCTTCTGCGCCCTGGGCGACGACAGCGGCCTGAGCGTGGACGCCCTGGACGGGGCCCCCGGGGTCCATTCCGCCAGGTACTGCGGCCATCATGGGGACGATAAGGCCAACAACGATCTGTTGATCGCCAACATGGCGGATATTCCCGCCGAGGACCGCACCGCCGAATTCGTGTGCGCCATGGCCCTTTCCCTGCCCAACGGCGACGTGAAAACCGTGCGCGGCACCTGCCCTGGCGTGATCACCTTCACCCCCCGAGGCGAGGGCGGCTTCGGCTACGACCCCTATTTTGAGTATCTCAGCGGCGAAACCTTCGCCGAAATGGCCCAGGAGGAAAAGAACCGCATCAGCCACCGGGCCCAGGCCATGCAGCTGATGCTGCCTTACCTGGAGGAATTATAATGCGCGTGATCGTCGTCAGCGATTCCCACGGGGCCACGGGCCGCCTCTCCACCATCCTCACCGTGGCGGAGCAGGCGGGGCCCATCGACGCCATTATCCATCTGGGCGATGGGTACTATGATCTGCGGGATCTGGAGGTGGATTTGCCGCCCGTGTATCAGGTGGCGGGGAACTGCGACTTGTTCCGCAGCGACACCCTGGATTTCGTCACCCTGTCCAACGCCAGAATCCTGCTCACCCACGGGCACTATCAGCATGTGCGGGAGGGCACCGACGATTTGCTGGAAATGGCAACAGAAGAAAAATGCAATGCAGCCCTTTACGGCCACACCCATTATCAGAAAATGGAATGGCGAAACGGCGTCCTGATCCTGAACCCCGGCGCGGTGAACGACGGCAAATACGCCGTGCTGAACATCAACCGCCTGGGGGCCATCGATCCGGAGCTGCACAGCCTGTAACGGAATCATCCGATTGATCTGGCACTATGTCGAGGCCGCACGCCTCGGCGTTTTTTTCTGCATGTCCGCGCAGCCGGGCAATTTATCCCAAATTCACCAAATATGACAAAAATATAGTAAATTCTTTAAAAATCTCTTGCGAAGAAAATGAACTTCATTGTATACTACAACATGAAGTTTCAGGCATTTTTTTGCTTCGGAGGGAACCGGGAATGAAGCGTTTCTTGTCCTTATTTGTTATTTTGGCGTTGTTGGCCGGTCTGTTTTCCTTTGCTCAGGCGGAGGATATCACCTTTACGGGCACCATCACCGGCGGCAGCCTGCATCTGCGCCAGGAGGCGGATTCCTCCTCCAAATCCCTGGGCACCTATAAATCGGGCACCAAGGTAACGGTGCTGGAAAATTTGGGGGCCTGGTGTCGGGTGCAGGCGGGCAGCAAAACGGGCTATATGATGACCCAGTACCTGGAAATCAAGGCCAATTATCCCCATTTGGGCTGGGGCCGCACGCAGGATGACGGAACGGTTGTGAACGTGCGGGCAGGCGCGGGCGTTACTTTCCCCGTGATTGCCAAGGTGATGAGCGGCGCGGCCTTCGAGCTGATTGAAGACCAGGGCGCCTGGTACCGGGTGCGGTTGGGTACCCAATTCGGCTATGTGGAAAAAGAAAAAATTACTCCCGTTGAGGGAGAATTTGAACTGGGCTTTTCCCTGACGGACAACAAGGAAGCCTACACCGCCGCCATCCTGTATTCCGCCCTGCGGGAATTTGGCAGCCCCAAAACCCTGGCGCGCAGCGAGGGCGAATTTACCTATTCCCTCACCTATCCGGACACCGGCATTTCCGCAGCGGACAGCAAAATGAGCGCCTGGGTGCAGTCCACCCTGCGCGCCTTTGAGACGGATCATGAGCAGTACCACGCCGGCACCCCCGCCTCCTACACCGTGGAATATCAGTCGCTGAGCATCGATGACCGCTATAAGAGCATCCTGCTTTTCGGCGAATATAAAGTGAACAATTTAACGGCGGATACCCTTCTGGCCTTGAACCTGGACCTGGAAACCGGGACCCTGCTGGAAAACGAAGCCCTGCTTCCGCAGAACGAAGCCCGGGTGATGCTGTGCCTGGAGGGGGCGGCCTCCGCCCTGATGCCCAAGGCCACGGACGGATATACCGGAAAGGTGGATCTATCCTGGCTTCAGTACGCCGTGCTGGGCCGGGACGGGGTGCAGGTGTGGCTGCCCGCGGGGCGGTTCGTGCCCGCGGCGCTGGGCAGCCGGAAGCTTAATCTGCGCTACAGCCAGGTGGCGGAGTGCATGGAATTGGATTCCGAAACCATCCGCAGCCATATGCGCACGATCGACCCCAGCAAGCCCATGGTGGCCCTCACCTTTGACGACGGCCCCTCCGAGGAAACGGACCGGATTTTGAAGGTGCTGCTGGAATACGACGCCCGGGCCACCTTCTGCGTGATCGGTAACAAGCTGGAAACCTATCCCGACGTGCTCAAGCGCACGGTGGCCGGGGGCAGCGAAATCGCATGCCACACCTGGAGCCATCCTTATCTGAACAAAATTTCCGCTTCCAGCGCCCGATCCCAGATCGAGCGCACGGTGAACGCGGTGAAGGAAATATCCGGGTACGAGGTGAAGGTGCTCAGGCCCCCCTACGGCAAGCATAATTTGGCTGTGCGCAATATCTGCAAGGAAATGGGCATCGTGATCGCCCGCTGGGAAGTGGACACCCTGGACTGGAAGCACCGCAGCGCCAATAAAACCTACAGCGCCATCATGAAGGGCGCCAAAACCGGCATGATCATCCTGTGCCACGATTTGTACGATTCCACCGCCGCCGCCGCGGAGCGGGCCATCCCCGAGCTGGTGGCCCAGGGGATCCAGCTGGTCACCGTGTCCGAGCTGCTTTCCTTCCACAAGGATGGGGCCCAGCCCGGCAAGGTGTACAACCGGGTGGACCCGGAAAACATCGTGACGGGGAAGTAACGGCGCTTACGTTTTCCGAATAAGACTGGGGGGAACCGCTCTCTGGCGTCCAAAGAGCGGTTCCCCCCAGACCCCCTTCCGAGAAAGACGAAAGGGGAACAGCTTTTCCGTAAAGCGAAACAAGATAACGCAGAATTCCATTTGAATTTTTGCGAAATTTGCCGTAAATTTCGGAAAACAGCCGAAAGAAATGGATTGACTTTCCTTTCATCCTCTGTTATAATATCTGTTGCTGGCAGTTTGCCGGTGTGCCGATATAGCTCAGTTGGTAGAGCGGCTGATTCGTAATCATCAGGTCAAGGGTTCGAGTCCCTTTATCGGCTCCTTTTTTTTCGAGGTGTAGCGCAGTTTGGTAGCGCGTTTGGTTCGGGACCAAAAGGTCGTGGGTTCAAATCCCGCCACCTCGACCAGACGGGAAGCCTTGTGAGGTAAGGGAAAATCCCTTGCAGCACAAGGCTTTTTCCTTTCGTCCCCGCGTGCGTTTGCTTGGGAAAGCCGTTCAAATCGAACGTTTTGAACGGTTCGGACGGGCCGTGCGTGGTAAAGCTGTGGTATTTTACCACATGCAATATTCTGCCGTTTCTCCCCCTGGAAATACCGTTTTGCGTTTTCTGCCTCTAATTTGCGTTCTGAAGGGCTTTTCTTTCCGGGTGGTGGTTTCCCTATGCCTTGACCGTCGAGGCGGCAGGCGGGGCGTTAAATCGCGTAAAACGCGGGCTTCTAATCAAGCCCGCGTTTCTGTCTGAAATTTATTCTTCGTCTTCCTCATATTCCTCTGCGTCGCTCTCCGCTTCCTCTACTTCGACGTCATCGTAGGAAGTATTTGCTATCGGCCTGCATACATCGCTTTGGAAACTCTCCTCTGCCTTTGAAATCGCTTCGCTTTCAGACTCAGCTTCTACGGTGTACTCGTAATACTGTGTGAATGTTACATTGTACTTCATTTTTCTTCCTTTCTTGCGCTCTGACGCATGGCTTTCATTTCAAGCGCGTAAATGTCCAGGGCAATAAGGTCAAGGTGATCAATGCGCGAGACTATTCCGTTCACCAGGATTTCCGCCGCTGGGATGTAGCAGCGTCCTACAATGTCTGTCCCCTTGACCGTTTCCATCAATGTGTCTTCACGCCACGCCATCCGCACCTTCACGTCGCCGTTGATGTAGATTGGGATTTCTTTGTTCAGGTTGTCAACAAGCTGCTGGGCTTCCTGCTGCGCCTCTTGCAGCTCATAGGGCTTGTACCAAAGGTTCATCATCGCACCTCCTACGATGCCCCGTATAGCCGATAGGACAGCTTTTGATTTATGCCGGTACGCTTACCGCGTTCAGGCGGTTCCACTTTTCGCGGCTCATGCCGAGGATGGTGTACCCTGCGCTCTCCATTTCCGTGGAGCGGTCATAGCTTTCCACGTCCTGGGCGGCCCTGGTGACGGCGTTTGCCAGCCCATAGAGGGACAAATCCTGGCCCCGGATCAGGTGATCCAGGATGCCGGAGCTTTCCTTCTTCGTGAAGCCGTAATCCGTGGAGGCCAGCTCGACCATCTGAGGAATGTCCGTCGTGGTGATCTTTGCTTCCTTCGCTTCCCGCATCATCTTGACGACTTTCTCGAATCGCACCTGGTCAACCGCTGCGCGGACGGTGTCCTGAACCTTCAGCATCAGGGCCTTGTCGTCTGCCTGGAGCGTTTCGTCGGAATAGAGGCTGTAATCCTCTCCAGCCTGATTGCCTCGCCCGATGTGATAGCGTCGGGTCGCTGCATCGTTCACCACCATGCCGTTGGTGCAGACCAGGCGGTAGACAAGGGGTTGAATCGCCATGCTGCCGTATCCAACCTCGCTGTTTGTAATCAGGATGCCGCTCTGGACGATATCGCCCGGTACGACTTCCGTCTGCAGCCTGGGGTTTACGACCTTGATGTACATCCGTTCCTCTGTTACCTCGCAGCTCTCCACCCTTGCATCCTTGATATCGGCGATGATGGGAAGCACCGTTTCCGCAATCTCGAAATTGTCGATGCGGCGGTACTTCTCGGAAAGGAATGCGCGGGCCGTGCCGTCCAGGGTTCGCACCATCCGGGTCTGCGGGTTCACCCCGAACCAGCTGTTGATGTTCACGGTGAGCAGTTCCGGGTTTTCCCTGCGCATCCTGTCGTAGTACTGCGCAGGGATCTTCAAGGTGCTTCCGATCTGCCGGTGAGCAACATCGTTGATGCCGAGCATGGTGTTGGAGTGCTTCGCCTCATTGTGAAGCGTCATCTGGAAGCCGTTTCCTTCGCCAAGGAAATCCACGTTGATGTTCCGGGTGTCCAGGAGATAGTCCTTCTTCGCGTTGCGCTGCCGGTCGAGTTCCATAGCCAGTTCGGTGAGAGTGCGTCCAAATTTCATTGTGATATCCTCCTTTTATTTCGTCCGCTGTGCGGATGGTTTAGCGCTTCCGTTCTACTTTGACGATCTTGTAGCCTTTGTCGTGGGCGGTGTTTACTGCCCTCTCCCACTCTTTTTCATCTTTCGTGGTGAAAACCTGGGGAGCGGAGAATACTTCAGATTGACCGGGGAGGTAATAATACATGGTCGATTCTTTCCACATGGCTTTATCCTCCTATGCTTGTGTCAATGTTGAGGCAGATACCTTCGGTTCCCAAATCGAAGCTCTCAACCTCGTAGCTCGCGAACTTGCTCCGCGTCGCTTCATCCATGGTGCCGACGAAAACTTCGTCTTCTGCATCTTCGTTCATGTCGAAGATGTGTACCTCTTGAAAATAGCTCGAAGTACAGAGATTGCAGAAATCTGAAACGTCCATTTTCTTCTCCTTTCTGCCGGGGATTGAAGGCTCCCCGGCTGGCCTTTGATTACGTTCATGCCAGTTTGTATTGCTCGATGCTGTACATCTTCATCAATCCGCCGTTTCCGTCAGGAACTTCCCTGGTATCAACAACAGCGCTCTGCGAGATGTAGAAGTGAACTTTCGTGAACCGCCTGAATCCTTCGAGCAGGATTTCAACGCTGTAATGATTCTCGTCGGTTTCCATCGTGCCGCCAGGAAAGGCTTCGAGATCGCAGCGAATGATTTTATCGCAGTAGCCGTACTCCCAAGCGTTCGCCGCGTCCCGGAACATCCGGAGAAGGTCACCGTCAGTGAACATTTCCTTGAATTCTTTCATCTGCTGCTTTGTGCGTTCGACCTTGTCGAGAGTGGTGAAGGTCTTTTCGATAGTGATACGCATTTCTGCATCCTCCAATCCGTGATTTCGTATCGTTTGACCATATTATACTAAATTAAATTATCGTTGTCAATACTAAATTTTGCAATTTTGAAAATTTTTTTACAAAATTTTGCACTTTAACAAAAAATAAATGGCCGTCATCGCTGACGGCCTGCGAAATCCTGCATTATTCCTTTGCGGTGCGCTTCCTGGGCTTCCCAACGTACTTCCCGGAGGTCACTCTTGCATCAACATACGGCTCTTCTTCGTCGATGAACCATTGGCGGCCTATTTTCTTCGCGGTTCTGAAAGTACCGCGCTCCGCTTTCTGTGTGACGACAACCGGGTTTTTCCCATGCTTTTTCGCGTACTCGTTTAAAAGGATGATTGCCATTGACCGCTGCTCCTTCCACCTTTCTATTGCTAATTCATTTTACCAGTGAGGCATCGACCCGTCAAGATTTTTCATTTCCGGATCAAGCGTTTCCTGATTCTTTTCGGCAGCCAGGGCCAATTCGTCCAGCGTGTTTTTATCCTTCATGGAAAGGGCGTCAATCCAGGACGTGGGGATGCAGCCGTACCCCCACAGCGCACCGGCGAGGCCGCCCGTGATCGCGCCGATGGTGTCCGCGTCGCCTCCCAGGTTGACCGCCGTTTCGATGGCTCCCTGGAGTGCCGCTCCATCTGCATAGGCTACATTGATGCTGTAGAGTGCCGCCAGGAAACTGTCAACGACGTACCCGGTGGGATTCGGCTTGAAGCCGACCTCATAGGCTTTGTAGTACCCCGCTTTGATCGTTTCGTCGAAAAGATAGTTGAGTCTTAAAACGATGTTATATTCCTGAACCATCTTCCAGATGATTTTTGTGTAAAGGCTGCATATCGTAGTTGCCTTTTTATCGAAATGGGTCATTCTGCTGATCGTGTCGGCTACATCAACAGCTTTTGACAATTCCGTATAAAAAAGCCCTGGGTAGACCGTCCGCATCAGGCTCCCGTTGCCTCCACTCCTCCCGTGGAACTGCTCGTTTGTCTGAAAACCAGCTTCAAGCCAATCCTCCGTTGTCGGACGCTGCAGCCGAGCCTGCCGCACTCCTTTATTGATGGCATTGTAAATGCTGGAAGAGCAGGTACCGCCGATGTCTTTGGGCCGGGAATAATACCACTTGATGAATTCTTCCCCGATTTCCTCGAAAGGGTAATCCGGGTTTTTGAGAATGCCCTTGGCTACGCATATGGTCATCTGCGTGTCGTCGGTGACCTCTCCGGGCTTTACGTTCAGCCAGCCGCCGCCGATCATTTCATGGACGCGCCCGTGCCGCTTTTCGATGTCTTCAGCACTCATGAATTCGAGGGGAGCGCCCAGCGCATCCCCCACGGCCACACCGTACAAAGCACCCCTGATCTTATCGTATCTATACAGATTCATTTCCTGTTTCCTCCTTCGATGATCGTTTCTGCTTCAAGAATCGCCGTGCAGCCGTCCATTCCGGCAGCGCTGGCAAGGTTTCCCCAGTACGCTCCGCCCTCATCGGCTATCGCTGTGAGCGCCCTGCGAATGAGCTTTCCCGTGCGATGGAGCAGGCCAGCCGCCCGCAGGCGGGCGTTGTTCCTTGCTTCCATTTCCTCCATGAGCCTGAGTTTTTCCGTAACCGTCATAGCTGCATCCCCTTCCCTTTATTCGTTGGACTTTATCCAAGACTCGACTTCCTTGTGGCCCTGCTCGGAAGTCCTTGCCATGAGAAGCCTTTCCGCGAGCGCCGCCAGTTCTTCAAACGCATTGTCGGAAAGCTGTCCTTCCAGGTTCAGGCATTGAAGAATTCCGATGACTTTACCGTAGTTCCTTTCTTCGCCGCTGTTCGCCAATACGGAAAACGCTACGCCCATAAGATGGGCCATGGGCTTGGAGATCATGACGAATCTCTTGCCGAAAGCAGCGGTCAGCTTCTTGGAATAGCTCTTTGTGTATGCCATCAATATTCCTCCTCATCATCGTCGTACCGTTCCTCGAAGCGGTACGGCCCTTCTGCTTTATAGATGGAATCGATCTTTTTCTGCTTCGCTGCCTGCTCCAGGTCTTCATCGTCGAGCAGCTTATCCGCCAGAGCTTTGAGCAGGTCTTCATACTGTCCGTTGTTCCAGCAATCCTGGATTCGGTCAAGGATTCCCGCTGCATCCGTGTACTTTCGCAGCCAGTTCGCGTAGCTGGAAAGGTCATTGGCCCAGCCGGTCATCGCGTGGGTGTTGTCGTACACGTCGCCGTCGTTATACCACTTGTATACCAACTTTGTTACGGCGGTAACGATCTGGGAGGCTTTCGTTTCGCCCTCGCCATAAGAGGGCAGGTATTTGTCGCTGATGCTCTCGAATTTGTTGAAATAGCTCCAATCCACCATTGTGATCTTCCCTTCTTCTTTAATTTGCTGCTCCATCTGGAGTGTGTTGATAGCCAGTTCTGCTTCCCTGCGTTCCTGCCGTGTCATCTTCCGAAAGATATTGTTCATCTTTCTGCCGATGCTGCGGACGATGGTATCATATGAGTTGGCCCCGTCTGAAACCATCTTGTCCATAATGCTGTTGAGTGCTGCAAATTGGTTCATGTGATATCCGTCCTTTCTGCCCTCGTATCTTTCGGGCTTGAATGCGTCAGAAATCGGTGCTGATGATGTAGTTGCCGTTTAACCGGTTCAGGTGGCAAGAATACGGAAGATCGGCCTCTGGCGTGGGGTAGAACAGAATCTCGCAGGCGAATTCAAACCATGTGCTGATAACTGCGTTTGGGTAAATGGTCTTGATGTGCTTTTCCATGTTCTTGCGGGCTTCTTCTCTTGCCATGCGGTTTGCCATTTTCTTTTCCTCCCTTACTTCACCATGTTGTAAATGCTGCGGAGTGTCTTGATTTCGTTTGCGCTTCCATTGGCGACGATCAGCGTATCGCCCAGAGAGCTTTCTTCGATGCTGATTTTGATTCCGAGGTCTTCGGTCTTGATGATAGCCTTGATGGTGTTCATGGCCTTGCGGCTCATTTCGGTACGGAATTCTGCTTTCCTCATGTACGTTTTCCTCCCATTTCTTACATCTTTCGATGTTATTATACTAAATAAAAATAGCTTTGTCAATAGGAAAATACGAATTTTCGCAATAAAATTTCAATAATTTGTATCAAAGATGCAGATTTTCGCATTTTGCAAAAAGAAAAAGGGCCGCCCCTTGGAAGGACGGCCCTGGTGAATGTATTTAATAATCTTCTTCGTCTGCCCAATCCTTGTAGGGCAGCTCGTAGGTCATGGCTCTCTTGCTGTCGTTGAGGCCATCCGTGGTGGGGTCGTTTACGACGCCCAGGATCGCCAGGAACGCGAACACGGCATTGACCACAGCCAGCAGCTTGTTCCCGATGTCGCCGAAATCGAAGGTCACGCCGAACACGTTCAGCACAACCTGGATCAGCAGCAGCAGGGCCGGAATGGCCTGGAGCCAGAAATTCTTATTCGCAAAACGAACACGCCAGTTAATCAACTTTCTCACTTCCTCTCTTTTCGTGCTTTCCTGCTGTTTTTCGTTCATGATGCTGGCGAAGCATACGGGGCATACCCAGCGCCCCTCTGGAATGACTTCCCAGCAGATGACGCAACGGTTTTCGCCCACGGTTATCACCTCGCATCAGGCGGATGTCCCGAAGTTCTGCCGGTGGTATAGCCGAGGCTGTCGAATGCGTTATAGTCACTGGGGAGGAAAGCATCCGGCTTATCCACCAGTTGCATAGCAATGTATTCCGTATCGCAACTAATCCGCAGATTAAACGCTCCATCTACGACGGGCACGACAACAATGAAAAAGGTGCCGAATGGCTGGAAAAAGGTAAGCCGCACATAGTACGCGCCACCGTCTTCTGACAGATCGACAATACCCGAGATTTCATTGTCGGTGCATATGGTATAGACAAAGTGCGGGGAAATCTGCGCTTCTTCCTGCTCTGGCTCTGCGAATGCGCTGCCCGTGAAGGAGACAACGAGAATCAGCGCCAGGAGCAGGACAATGATGTTTCTCAGCTTCATTTTCGGTTCCCCTTTCTTACTTGCTTTTCAGGTCGCGGATATCATGTTCCGCCTCCGTCATGCGCCCCTCCAATTTGAAGGTGCGCTCGATCAGGTTGTTATGCTTATCCTGCTTCTTTTCCAGCTCTTGCAGCCGATAAGCGATAAGCGCCTGACTTTTCCGGTTGGCGAAGTAAACTCCAACCAAAGAAAAAAGCCCTGTCACAATAGAGGAAATCACGGCAATCCAAGCCTGGCTCATCCTACCGCACCCCCGTTCAAGGCTTTTTCGATGGCCTGGAGCAACGGCACAAGGGTCGCTTTCAGCTCTATCAGGCTTTCACGGCTGATATTCCCTTCAACCGTGACGGGAACATTTTCCGTGTCTTCCCTTTGGAGGAATTTCCGCATCATGTAGCCGTTTCCGCCCTGGTAGCTGATTGCGGCCCAGGTTGCGTCCACTTCGCCGATGACCTCCACTTTCGCGCCGAGCGGTACCTGCACCAGAATTTTGCTCTGCGCATTCGGGAGCAGCCGCATCTTTACGGGGTAGCCGTTGTCCGCATGGACGACGGCTTTGTACAAAACTTCTTCCACGGGTTCATCAGCCCCTTCATCATAGTTTACAAAACTGTTTTCCCCGGCGAAGCCCCAGTTTCCGAGCTTTGTGTCCCTTTGGATTCCTCCGGGGACGCCGGTGCAATGCGTGATCTGCAGGGGGTTTACCCTGGTAACTATCCCGTAGTGGTAATAGTCGTGCAGATCGCCGCTGCTCTTGTATTTGTCCGGCATATCGTAGCCGCTGTCGCCCGGCAGCTTGCCTTTGAAAACGGATTCCCCAAGCTTCAGGTCTTTTGCGCTGGAAACGGGCCGGAGGTTTTTCGTCCGGTACCGGGCTGCGTAATTGCTTCCGTGCGTCCATTTCCACTCGATTCCTGCCAGCCTGAGAGCGCCGATTCCGAGGCCGATACAATCGCACAGGCCGTCGCTTCCGTCGTGGCCCTCTTGATATGCGCGTACCCTTTTGACATTCTGCTCAACGCATGACAAATACTTCGATACAGAAATCATAATTATTCACCTCAAATCTTCTTCATAGGTCTATCACCTCTCCGATCTCCATCCACGCAGAGAAATGGGCGCGGATGTGTGCTTCCAGGTCGCCGCCGTATGCCGGGTCATCTGGATTGATGCCGCGCACGATGACTACCCGCGCATCCATTTCCCTGAATCCGTCTTCCGTCCTGTATATCGTGACAACCGGCTCCAGGTGAATATCCACCGTGCCGTCTTCATTGTCCACGATGGCGTAAAATCTTTTTAAGGTTTTAGGGTGATCTCTCGGCGAGTTGGTGTTTCTATGCTGCAATCTGCTCATATACTCCATCCCAGCTTTCTGCCTGTTCTTCGTGGGTGAATGTGATATTTTCCTCAATCCACCGTTTCAGCCCTTCGCCGCTGCAATGCTTCAGCAATCCGTGGTAGCTGTTCACTACCTGGATGACATAATCAAATTCCACCTCTCCCGCTTTGTACTGCGCTTCGAGATGGCGAAGCGCCCGTTTCATGTGCTTTGCCGTGGACTTGCGAAGCAGAATCTTATGCGCCCAAATCCGCTTTCCAACAAAAGGAATGCCGTGGGAAAGCGGGATGATCTGTGTTTTCCTGTTGCATTTCAGCTTCAGGTTTTGGAGCATGAAATCCTGGATTGCCTGCATCCAGGCTTTGAGCGTTTCCTTGTTCGGGGCCAGAATGATGATGTCGTCCATGTACCGGGTGTAGTAGTGAATGTGGAGGGTGTGCTTTGCGAATTGGTCTACCTCGTTCATCACCATGTTCGCGGTGGTCTGCGACATGAGGCTGCCGATGGGTACGCCTACATCGTAGAGCCGTTCTTCCCTGGGTACCTCCGTGCAGGTTTTTCCTTCCGGCAATCCGAAAGGCGTATGCTTGCAGTTGATGATGTTCCCAATGATTTTCAGCAGGAGCGGGTCGTCAATGTACTTTTCGTAAAGCTCCATGATGACGCCGTGGTCGAGCCGATAGAAAAATTTGGCGACGTCGATTTTCCCGCACACCCAGTTGGCCGCGTCCGGCTTTCGCCGAATCTGCCGAAGCCAATTTTGAAGGTTCAAGGATGCCTGGACGGATCCTTTCCCTTTTCTGCAGGCGTAGCTGTGGTAGATGTAATGCGGCTCCAGGATGGGGTACAGTTCTCCGTATATGGCCTGCTGTGCAACCCTATCCCGGAATTGTGATACCTGAATCAATCGGACTTGGGGAATGCGGACAAGCCCTTCCCGGTATAAGCCCGATTCGTATTCGCCGCTCAGGAAATCAGCTTCAAGTGAAAGAAGGTTCTCCGCGAGGTTTGCATTGAATTCCATAACCTCCGGGCGAAATCTCTTTGAGAGGCTGCTGTCATGATCGGCACGGAGAAGATTTGAATAGGCCACGATACGGGGCATTACATTGGACGCTTTTTGCAAAAGAGTACCTCCCGCACCGCCTCGCTGCGTGTGACATTCCTGCCTCCGCAGCAATCGTGTTCATGGCGGGCTGTCCTTCCCCGCCAACGGAAATAAGCTCCTTTACCTCCGTTGCACTTCACAGGAAGCCGTAGCCACCTGTGCACCTGGCCCACCGCGCACCGGGCGCGGTGGTGTGGAGGGAGAGCCGGAGCGGACGCCATAGTTCGTGTTCGTGTTGCTCCGCGTGTTGTTGGCGTTGACGTTGCCCAGCCCTGTGTTGCTGGTGTTGTTATAGTTGCCGCCGCGCCGGGGGAACCGCTGGAACACAAAAGGACGACGCTTGTTTAGCTTATTCCCGGTTGAAAAAAGCCCCCTGGCAGCTTACCGCCTGCGCGGTGGTGTCGCTGCTTCGAGGGCTTTTGTCAAGCCACCGTTTATTTTCCCGATTTCGGCCACCATTCCGCCCCAAACCTTGTGTTGGTGTGGGGTGATGTACCGGCAGCGCAGGGCGTAATTGATATACGCTTCCATGGCGTTTTTCTTACGGTCGAATGCTTTCAGGTTCGTGGCATTGTAAAAGCCGTTTCCAATGTCCGATGCTATTTCCAGCATTTCATAGCCTGTCGCCCGGATGCGTGGGGTGATCCCGCTGCGCTCGTCCCTGGGAAAATTCTTCAATCGGTCACGCATATAATCCAGCATATCCATGACCTTTTCTTTCAGAATCAAATTATTGTTTGCCATGCTCTTTCCCGCTCCGTAACCGGGGAGGGGGGCGCTCTCGCGCCCCTTCCAATAACCCAGTTACCAGATACCAGATTTCAGTTATTCAACGAAGCCGGAGCGGACGCCATAGCCCGTGTGCGTGTAGCTCCGCGTGTTGCTGGCGTTGACGCCGCCCAGCCCTGTGTTGCCGGTGTTGCTATAGCTGCCGCCGCGCCGGGGGAACCGCTCCGCATCCGCGAAGTCGATGTATACCGTTCCAGGGGTGGTATCGCCGGAAATGGGGAATAGGCCCAGTTCCATCATGATGGAGGGCACATAGGGAACATGGGTGCTGTCCACAGCGAGATCCTTGAATGCCGTGCTTTTCTGTCCGACGAAATCGGAGGTCACGGTGTCCAGGGTGATCTTGCTGTTCAGCCAGTTCCAGTGCAGGGTGCCCTGCGTGCCGGGGGCGACCAGGGTGTAGCCGTTGTTCGCCTGATTCGGCAGGATGGCTTTCCAGGCCGCAGAGGATGCGGACAGGTCAGCGTCCGGGTCAGCCGCGTTGTTATTTTCGAGAATCTGGATTTCGCCGGAAACAATGCGGTAGCCGTAGTCCTGATCGTAGCAGTTGCCCGTCAGGTCGTCGATGCCGGAGGCCACTCCGCCGAAGCGCCAGGAAACGGGTCCGGAGCCAGTGAGGGTATTCAAGCCGTTGGAGGCCATCACGCCACCGACGCGGCGAACGGCTTTCCAGTATACGGGATCGCGGTCAGGCCGATGGGCTTCGGAGGAGGTGTGAGCGGTGAGAGCGGAGTACAGAATGCCGTTCCATACGCGCTCAAGACCTACGGTGATATTCTGGTTTTCAGCCCAGCGCGTACCTTCGCGGTAATCCGCACCGTACTGATTGTTGCCGCGAATCGTGGACTTGCCCAGCTTCTTCGCCAGCAGGAGCAGCAGGCCGCTGTCCGCCACGGTTTTCGGGCCGAAGCCGTCGCCGCAGTTCTTGATCCTGGAAAGCAGCTGATCCGCGCCCAGGTTTACCAGGGGTTCGACGTTGGGAATGGAATGAGCCGCGCCGTTGAAATTGCCGCCCTTGTAAACGGCAATCAGGCGGCGGTCAATTTCCTGGCCGTTGATGACGAATGCCGGGTGGGTGTGATCGGGCAGGGAGGGGTCAAGGTCGCTGCTCTTGCAGCGGTAGATGGGTTGGAAAAAATTCGGGGTGCCATCATTGGCGTATTTGACCACCCAGCCTTGTTCCTTGGCAAAGCGTTCAATGCTGTCCTTCAGCGCCATGATTATTCATCCTCCTTTTCCACCAGTTCTTTAAGTTCCTGGTATTCCTCTGCGGTGATGCGGTCACCCATCAGGAAGACGTCCAGTTTCAGGAGGGTCGCTTCGACGTTCAGCGTGCCCTTCCGCTTTTGCGTTTCGATGGTGCGCTTCATCAGGCTATAAGTCGCGGTGTGATTTTCAGACATGGTTTATTCCTCCATTTCAAGCATACTGATTTCAAAGAGCGCATCGGACAGCAGTTCGTCGTGCTGCTCAATGGCTTCTTCGTGTGTCTGGAGCCGATCATGCAGAGCGCGGAAAGGGGCGATTTTCTTTTCCCATTCTTCCTTCCTCTGCCGCTCCCATTCTTCTTGTTCTTCCGGGGTAGGGCCGGGTTCAGGCTCGAGGATTTCGTCTGTAACAACGGCTTCCTCTTGGACGTTTTCGGGCATGGAATTATCCTCCTTTCACTGGGTTATCCTGCCAGCGCTGCGAGCTGTGCTTCAGCGACGCGGAGTCTGTCATCATGATCGCGCTCGTTCGCCTGGCTGATGGAGTGCTGCGCGTCCGCCAGGATGATCGCCGCTTGCAGATCGGTGATGGACGGTACAGAAAGTTTCGTCCGCGCTGCTTCCGCAGTCGCCGCGCCAGTACCGCCCTTTTCAATCGAAACGGCTGCGGAAAGCTTCGTAGGGTCGAGCGCAGTCACGGGGATGGTGACGTTGCCGGATCCGTCAAACTCCGTCGCCGTACCGGTAGCGCCGCCAGACAGGGCGATGGTGCGGGCCGTTTCCAGAGCCACCGCTTTTGCAGCAACCAGGTCGCCGCTTTTGAGCGCGGAAACGAGCGTATCAAGACTGTACTCGCTGTGTCCGAGCTTCAAAAGCATTTCGGAAAACAGAATATCGGCCATGCTGAGGGCCTCTGCGATTCCGTGTTCCTGCTTGTTAAAGTTGGTGGCGCTCATGGGAGTACCTTGCTGAATGACTTCGCCGGGTGCTTCCTCGTGGGTCACATACCCCTGTTCATCCGTGGTTTCCCTGTACCTGTTCGGGAACTGTACGACATGGTCTTTCCAATCTGTAGGATTATAGGGCATTGCTTTTTACCTCCTTTCCCAGCCGATTCAGATTTCTTCTTCCGTGATGATGAAAGCGAAGCGATAGAGAATACCTTCCTGCACGGCCTTGCGGGAAATGCTCTCTGCCTTGCTCGCCCATAGGCTGCCGTTGTGGTCGTAAAGCTGCACTTCCGTCACGACGATGTCGCCGGGCAGCGTGTGGTCAATGATGAAAGAGATTGCCACCCGTCCATCCGGAAGCACGGTAGCATCGCGAATTTCCGCCTGGTAATAGGTGCTTCCCACCTTGTACTTCGCGTAGGCGATGCTTTTCCGAAGGAAGTCTTTCAGCCTGGTCAATGCGGTTGTAGTAAGCATGGTCTTTCCCCTTTCTGCTTTTTCTGAGTGCTATAAAATACCCCCGCTGGCCGTATACGGCCCGCAGGGGATATAGCTTATTTTATAATCTGAGCCCTCGGTTTTCGCCTTGATGGCCCGATCTCCGCTCCCGGTAGTGACGTTGATATCCGGCAGGACGCCCGCCTCATCCATTCCGGTGAAGTGGTAATCAAACGGGTATGCCTTGCCGTCTGCGCCAATGATGATTGCCCCGTCGCCAATCCCGGCCGGATAATTCGTCTGCGGAAGTGTGCCGCAGAATTTGTAATAGAATCGCCAGTACCCCGTTTCAACCTTGATGGCGATTCGTTCCTCCGTCTGGAATCCGAGGTCATAGGACATATGGCTGTGCTTGTGCTGATTTATGTATTTCCTGACTGCCGCAATATCCAATGGCTTGCAGCCTGGGCGGGCCGTGATGAAAACGCCGAAGGTATAAAGGTCTACATTTTCTGTCACTGTGGCGTTTCGCCCCATGGTGATCTGGCACCACCTGTCGAGTGTCCATGGTGTAAACGGTTTCGGGTAGGCTTCAATTTCTTCGATGCGCTGCCGCCGCACTTCTATGGTATCGCCCGGATTCGGTGTAATGCCGTAGCGCCTTTCCCAAAGGCCAAGGAGCCAGGTCGCCGTTTGCGGGAAAACCTGCTCCGGCAGTTCGTCAATGATTTTCCAAAGCCTGTCCCATTCCCTGCCTATATCCTCGAATATCCAGCAGCCGACGTAAGAATCTTCATAGATGGGCGATACCATCCCGATCATCCGACCTGCAGATGCGGATTGGATGATGCTTTCTTTGAAGGTTTTCCCGTCCATTTACTCCACCTCGGCTTCCGTCAGGGTTAATTCTCCGATGCTGGGGTAATCGTCAATGGCGATGGGGATATTGTTTTGCTCTCCGTTCACCGTCAGGTTGGAAAAGTCCAAAACGCCGGGGGTATCATGGAGCGCGTTACCGATTCCTGTGTACCGAAGCACCTTTCCTTCCTTCGCTTCGTCGAAGTATTCCAACAGCGCCGTGCGGAAGGACGCCTCGATCTGCTCGATTGTGTAGCCGTCTTCCAGGGCAACGTTCGCGGCAATTATCAGGTTCATCGGCTCCGTCGTGGTGACGGTAAGGATTGCGCCGCAGGGGGCAAGGCGCGTCCCGTCATTTTCTGCCGTTCCCATAATGTGATTGTAGACGGCGCTTTGCAGGGTGTCCGTGGCCGGTTCGCCGTTGCTGTCCATGACGATCAGCTTGACCGTGCCCGTTCCTCTCCCGGCCCACTCCGGGACTACCGCAGCGCCGCCTACGCCGTCAACCTCTTTCGCCCAGCGCTTGTAATCCGAATCATTCCCGATGTAGGATGCGTCCCTGGATCTGTCAAGCTCCATAATCCGGGCGCGGAGGTCGCTGTCGCTTTCTTCCTCCGTGCCGCCCGTGATAGCTTCCGGGTTGGTTACCTCCGTGATACCGGAAATTGGCGAGGACATGAGCACGATGCTGTCCATCGGAACGTTTCCAACGGTGCCCTCTGACACGCATTGAACGGGAATGCTTGCCCTGTATTCGCTCGTTTCACTGTCGTATTCCAGGGTGACATTTTCCGTCGCTGCGTATTCGATGCTGGAAGAGATGGCCGTCGCCGGTGTGCAGAAAACGAATCCGGAAGGAATGAGCGCCGCCGCCGTTCCTGTCACCTGGACATATCCTGTCGCATGGGTCGCCGCTTTCCTGGAAATGCCGCATCGCCGTGCGTGAAGGTCAAGGAAAATCCCGGTGGCCCATTCGGGGAAAAGAATCTGGACGATGGCGTTCAGAATCACCATCGCATCCGCCTTTTCGATTGCGGAAGGGCGCGTCATATCCCAGGCGAATCCGCCCTCCGTCTGGTCAATGTTATCTGGCAGGTCGTCCAGCATCCGGGCGTGTATGGTGTCCACGTCCATATCGTTCAATATTTCTGGCGGGGTGTAGGTCGTTACGTCAGCCACAGTTATCCCTCCTTTACGTCATAATGTTCATGCTTGCGTCGAAAGCGTCGTACCCCCTGGGCTTTACGATGAAAGCAATAGCCAGTTCGTCAGCGCTCCATCCGAATTCAAAGCTGTAGACGCGCTCCGTGCGCGGGTTGCGCATGAGGCCCTCCGTGATCGTGCGTTCAAATGCCGACTGGATGGCTGCGCGGTTTGGCTCTGAGAGCGCTCCGTCTATGTCAATCCCGTATTCGGGGTAGGCTGCACACGCTCCGACCTGCGTTTTGAGGGTTTTCAGTACCCATAGAACGTAGCTGTCATAGCCGTTTACCGTAATTACCCGGTTCGCTCCATCGCGGACGAAATCGCCTGCATAGAAGTCAAAAAGCGGCCCAGGCCAGAAATATTTGTCTGCGTTGTCCTGTGTCTGTTGTGCTATGGATGGCAATTCAAACACAGGAAAAAGCTGCTCCGCCATGTTTATCCTCCTTATCAGAAAACTTCGTTTGCGTGGACGATAACGTCAATCACGACCGGGTCATTCTGCACCCATGCCACGAGTACCCTGTCCCCTTTGTCCAGCACTTCATGAGGCTGGAATTTATGGGTATGCCACCCGGCGTTTCCGCCCTCGCTTCCGGGGTGAGAATGGGTACCGGCTCCCTTTGTTTCCCACATATCCTTTTCCGGTACTGCCCGAAGATGGCGGCAAACGAGATAATCCTTTTTCGGGATGGGTATTGGGAAATTGGTCGTAATCAGGCTGTAATCCCCGCTGATGGTACCGAAATCGAGCACCAGGGAATGATCTTCGTGCCGCTCTGCCAGCTTATCGAACACGCCCGCCAGCTTACTCAATCCTGGCGAATTGTCGCCTTTGCTCATGCAGGCTCCACCTCCATCTGCATCTGTCTGGCCGTTGCGTTATGCGAAACGCCCAAAACAAAAAAATAGCCGTCCAGGTCATCGGCCATCAATCTAACCCTGTCGCCCTTCCGGATGCATGGCATATCCGGGGTTCGTACAGTGATCGTTCTTGTGGGCTTCCCGTGATCTGCAAGGATTGTTTTTGCCTCCGCTTTCGCTTCATCAATAGTCGAGCTGCCAACGGAAATAATTTTTTTCAGCGTGCCGTATTTGGTATCGCCTATTTCCGTCGCCTCAACTGGTGGCCTTTTCGCTCCGTCCTTGTCGTCCTTGCCGATGATTTCAACTTTCGTTATCAGATCTGCCATGCTGTACTTATCGGATAGCGCGAGGATAGATGTCTGCGCCGCGAACGTCCAGATTTCGCTGTTCGTTCCCTGCTTGACGATGTCGCACTTTCCTTTTTTCGCCCTGATGATAGCCTTTTTCCCGGTCTTCTTTCTTGCTTCCTCGACAGCGTCCTTGAGCATATCGCTCAATTTTTTTGTTTTGTAAACGACCTTTTCGTGCGTGATCGAAGGGCCTGAAAGTTCTCCTATCGGCACGCCCCAGGAGGAAAGAATGTCGCTGCAAATGGACTTTGTCGATTTCCCGGCTTCGTAATACTTGTAATCCTCCGATTTCTGGAGGTAATAGAGCATATCGTAGGCCGTTACGATGATTTCCCCGTCATTCATCCGGGGGGCTGTAACTTCCCAAATCGTTCCGCGAAAAGCCTCTTCAGAACCGCCTCCGATGTCGTAGTAAAGGATGATTGCAGAACAAAGGGCCAGCTGATCCTGGAGCCTGCCGCCGCCGTTCTCAACGGCTCTCAACGTGAGGTTCAGGCGGACAGCCAGCTCCTTTTCGTTATCTTCCCAGGCAACGTTCGTGGCGACCCTGTCGAGGTTTACTTGCCCGCCGCTGGAAAGGACGGCAACGACGCTGTATGTAATTTGCGATACGTCAACTTTTCCCACGCTGCCGCCTCCTTCCGTTATTTAAGCATTGTAAGATTCTTCGTCTGGTTTACCCGCGCCGTCGTGGGAGAAGCCACAGCTCCTCCAATCGTTTTTGAGCCGCTTCCCGCGTTCACTGTGATGGCTTTTGCCAACCCCTGCACTATGGAAGATGCAGCGCTGACAACGGATTTAGCGCCGGATTTAATGACGTCAATTAACATCGATGACGGGGCATTATACGTCAGTTTTTTCGGCTGCGTATCCGTCTGCGTGCTGGATTTCGGTGCTTGCGTTGACGGCTTGCTTGTTGAGCCGGAGCTTGTCGCGGGTTTCGGTGCTTCCTCCGCCGCCTGTTGTTCCTCTGGAATGACAACCTCCGGCTGCGGAGGTGCCGTCGAGATGTACACCTTCTTATACTGCGAAAGGGTCAGGGTGTACGATGCGTTTCCTGCTCCAAAGAAATCATAATTGAAATTATCAATCTGCACGTCGTCATTGATGCCAACCTCGGTAATCATCAGCCGGATGATTTTCTTGTCTTCCTTCCATTTCTTGATCGTGCTGATGATTCGGGTTGGTTGCTGCCAGTCGTGAACGAATGACATTTCCGCCATGCTTTCCCCTGGGAAAATGCCGTTCCAAGAATACCCCGTGAGAGCGTTCCCACGGGGTATCTTGTATTCGTCGCCCTGGACGGTTTGAAAACTTGTGGCAATGGATCCTGTCTTTACGTTCACGCGGTCAGGGAGCAGCGGTATCCGCAGTCTTTGGCCGTCTGCCGTCATGTAAATATCCATCTTGCTTCCCTCCATTATAGCATGTTCGTAACGATATCTTCCATCTTGTCCGCCATGGCCGCGCCGAGAATCTCCGCCAGTTCAGGGAGATTTTCTCTGATCATCGACATTACTTCATCCGGACTTCCGCCGCCGTCGATCTGGAATACCGGGCTTGCGTCAATGGAGACGTGCACCGTATTCCCTCCGCCATTCTGATTCCCGCCGTGAGGCGCGGGCTGCGGTTTCACCGGTTCGTCGTCGTCCCAAATGTCGTCCGGGATGTCGTCGAGCAATCCGCTGTACGGGGCCATGATACCGCCGTCCGCGAATTCGGAAACGCCGAGCATTTCGCCAGCCTGCATCCACAGGTCAAGCCCTCTGCCGCGTTTATCGGAGCCGAGAGGGATGATCGCCTCCGGGCCATCCTCTGCTACCCAGGACAGGAAAGCGCCGTCGTAGATGCCGCCGAGGGCGTTTTGAGCAGGCGCTTCCGGGGGGCTTCCAACGGTGTTGTACTTCACAGTCACGTTATACGTCCCTGCCAGGGCATCAGCTTTCCGCTTCGCTTCTTCCAGCTTTGCCCTTGCTGCGTCCGCGTCACCGCCGAGAGTGCCAAAGGCCGCAGATACAGCGGAAATGGAGGACGGGTCGAGTTCCAGCTTCGACGGGTCGATTTCGTTGATCTTGTCGATGGCCGTCTGAAGGTCTTCGATGCTCTTTACATCGAAATCCTTGATTCCGAGCGCGTCAAGGGCTGCGTTCACGCTCTCGATTGCCTCGGCGGTTGCCTCTGCGGGTGCGTTGTCCCATTCTGCGAACTGTGCCTGAATTCCGCTGATCTTTGCGGAAATATCGTCAATGACGCTTTGGCTTGCTGCGCCTGTTACGGAAGCGTAGGCCGTAGAGATGACGCTTTCGATGGTCGTTTTTTGTTCCTCTGTGATGTAGGTGGCCTTGTCGTTCATCTCAGCGAGCCCAGCTACGGCGGTATCAAACGCCTGTCTTCCTGCTTCGTCAAGTTTATAGTAGTTCTCAGCCGCCTCTTCAATGCTGAGATCGGCAAGGCTCGTTCCGTTAAAAGATTGACCTGCAATGAGCGCCTTTTCGCCTTGATACAGTTTGACGAGGTTTTCGTTTTGGGTATCGTACTCGGCTTTGTACCTATCTCGCTCTCCTGTCTGGTCTTTGACGTAATCAGAAAGCGCATCAATCAGGTATTGGACGCCTCCGAATTCCGTGATATCTCTGTAACTCATATCTCCGTATATTCCATCGAATGCGTAACCTTCCTGGTCAACGAGGTTCGGGTAAATCTCGTCGTTAATGCGTTTCTGTGCCGCTAACATCCCGGTTGTATAAGTTTCCCTTTCCCATTTCGCGTAGTCTTCATAAGAAATTTCATTTTCCCTGAATGCGGAAAGCTTGCCTTCTTTTTGCGTGTTAAGCAGAGCGACTTCCTGATTTATCCCTACGAGTTCAACCATGGCCGAACTTGCAGCATCAATATTCGCCTGAGCGCTATCGGCCTGTGCGCCGTATTCCTCTCTCGCGCTTACGCCTGCATCGCGTTTCCTGCGAGCTGCTTCCACGTCGTTTTGAAGCTGAGCGAGATCAACATCTCTGCTCTTTTGAAAAATCTCTTGTGCTTGTTCAGCTGATGCAGCGCCGCTTTGAAGTTCTTCCGCCGTGAAAGCGCCGCCGCTCAATTCAGCAAGACGTTTATACATCGTTTCAAGCGATGCTGCAGCGGTTTCCAGGTCTTTGGGGCCGAGGCTATTATCAGACAGTCCGATGGTTATCATGGCTTCGACGTCGCCAATTTGGCCGAGCGTGCTGGCGATTGTGTTGAGGTCTTCTTGACTGAGGTCGCTGCCCTTTGAATAGGCGATTTTTAAGGTGATACCTTTTGCCTTCCCTTCAACGTCCGCGAGCTTCGTTTTTACGTCTGCGATTTCCGCTTCGTTAAGCTTGGAGCCTTTCAAAGTAAGCTCAATCGCACCTGCCTGCGTCGTGAGGGAGTTGTATTCGGAAACGAGACTGCTCCATTCCGTTTCCGACATTCCCTCCTTACCCCGTTGAATCTGGACTTCCAGTTTTGCTTTCCTGGATTTAATTTCTTCGAGTTTGTCTTTTCTCTCTTTGATTTCATCCGGGCCAAGCCCTGCGCCTTCAATCATCAGCTCATAGGTCGTCTTTTGCTTGGCGAGTTCGGAAAGCTCCGTAACATATCCCTGAATATCTTCGGGCGTAAGGTCAGTTTTTTGGGCAAAAATCAGTGTGATGGTTTTTTGCCCTTCCTGGATGGCGTTCACTTGTTCGGAAAGCGCTTCGACCGTGGCAGAATTGTACCCTTCGCTGCTAAGCGAAAACACTACGGAAACTGTTTTACCTTGCAGCTTTTCAAGTTCTTTCTGATATGCTGCAATTGCTTCCTCAGTCAAAGTCCCTTTTTCAAGCGCGCCTGTTACTTTGACTTCCTTGCCCTCGAGGGTGTTGATAACAGCCTGGTAACTATCAATCTGTTCTTTTTCAAGCCTACCAGGCGCAGGCACCGCGCCTACGGTGCGTTCTACATCTTCGAGCGCGTTTAATTCCGCCTGATATGCCGCGACCATTTCGGGGGCAGCATTCGGGTCTTCAATCTGCGCTTTCAGGTATGCAATCCTGTCATGCAGTTTATCCAGTTCTTTTTGGTAGTTTTCTACATCCTGCGGAGTAGCCTCCTTCTTATCGAGGATACCCTTGACTATCGCTTCAAAGCCGTGGAGATATTCCAATTCGCTCTGATAAGCCTGGATCATTTCCGGGGTGGCCTGATCTTTTGCGAGGATTGCGGTAATGTAAATCGTCTTATCTTTGATGTTGCCGATTTCCTCTTGGAAAGCTTCAATTATTTCTGAATTGCCGCCTTTGTTTTCCTCGATTTTCAGTTGGATTGTCCTTATCTGGTCGATGGTGTCCAGCGCATCATTCACCCTTGCGGCTGTATCTTTGAATTTTTGCGCGGATGCTTCGACGGAGTCTCCGAGGTGAAGGATGCTCTGCCGCTCCCGTTCCTGTGCCGCGTTGTAGAGTGTGACACCGGCGACAACCGCTGTGATTGCCGCAGCCGCCACCCAGCCCCATGCCGGAATTGCAGAAAGCCCCGTTTTCACAAGGCCGAGCATAGAAGCGAGCTTTCCAGCGCCCGCCGCTGCCGTCGCCGTGGATGCTCCAATCGCACCCGTGGCGGCATTGGCCGCCGCAGCAGCAGCCGGAACCTTTCCAAATGCCGCTCGGAGGCTGCCGATGGTGTCAATGACGGTTTTCGCGCCGCTGCCGAGCTTGAGCGCTCCGAAGCCGAACAACCCGGCTTTCAGCAGGCCGGGGGCTTCGTTGAAAAGCCCACCAAGGTCAAAGGAATCTTTGAAAGAATCAATGAAGGTCTTTGCGGCCTCCGCTCCAGCTTTTCCGAGGCCCGTAAGGTTCAGACCCTCGAAGTCGATTTCTTCACCCTTCAAAGCTGCGAAAATGCCGGAGATAATTCCGTGGTACATTTCGCCCATACCGCTGCCGACCTTTTCAACCGCGCCGAGGACGGTTTGCCTGCCGTTTCCTTCCCACCAGTTATCGAAAGGTTCAGCGATGATCTTATCCCAGGCTACAAAAAACTTCCCGGCGAATCCTTCAGCATTTTGGAAGTCGCTGCTGTTGAATACGTCCTGCAGGAAATTTTTCAATTCCTTCGCCTTGCCTATACCTGTGGTGATGAAGGAAGAAAGTTTCCCGGTGAGGTCTGGAATTTTACCCGTGAGCCATTGCACGCCCTTTCTCAGATATGGGTCGAGCTGCTTCATCACGGAAATCTTCATGCCGTCAACGGCGCTCTGGAGTTTGACAACGTCGCCTTGGAGGTTATCCAGCTGCGTGTTCGCCATTTCCTTTGCTGCACCGTTGCTTTTGTCGATGCTCTCAAACAGCTTGTCGTATGCTTCCGCGCCCTGGTCGATGACGCCGAGCCATGCAGAGGATCCATATTTCCCGAAGATGTCTTCCGCATATTGCAGCTTTTCCTGCTCGGAAAGGCCCTTGAAAGCGGCAGACAGATCGCGGACAATGGTTTTCATGTTCTTCATTTTGCCGGAGCCGTCTGCAAATTGTAGGCCGAGCTTCTTCATGGCTTCCGCCGCTTCCTTCGTCGGACTTGCCATGGAAAGCAGCGAAGAACGGATAGCGGTACCGGCCATGCTGCCCTTTACGCCTGCGTTTGCCATCATGCCCGTGATCGTGGACACCTCGGAAAGCTCCAGGCCGAAAGAGTGAGCAATGGGAGCCGCGTATTTCAGCGTTTCGCCAAGGTTTTCGATTGTTGTGTTGGTACCTGTTGCTGTGCGGGCGAAAATGTCCGCCGCTCTGCTCGCTTGATCGGAGGCCATTCCCATGGCCGTCATAACGTCAGAAACAATATCCGCCGCCGTTCCGAGGCTGGTACCGCCTGCCGCTGCCAGATCGAGGAGGCCGGGCATGGCTGCGATGATGTCGTTTGTCTTCCATCCGGCCATTGCGAGGTACTGCATACCTTCCGCCGCCTCGCTTGCCGTGAATTTCGTAGTAGCGCCAAGATTTTCAGCGGTTTCCGTGAGCCGTGAAAATTCTTCTTCCGTCGCTCCGGAAAGTGCTTTTACGTTGCTCATTCCAGAAACGAAATCCGTAAATGTGCTGACAAACGAACCGGCCCCCATGCCGATGCCTGTCAGCGATAAGGTCATCATTACCGGCGACATTATCATCTGTTTCAGTTTTCGGAAGGGGGCCGTCACCATATCGGCCATTCGTACTGTCACACGCCAAGCCTTGGACGTAAGATTTTTTACGGATGCGGAGACACTTCTCAGGGTGGGGGTAATCTTGTCGATGGCCGCAAGGGTCATCTGGAATTTCTGCATGAACATTTTCCGCAGGGATTGATTGGTCTTTTCAATCCTCTGCGAAAACTTGTCCACATTCCCGGAAGCCTGGGTAAAGGCGCTGCCGCTTTTGTTCCCTGCTTCCTGCGCGGATTGCCCTACATCCTCATAGGATTCTGAAACATCCTCGACGGTATCTCCGAGCTGTTCAGAGGATTGCTCCGCTTTTTCGTTGGCAAGTTCCTGTTCCTGCCCGGATTTTTGAGCAGCGTTTCCCGCCTGTTCATACCCCTGGGCGGCTTCCTCCGCCGAATCTGCCACCTGTTCCAGCGCGTCCCCGGCTTGCCCCGCGCCGTTGCTGATCGCATCGAAGGTTCCACGGGCAGCAGAGCTATTCCGTTGCATGGCGCTATGGATTTTTCCGAGGAGGGATTCAAGCTGCTGCAATTCGCCCATATCGGTTTTGTTTGTAACCTCTACGGGAATTTCAATGCGAAAAACATCGGCCATGGCTTATCTCCTTCTGCGTCTTGCCGCTGCTATTTCTTGCTGGCGCTGCTGTCGCTCCGCTGCAACCTTCGCGGCCTGTTCTGCTTCCGCTTCCAGTTGCACTTCCATACTTTTGAGCATGAAGGTACGACAGAAGCGCGGCTTCTGCATCACTTCATCCGGGGTCATTCCTGTCCGCTGGAATATGTGGTGCAAAAGCCGCGACTTCTGGCCAGCAATTATCAGTTTTTTACGGTGTCTTCGTATTCTTCTTCGTCGTCATCGTCGAAGCCGGAGAGCTTTTCGATCTGCTCGAAAATGGCCTGCTTCTTGCCAGCCAGGGGAATCAGGCGGTCAACCATATCGGTGCCGGTAACACAGACGGGCTTCGCGGCATCCCAGAGGGTTTTGTTGTCCCACAGCTTTTCCCGGTCTTCCTTGACGGTGGCGGTATAGATAACCAGGGTATGGTAGCCTACGGTGTCGGTCTTCTCCGGCATCCTCATGCCGCCAAGCCTGCGGTTCTTGCTGTACTTCGTGTTCTTTTCGCGGCACATATCCATTTCGCGCTCAGACAGTGCCCGGACGCGGAAGCGGAAAGTGAACTTGCCGCGTTTTACCTCAATGACTTTGGTTTCGTCCACATGGTCGTCGGTGCTGAGAAGCTTCAGGAGTTCGCCCTCGTTGATCGCGACCTCCGCCTGCTTTTCTTCCTCGGTCATGGTTTCTTCTACGATGGGTTCTTCGTAATTGACCTTGCTCATTTCCGTATCTCCTTTCTATTTTGCCGTTAAACCGAATTTAACGCAGCAGGGCGGCCTTTGTAGCCGCCCTGCTGGATTGTTGCTTGTCTTTCTCTCTGCCGCGTGAGCGGGCCTGTTTTAGTTCTTGAGCAGGCTCTGGAGTTCCGGGGGCTTGTTGACGATGAAGCTCCAGGGGCGCTTATACAGTTCACCGATCTGCATATTCTGGATGTCGATGTTGCCATCGGGCACACAGTCGCGGTAGATGATCTGTTCTTCGCTGCCGTCGTAGGGGCTGCGCATCATGCCACGGAAAGTCCACACGGGCATTTTGTGGTTCTTCATGCCATCCATCAGCTGCTGGAAGAAACGGCTGTCCTCAATGATGATCTCATTGAAATTCAGCGTGACCCGGAAAGAGGTCATCGCGCCATGTTCCTGCGCGTCGCCCAGGGGCTGATAGGTGGCGTTGTTCACGGTCACCTGAGACTGGAAGTTTTCGGCGCTCATAAGCATGACGCCGTTTTCGTCGTAGAGAGCGCCGTCCTTGCCGGACATAACTTTGCGCACATCTACGACGGGGTAGGTGTTAAGTACGCTCATTTTCTGCTGCTCCTTTCGTCAATTAGTCATCGGAGAAGTGGAAGCGGTACACGAGGTACACCTTCTCGATGCTGTCGAGGTCGAGGATATCCAGGATGAACCAGGCGGAGTCGCCCTTCGCGGGGTTCGCGGGGTCTTCCGTGCAGGAGCCGCGCTGGAGCTTGCCCTCTGCGATCATCATGTTAATCACGCCGTTCGCAATCGCCATAAAGGTCTGGCGACCATTCGCGTCATTGTTCACAGCGCCGATGATGCCCTCGGAGTTTTCGTTGATCCGGGTGATCAGCTCAAAGCGGGTCTTCGTGCGCCGGATTTTCTTCCAGCCCGCGTCTTGAGTACCGCTCAGCTGTACCAGGGTGTTAATGCCCTGCTCAACCCACACAGCGCCGGACGTGGCGGTGGTGAATACCAGGCAGCCACTCCGCAGGCACTCAACGATCTTGCTGTTGGTCAGGGGGCCAACGATTTCGGTAGCTCCAGCGATGATCTTGTGGGTCAGGCTGTCATTGCAAGGCAGATAGGCGATGTAGCCAGCCATGATGGCGGCTGCGTTGAAGCCCTCGTACACCACATCCCCGATTTTGAAGCCATTCAGACAGTACACCATGTTTTCGCTGTTGTAGCTGGCTGCACGGGTGCGGCGGGTGTCGTAGGCAACGGAGGTCGGTTCGCCGACCACAGCGATGCCCATAAGGCCCGCGTCATTCGCCCTGTTGATAAAGGTTTTCAGCAGGGTGTGGATGGCGGTGTCATTGGTGTCAACGCAGATGGTGTTCCAGGCGGCGGCTTCCAGCACCGCAAAGGCAGCGTCATAGTCGGTGTTTGCGATTGTCGGAGACACGCCCGCCGTGGTAAACACGGCCTGAGTGATTGCAGCGAGAGTGCCGTTGCCAGCGGCTACCTTGGATGCCGTGACCACCATTTCTTCGCTCGCATTCACTGCTTCGACCAGAGCGTTGATTTCATCGCTGCCCTTCGCGAAAGAAACGGAGCTGAGTTCGGTGGTGCCTGCGTAGATGATGCACTCGCGCTCGGATTCCACGGACAGGGAATCCTTGATGGTGACGGACAGGGCGCGGGTGCCAGCGTACTTCGCCGTGAGGGTCACGACGCTGACGGCGGTGCCGGTGGTGGTGTCTTTCAGGGTGATCGCGGCTTTGGTGCCTCCGCTGCCAACGCGCACAGCCTTGATAACAGAAGCGCCACCCTGAAAAATCTTCGTCAGGATGGCGACATTGCTGTTTTCGCCGGAATCATCACCGAAAATGGTGCTGATTTCGGAGGGGTCTTCGATGGTCACGACTTCGCCGAGCGGCCCCCAATTGGCCCGGAAAGCAACGGCGGTTACGCCGTTCATCGCGCCGGTCAGGTCAAGGCCACCGCCGTTTTCCTGCCGGAAATAGATGCCAGGGCGAGCTTTGGTTTCGCCCGCATTAAAGCGTCCAGCCATTTAGTTTACCTTCCTTTCTGCGAATTCTTTGATGATTTTCTGCGCTTCCGTGCGAGAGCAGGTCTTTACGCCTGCCAGCTCAAAAGCAGCAGCAGCCAGGTCGCAGCTGTACCCAAACAGCCGAGGGGAGTTTTCAGCGAGTTCCTTCGCCTCAAACACGGCTTCCTGGGGGGTGGCCTGGGTTTCCGCCTTTTTGTCAGGCATGGTCTATCGCTCCTTTCATTTTGTCGGGTATATATCAGAGCGCGGTCTTTCGTAATGGATTGTGTATCCCTGTCCAGACGCGCTTAGACGGGTGGAGGATTCGGAAGAAGCACCAGTATTCGCGGGTTGCGGATTCTGGCCTGTTTCCGCCGTCATCGAAGCCTGCTGGTATTGGATGCGGTGCTGCTCCGTTTCCCCTTCGATTTTGATCACCGCTCCGTCTGAGTCGATGATTTCCCTGGGAATGTTGGTGCGGCAGAGCTTATACCCCGTGGCTTTGTTGGAGAAGTGGGCTTCCGGCTGCAGGATGCCGAAATAGCCTGTAGCCCGGATCTGGCCCGCGCTGATGTAATTCATGTGTGGCTGCATCTTGAAGGTTTTCAGAAAGAGGGGCGAAGTGTCTTCCAGCGGAATGTGCCCTATAAGGGCGTGGGCTGTGTTCAGCTTTACCAGATTGTAAAGGCGGTCAGCCGCGTTTCTGCAGTACACATGTCCTTCCACCGCAATGTCCAGCCATGTGTGCGTGTGGTACTGCCGCGCTTTTCCTTGGTCTGTTAAACGCCAATAAATAACTGGCCGCTCCCTGGTGGGAACGAGCCAGCCGTTTATGATGTCTTCGCCAATCACTACCGCATCGGGGAGAATGGTTTTCGTCCATTCGTTGAGGCCCTTGATCGGGTCTGGATACATCGTGTATTGGCAAGGGCAAGCTGTTACGTCAAAGACTGCCGTCACGCCTATCGTGCGTGGCGTTTCTTCGTCTTGTTTCTTTACCTCGAATGCGTCTGAGCGCACCCATGCGAAGCAGTAAACATAATCATCCGTCTGTGCAAATGCCGCGTGGAGCAGTTCGCGCACGATTGGCTCGATGTCTTCCGGCTCCGCGCCTCTCTGCGTATCGCACCAGACGGAAATCATCAGCGTCCCGCTCGTGTTCCTTGCGGGGTTTTCCTGCAAATCAAGGTTGAAATCTATCCGTGGGTACTGGTATGCTCCCCACTTCTCATTGTCCGCTGAAGGTGCGCGTTGGTAGAATACCGCCGCGCCTTCGTTGAAAACGGCTGTTAGAGCTGCGATTTTCTGGCTGTCCTTCAGACGCCGGTAAACCATTTCGTATAGTTCCATCCGGCACCTCCGTTACGGGGAGAGATGGTACGGCTCGTTGTAAATCGCTTCGATTGCAGGCTTTGCCTTTTCGATGATCGGGTTTACAAACGGGCGGGGTTGAATCATCCCGCCCGGTGTGCCGTTTTCCATGTAATCCGCGTACTGTGCGGCAGAGGAATTTTCAATCGCAGGGTTCCTTCCGTTTTCTCCGTAGGTCATTTCCCGGAATTTCCCGCGCAGGGTGTTTGTGCGTACAGCGGGCGGCTCCCCTGGGGCGGACGCCGTGTAGGTACCTCCGCCTGGTGTTCTGTACGTTCTGCCGCTGCGCTGCCCTGCAAGAATCTCCATTTCCGCGTTTCGCAGTTCGTGGGCAGCTCTATATGCCCTGCTCGGAAGTTCAGCGACGATCTGGCCGTATAGCTTGTCAGCTATTCCCTGGAGATTGATCCCGAATGCCATCTGTATCGCTCCTTTCCTTGCAGTAGTAGGTGACAAAGATTCCCTGCTCCCCATGCGGGCGTATGGCTTGTACTCTGAAAGAGCGGGTTTCTTTCCCCTTGTGCACGACCTTGAAAACGTCGTTTTCTTTGGCAATCTGCGCTTCCGGCCTGAAAATGGTATGTGTGACCTCCACACCCATTTGGTGGAATGTCAGTCTTTCTTCCGGCTTCATCTTGGAAAGGATAAAGCGTTTTTCCCTCGCTATCAGCTCAGGTTCTTTCTGCCGTTCCCGGCCCCTTGCGCTTGTTTCCGTTTCCCCCCGGTAGATGTTGAAAGTCTGTGGCAAATCCTCCGGGCGCTTCATGCCTACTACGCCGAAGTTCACGGGTCGCCCTCGATGTAGTCAGGGTAAGGCGGGATAACGTATGGGGATTTCTGCATCCCGCGTCGGAAGTAGTGCCCGCCGTCGCTGCTCTGAATGCTGTCGCTTACAGCGCCAGATACCGGCAACGTCGCCTCCATATCTGCTTCCTCTTTCAGCTTATCGCGCATCTTTACCCATCGTTCCGCCCGCTGATTGAGATTGATGGATGTGTCGTCGTTCTTCCAATCCGTTTCAAAGGAAAGGCGCATGCAGACCGCATCTGCCAGACGAAAAAGCGCCGCTTTCCATCGTGGAGTGCTGTCGATGATTGCCTGGATTTCTTCGTCGGAGAGGAAGCATGTTTCTTCGCCTCCGTCAATCTTGATGTCGCCAAGCTCGAACCTGGCACGGCTCACAGACTGTGTTCCGATCTGTGTGGGGTCATATGTGTAGCTCACTTATTGCCCCCGTTTCCGCCGCGCTTGCTGGTAGAAGCGGCTGTTTTCTTTTCTTCCGCCTTTTGCTGGGCGTTATCCGGCTGTTAACGCCGTCTACTGCGCCCTCAGTGGTCGCCTGGGGATTTTCCTGTCCAGGTGCCGCGTCGGGAGAGAGAGGCGGTTCCGGCTCTTTATCAGGCACCAGCTCAATCAGGCCCATGCTTACAAGCCTCGCTTCATTTCCGGGTGCGATGCACTCGGATGGGATTTCATCCCCGATGAAGCGCTGCTTCCCGCCGAAATGACAGGGTTTCTTTGCAATGTACATCTTGTATGCGTCCTCCTTTCTGGATTGATGGAATAAGCCCCGTTAGGCCCCCTTTGCACCGCTGGAAGGTGTTGCGTTATGGCATCGGCAGTTGGTCAGGCTGCCGGAAAGGAGAGGAGGTGTTAGGAGTGGTTTTTTCCTGCAGCGAGGGGGCCACCGCGTAGGAGGTGGTCGCGGCTGCGCTTATAGCGCGGGGCGGAAAATGGCTTTACACGCAGTCCTTGAGGAACACGCCCAGCTCGTCGCACACCTTCTTGGGGTTGGTGGACATGAGGCCCTCCACAAACTCGGTGTGAGTGCCCTTTTCGCCTTCCCACTGGTCAAACGCATAGTAGCGCCCGTCGCCCAGCATATCCCAGCCGAAGGTGTAGCCCGCAGAGGGTTCGTCGATGGAGGGGGTGGGGTTGGCGTAGCAGAGCAGAGTGCCATTGCTGTCGCAGATGAAGTCCATATCGGTGGTGCCGTAAGCGCCCTTGTTATAGGTGCTGTTCAGCACGACGACGCGCTCGATCTCCAGCAGCTGGGCCACGACGTTGGTGTTGATGGTGGCGGGGTTCGCGGTGCTGCCGCTGTACTTGATGCGGTCAAGGATGATGGGGTTGCTCTTCATCCCTTCCCAGGCTTCCACGCCAAAGGCGAGCACGTTGGGCTTCCGGCGGCCATTCTTCATCATGTTGGTGCGCAGGCCGCCGAAGAACTGAATGGGGTCGAAATTGGCATCGTTGAATTTGTAAAATTCGTTGGTGCCGGGGGTGGTGGACTTGCCGGTGTATTCCTGCGTCCAGATGCCGGACTTGAAGAAGGTTTCGGCAAAAATCCGGTCTTGATGCAGCTTCATGTTCTCGGAAGCAATCCGCACCTTGGAGCGGCGAGGATCGTTCATGCCGGGGTAGTTGCTGCGCCGGGCATCCTGGGTGCTGATCTGGTCAAGGCCGACGATGACCTGATCGACCTCGCAGGTGTAGCTGTCCTGGGTATGGCCGTACATCATGGGGGTGACTTTGCCATATTCAGGCTTGCGCTGCACGTTGTCCCTGGCGAGGTCGCCCTTATCGAAAATCCAGTACAGGCCGCTGGAGTAATCGACGGGCAGGATGGGGAAAATGAACGGGGACACAAACCAGTCGTCGGGCTGGAAGTAGGCGACAGACATGTTGGTCAGATACCGATTGGGCGTCCAGCCGTTGTTCAGTTTCTTCTGAATCACGGCAGCAGAAAAATTGTTCATACCTTTTTTCTCCTTCCTTGTGTATTAAGCGCTGGGCATCAGGGTGTGGAAAATCCGGATTTCCACGGGCTTGCCGGAGGCTGCCCCGCCCAGGGCGACGCCGATGACGTGCTTGCCCGCCGTGGCGACCTTCACGGTGCCATCGGTATGCGCCATCAGCAGATTGCCGCGCTTGATGGTTTCACCGGCCAGGGCGAAGCAGATGTCCTTGACCTGCACGTCCAGCCTGTCGCCAACAGCCGCGTCTTCCTTCGTCGCCAGGACTACGCCGATAGGCACGGAGGTGGCCGTAGGCAGGATGAAGTTGCCGTTGCTGTCGAAAGCAACGACCTTCATGGCGGGGGCGGTGATCGCCGCGCCAGCCTCGCCATAGATGACGGGGCTTTCATTGATGGGATGGGTCATGTAGCTCATGCTTTTCTCCTTCCTGCCGCCAATTATCGACGGCTGTTCTCATAGTCCGCCACCAGTTCGGGATGCTGCAGGCACGCCTTGTCGATGGCTTCGTTGTAGGTGAGCGTGGGGTCGCTCTCCCGGAAGCCCTTGGCGAGAGTTTCGATCTTCTCCCAGGGGTCGCCGGAGGTACCGGCGCTGCCGCCGCTCTTGCCGATCTCATTGAAGACGCCGCTCTTTTCGACGGCATCCACCGCAGAATCCAGGCCAGCGATGAAAACGTCGTAGGCGTTGCCGCCAGCAGCTTTCAGGGATTTCAGGGTGGGGATAAGCTCGTCGGGCTTCCGGCCAATGATGGTGTACTTCTTGGCGACCTCGGACAGCTCGCGTTCTTCCGCCTGCTGACGGAACTTGCGGAGTTCCTCGATCTCACTTTTCAGCTCAGGAGAGATGCCCTTGTTGACATCTTCCTGCGCAGGGGCGGGTTCATCAGCGGCGGGCTTATCCTGGGCGGGTTCCTCCACGCCGAAGCGCTTCTGAAGGTCTTCCAGGGTCGCCTTTTCTTCAGGGGTCATGTTTTCGGTATTGAATTTCATGTCGATTCCTGCTCCTTCCTGATTGTTTTCCTGGGCTATGCCCTTTTCTACCGGGTTATCCTGCGGTTGGGGTTCAGTCGTTGGGGTGGCGGGTTCCGGCTGATTGCCTGCTCCTTCGTCGCCCGTTTCTTCCTCGCTGCCCTTGCTGACCGCTGCGCCGTTGAACATCCCGGCTATATCTGACTTGATCGCGCTTGCCGCCTGATCTGCGGAAGTGGCAATCATTTCAGCCTTTTGTGCGCCTGTCAATTCCTCATCGTTGATGATGGAAAACAGGCTGCATTGGAGAGCGTCGGTGATGCGCCAAATTTCATCGCGCACCTTCCGGCTGTCGTCGATGGCTTCAAAGGTCTGCGCGTCCTTTTCCACCTCATCGCCCTTCCGGGGGATGTGGAGCATCTTTGCGACGGCCTGCCCGATGCGTTCAAAAAAAGCCTTGTCGTTTTCGACAGGCTTTTCATCGGGTTCATCCTCTGCCCGCTTCGCGAGCTGGATATGCGCGTGCTGATTGGCCCCCTGGTCAACCACGGACACGCTCTTGATTTTCAGATCGCGGAGCTGTGTGGTCTTTTTCTTATCCATCGGAATCATCCTCCGTTTCTTCGATGGGAATACGCTTTGCTTCGCCCTCGATGCTGAACATTCTGTATGTGCCGTCCTTCACTTTGGCCCATACGTCATCATCGGTGATCTTCAATCCAAGCCACCAACCATAGGGGAGCGTCCCTTCCGGGATTCCCATAGCTTCCAGCTTATCGGGGGTGAAGATAACGGATTCAACCAGTACGCCGATTCCTCTGCGCTGGTGCATTTCTCCGCCGTCGCGGAAGAATAGCACGTATTCGTAAACCGCTGCTTCCAGGTCATAGATGTCCAGAACGTCTTTCTGGTAATCCTCTACCACGGATCCGTCCTGCATCTGTGCAACGGAAGCCCAGCCGAAAACCATGTGCTTTTCTTCGTCCGCTTTTGCGACGGTGAAGATATGGCCATTTTGGATTTCGGGGTCTGCCCTGGGCTGCTGCTGATAGAATTTTGTAAAGCTGTGATCTTTCATCGGCATTTCCTCCAAACAAAAAAGCCCCTGCCGTATGGCAAAGGCTCATTCAGTTGTTTTGCCCGTCAGTTGATTCCTACCATCTGCCGGTACCAGGTATAAACGTCGTCCAGGTCGTTCAGCATTGCGCTGACGTTTTCGTCCAGGTGCGGGCGAATCCGTTTCTCGAATTGCTCCATGGTCAGCTCCGTCAGGGTAAACTGCCATTTCAGGCGCGGGACGTAGAACACAATCCCGTTTGGAAGGTCTTTCACGGTTTTCCCTTGCAGCTTGTGTCCGCGCTCATCTCCTACGCTGTAGTAAAACAGGCTGGGCTTTTCTTTTCCGCCCCCGTCGTCATACATCTCGATCGAGCAGAGAATTGCGATGCAGGGAAGGCTTTCTCCGTCATCCCGCATATTCAATTCCCCTGCTTTGTTGTCAATGTCGATCACGTAAGGCTTTCTCCTGTCGAGCATTACAGTAACTTCACCCCCACTTTAATAAAATCTTCGAGCAGGATTCCATTGTAGCGCGTTATCCCCTTGTTGTGCAATAGGGTAATAAGCTGCTGCCTGTCAGAATCTGTCGGGGTTCTGATTTCCTTTAATGTGTTTAGGGGCAAGGTCTTTCTGAACATTACCTCGTTTGAATCATGGTAACGTCTTTTAAGCTCTGTAAAATGTTCCTCCGTGCCGAGACGCCTTTGCATATAGGATTCCGCCGTTTTCCCGTAGGTGTCGCCTGTGTATGCGTACCAGTCGGTTCTTTCAAGGGGCGACGTATCGAAAATCAGGGAGAAGCTCCATGTGCTGTACGGTTCTTCTTTTCCTACCTGGTTATTGAACACAAGGCGCGTGAATACGCTATCTGCTCCGCCCGTCCTTACGTCTTCCGAGCTGCTCATGCCGCTTGAAATAATGCCGCGTCCCCACCTGTTTGTGGTGGCGAGAAGTTCTCCGCTTTCCATGACGGCCGCGACGCTGTCGGCCCCATTCACCTGATGATACAAATAGGCTGCGTCGAGCTTTTTTGCAATCTTCAGGTTTTCCGGGTCAAAGAAGGTGAAGTACCCGTCTGTTACTTTTCTGATTTCGATCTTGTCAAGCCGTGCCTGTGTAATGCCGAGCTTTTTCAGGGCAGCGTCGATCTGTGCATCGGTGGATGTGACTGGGTCGAGCGTGGACGACAATTTCGGGTCTGTCTGCCAGATGACGCGCATTTTCTTGTATCGGTCAATGGCTTCCGTGGTCACGTCATCAGCTATGTCGGTCATTCTGGCCTGCTGCATCAGGCTTTGGATTTTCCGTGCAGCATCCGCGCCATCGCCTGCCTGCACGCGGATGTTAAACTGCCCCATAAGGGCGCGGCCACGGCTGGATGCATCACTCCCGGCTATAATCAGAACATCGTCGCCGTTCCTGATGTACTGCGTTCCAATGCTGAATGTTTCGGTTGTCCCTGTGAGCTGGAGCGTCGGTTGCTTATAGTCAATCGCGCCGGATGCGTAGTTGTAGTGCCAGTTGCTTCCGGTCTTTTGCCCTTGCAAATCCTTGGCGGCCTGCTCCCAGCGCCTTTCCGTCATCTTGCCCGTCAGCTCGTAATAGGTCTTCCCGTCGATTTCGACCTTTCGGATGGTGGCCTGCAATCCTTCCAGGGCGGTGCTGTCCGAAATCACAGGCACGCCGCGAGGGGTGGAGCCTTGTAGGGTGCCGTCGATGTCCTTCAATGCGTCGGACAGCTTGGTAACACCGTTGATCTTCGTCCCCTGGACGGTCTGCGTCTTCTTTTGATTCCGCACCGCCTGCTGCTGCTTCCAGCGGTTGACTGCCGTTGCCTGCGTCTGTTTGATCTTGGATGGGTCGCTGATAACGTCAATCAGTTCATCCTTGTGCATGATGCCGAAATGCTTTATGCCCTTGGACTTTGCCAAGGCTTGCAAATCGGCTATTTTCATGGTCTTCAGGGTTGCCGGATTGAAGGTGGACACCGCCGTCGCCGGAGAGGTCAGCATCTGGGCCGCCGCGTTATCCGCGAATGCGAATACCGTCTTTGTGCCTTTGCGCTGCGTGAGCAGATCAGAATAGAAGGATTCAAAGGTTGAGCGGAGATTTTGCTTCCTGGACACGATCTGGTCAAGGAGCTGCTCTGCTTTCGCGCCTTTCCCGTGAAGCGCTTCCGCGTACTGCCGGAAAATCTCTCTGTATTCGTTGTCCGGGATGGCCTCTATACGCTTGATGTAGGAGAGAGTGTCGTTCAGCCGGATGTCGATTTCCCCGTTGGCGAATCGCCGGTAGAGGGTGTTGTAAATCGGCTCATGCTCCCCGTATGCTGCATTCGGGTGGAAGGTAAGGCTCATGCTCTGCGCTCCACTCTGCCCGATGTAGCGGAAAGCCTGTTCCTTGTCTATTCCATACAGTTTCCCATCAGTCCCCAGCACGAAATTTCCTCCGTGGCTGTCGTAATTGCAGAGCAGCCAGTCGGTCACATTTTCGCGTTGTAACTGGGATACGATATTCGAGTCAAGCGGGCCGCCGTTGTCCTGCCAATCCCGGAGATTGAAGCTCTTATCGAGGTCGTCCAGGTGTCGTTGCGCCGCGCCGAACACTTTCCCCTTGCCGGGAATATCCAGGCTTGTAGCGCCGCATTCCACGGCGCTGTCCGGGTCGATGATGCCTTGCACCTTGTAGCCCGCTTCTTGGACGTAAGCCCTGAATTCTTCCGGCTTCCCACTCTTGGTCTGCGCGGGCTTGAAGATGTAATCGTACTCCATATTCGCGTTGTCGTGGGCTGCGTACATTTCTCCGGTGCCGCCAAGATTGATCTGTCCGTCGCACTCCAGGAATTTGAGGTTGAGGTCGTCGGGGATTTCCGGCACATCCTGCAGGACTTGAGGCTGCCCTGGAGAGGTCTGGGAGAAGGAGGTGGGCGGGAGGATGTTGACGTACTTGATGGCGCAGCGACAATTCGGATGGGCCGGTGGCAGCTTCTTCCCGATAGAAAAAACGCCGTCCAGTGGGACGGTTTCTCCATCAAGCGGGCCGCAATGCTTACACACCCTTTCATCCTCTGCCGTTGACCATTCCTTGTCTGCGCTGCCGATCAATCCGTCTTTTATGGCCTGCTCTACGGCCATCTGTTCCCCGTAATTGAAGGCGTAGGCCATTTCGGTTTGGGCGATTGTGTTTGCCCTGATCCTGTGGACGCGCTCTGCGTATTTCGCCTGAATATTCCGCGCCTGCTGGGGTGTGTACCCGTCCGCAATCGCCTGATTGTAGACGTTCATAGCTGCTTGAGATTGCCGGGTGGTCAGGCCCACGGTGGGCCGGATGGCCCTGGCGAGCTGATCAACGGTCATATCCTCCGCCATGGTCGCCTGCCGCACAAGGACGTTGATTGCCTTGTACTGTTCTTCGCTGACCTCTCGGATAAGCTGGCCGCCGTGCTGGGAAATAAAGCTGTCAATGTATCCGGGCGTCGTGTCCCGGAGGTTCACGCCGTACCTGGTTACAAGGCCCTTCGCCGCGTTGTCGATAGCCTGCTGCGCCAGGGGCGCATAGCCGTTGATGATGAACTTGCTGTAATCCTGCTGCCATTGCTGAAGGTAGCTCATATCGAGCTGCCCGTTGTAAATGGCTTCCCGGATTTCCTTGTAGGTAATGGCCTGCTGCTGATTCTTCCATGTCCTGTTGAGTACCGTTGCCAGCTTTGGGCTGCTGTAGTCTATGAAGCCGTTTAACGTCTGTTTAACGTCTGCCACGGCATCCGCCTACCTTCCTTATCGCTCCAGGCGCTTCCGGGCTGCCTGGGCTTTCTTTTCGTCCTCTGCGTCTTCGTCCTCGATATCCTCCGCATCGACCTTTCCGCTGCCCTGCTGATTCCCGCCGTTGCGCTGCTGATCTCTCATGTTCCTGTCGAATTGCTGATCTTCAATGCGTTTCGGAAGGTGCGCTGCTTCGCGGACAAAGTCTTCCAGTTCTTCGTCCGGCAAAATCACGCCGCAGCCTGTCAGCTCTTTGATGTAGGTTGAGAGGTCTTTCAGGTCAGGCGTTTCGACCTGGCTATGCTCAAGACGAGGATATTCCGTGATGCCCGAAAAGTGCTCTGCGTTCATGCTGATAAGCCTTGGGATTCCCTGCCGGTTGAAAACCTCGCATATAATGTCCAGGAATGCGCCAAGGGCCGTGCTGAACATGCTGGTCTTATCTGTGGAAAGAGCCCATGATCCTGCTTTCTGGTGGCCCAGCAGAATAAAATCACACAGTACAGACATTGCGATGCGGGTATCATACCGCTCGATAATGGCGTTGGTGTCGAATTGCCTC
>ERZ842401.905-NODE-905-length-43976-cov-5.287380_pt1 | contig 43976 bp, 39 predicted proteins | sample MGYA00521270_ERZ842401 | MGnify/ENA primary metagenome ERZ842401 (study PRJEB31892, sample SAMEA3878208) | bioreactor metagenome | biome: Moose rumen | place: Sweden | collected 2011-10 | study: EMG produced TPA metagenomics assembly of the PRJEB12797 data set... | reverse complement strand
AGCAATAATTTTAGGTATATTATTACCTTTAATTGTTTCTAATCTTTTCTTCCATTCATCATACATAACGCTTATTTTCTCATTATCTCTGTATGATTCTAATTTTGATAGTTCTAACATTATAGGTGCACTATCAATCACATTTTTTTTAACCTCTAAATGATCTAAGGTTTTCTTATACTTCTTATTTTTGTTGTTCTGAATAAATGATAGAACAAGGCCAACTGTAATACTTGAAACTACAAAAATAGTAATGACAATTAGTATTAGACCATCCATGTATAATCACCTCTATTATAATAATAGCACATTTTTCGACATTTTTTTAGTCTTTTTGATATTCTTTTTAAATATCAGATATGCTAATATTTCTCCTATTATAAACAGAACTATTAATGTAATTATAGTAATAAATATATTGTTTTTATAAAATGGAAATACACGATTTTAAATCAATACATCAAAATATGTAATCTTATTATCTATAATAAATAAAGTAAATTTAATAAAGAAATATGTTAAATATGGAAAGAACAAATGCATTAAGATTGTTAAACAGAGAATATCAAGATATCGTTGAAAATCCATTTTTGAATAATTTTTCAAGGTCAATTTGCATACATGTTGTTGTACCCATAGCCATAAAATCTAAATCATGAATATGAATATCACCATCATCATGTGCTGCAGAGAATTTCTTCTTCATTAAATATGATTTTGCAAACTCTTTAGAAACTGTTGATCCATATTGAAGCATTGTTCCCATTGCTGTATTTCCATCTACGTTACCATTTTCTCTTTTTGCATCTTCATCTTTTGCATCTTTTAATGTTAATGCTTCAATTGCTTTTGTCAACTTATGATATCTTGCTTTAAATATTTTTCTTGACTCATTTCTTCTTTCTCTATATATAGAGAATGATTCTTTTACATCAGAATATCCAAATTCATCAAGTTTCTTTTCTATTAAATCTTGGATATCTTCTATTTTTATGAATTCTACATCTTTGTAATCTTTTTCTATTTCTTTGATTACTCCTTCATAAACTTTGTTAGCGTCTTCTACTGTGTATTCATTTTCACTAACTAGACCATCGAACCCTTTTTTAACTGCTACTGCAATTTTTTCCCCTTGAAAAGAGTCTTTTTTACCATCTCTTTTCACTACCTTTAAATCAGGATTTTTCTTGATTGTTGTACTCATATTTACCTCCGCGTCTAAGGTATATTATCACTAGTTTGTAATACTCCTTACACTTAGATTTTAGTTCATGTATTATCATTTTGCAATACTATTTTTTATACTTTTTTTTACCATTTTTACAAAACCCTTATTTTATGCAGTTTTGTAAAAATTTTTTTTTGTTCGATTTACGACAATTTTACATTTTTTGATATTTTCTTTTTTTACTTTTTTGGCATTTTTACATTTTCCAAACCACCTCTTTTTGTAAAAACCTTTTAAAATAAAGGTTTTTAGCTAGTTAGGTTGTTTCAAAAATGTAAAAGTCACTATTTTTTTGCTTTTTTATTTTTTAATTTTCCACAAAAAAAAAGAGGAAAACTAAATTTCCTTTTTTATGTATTTATTTGATGATAATTTCAATATAAAGTATATTTTATTAATAATATTTGAATCCATATTTAATACAGATTTTAATAATCTTTCAAATACTATTTTAATATTTCTATTTTTTTCTTTAAATACTTCTTCATATATGTAATTTAATTTATCATATTCGTTTTTATCATATGACTTTTTTATTTCTCTTTTTATATAATCTATTTTGTATTCTTCTTTTCTTGTATAAATACCTTCTCTTTCCAAACTATTCTTTATTATATATTTAATGTCATATTCTTTCATATTTATACTAAATATTAGTATTTCATCTTCCTCATCTGGTAAAAGTGAGCTTTTTTTTATTACGGTACCATCATCATCTATTTCTAGTGCAAAGCATCTTTCTCTATCTGTTAATATACAAATATTATTTGTTTTATTTCTAATATCATCTGAGAAGAAACTTGTTTTATTCTTTATTAATTTTATAAATTCTTTATCTAATATAACATTACTATTTATAATCTCATATAACTTATCACTTTTTATTAGAAATAGTGGTGTTCTATTAATGTTTTTTACTTTATCTTCTTTTTTCCATTCAAAAAACTCATATACTCTATTTCCATCTAAAAAATTTACAAGTATATCATATGCATAGTTCATTATAATGTTTCCTTTCTAAAATGTATTTAGTTTATCTATTTTATATTATGCTTTTTTTATACATTTTTATACAAAAGGAATTTATTTAATTTATTCTTTTTCTAATTTATTTATTTCTACACTATTAATAGCTTGAAATTTTTTTGACAATTTATCTGTTGTAATGTTAAAACTTTCAACATCTTTATTTACTGTTTGAATACTTCTTGATAGCTTATCCCATCTTTCTTTATATCTTGAAAATTCTATTCCTAACTTATTTAATTCTTCGTGTATTACTCTTGTATATTTATCTCTTTCAATATTTTTTATTATCATTTCAACTACTGTTAGAGTTGAAATTAAAGTAGTTGGACTTGTTATCCAAACTCTTTTTCTATATGCATAATCTATTATATCTTGATGATATGCATTTATTTCTGCAAAAATAGCTTCTGCAGGTAAAAATAATATTGCCTGGTTACTAGTCTCACTTGGTATTATATATTTGGTGCTAATGGCATCTATATGCTTTTTAACATCACTTTTAAAAAGTTTTTCATAGTATGTTTTTTCTGCTTTGGTATTATTACTATCAACCATATTTTGATAATTTTCAAGTGGAAATTTTGAATCTATAGCTATTGTACCTAATGGTTCTGGTGCAAATAGAACTGAATCTGCAGTAACCCCTGTTGAAAGTGTATATTGCATTTTGTATATTTTATCATTTTTTTCTCCGAAAATTGATGATAGTATATGGTGAAGATTTACCTCTCCAAAGATACCTCTACTTTTTTTATCTGTTAATATACTTTCTAATGATACAATATCATATGATAAATTCTCTATTTTCTTTTGTGCTTCATCTATTTTACTTAATCTTTCTATTACATTATTAAATGTTTTATTCGTCTTTTCAAAATTTTGATCAAGTCTTTCATTCACTTTTTCATTAATTAATAATAATCTTTGTTCAACATTTGAATTTAAACTTGTAAAATCTTCTTTTAAACTAGAATTTAAATTATCTTTAAACTCCCCTAATTCTTTCATCATTGATACTTCAAATCTGCCTAGTCTTTCTGTTATATTTGCGTCATTGATCTTATTTATTTTATTTCTTAATATGCTTGCTATTAATAAAATTATTATTACTATTAAAAGTCCTATTATTATATAATTCATATTTACCTCCAATAATAATTTTATATCACACGAACATATTTTCGTCAATATTTAGTTACTATTTTTTTAAATATAAATTAATTCCACCTGTTAAGTTGTAAACTTTGTATCCTTTGCTATTTAAATAAGCACACACCTTTCTACTTCTGTAACCTGTATCACAATATAAAACGTATTCATCTTTCCTATTTATATAATATTCTGGCATTAATAATATTTTATTTTCTGGTATATTTATGCTTCTTTCTATATGCTTTTCTAAATACTTAAAACTATCCCTTATATCTATTATAATTTTATTTCCTATCTCATTAAAGTCAATATCCATCTTATCACCTCATGATAATATATGAAAAAAATAGTACCAAAGGTACTATTTAATTGTATATGGATTAACTTCTTCACCAGATCCACTACTAAACATTGTTTTGCTATTTAAATGAATTACTGGTCTTACAGAAGAAAATGATGATGCTTGAATTGATTCAAGTTTACCATATTGACTTACTCTGTATACTTCATAAGTATTTGCAGTGTTTCCTGTTACTAACCAGAATGTTTTCTTATTTGTTATAAGATAGTTATAATTCTGACAACTCTTTGATACTGAGCTTTTGCAATCTTTATCTAAACTTGCATTTATAAAGTCAGATAAAGTTAATGCTCCTATTTTTGTATTTTCTATCTTTGAGTAACATTCAATTGAATTATTGTTTGTTGTATCATTTGATGCTCTATTTCCATAACATAAATCATATCCAGAAATATATTTTATCGCGTTCTTTGATAATAAAGGTTTCTTATATTTAGAAGTATCTCCTTTTTTAGATGCTTCATAAATGGCATCATTTACTTCTTTTAATCTACTCTTTTTATAGTCATTATATCCATATGACATTTTTCTTGCAGTATTATATCTATTATCCCAGTTTTGAACATTTACATATGGTTCATCTAATATTAATACTACTTCATTATTTTTATCAACTTTAACTATTCTCCATAGATTTTCATCTATTTTTACAAAGTTATTAACATTTTCTCCTCTGTATACATATTCTTCATTCATATAATAAACACCAGAATCTTCTGTAACAATATTTTCAGATTTAGTTATTTCTCTGAATAATTCTGTAGTAACATATTTTTCTCCACAATCTAGATAAGCTATATATAAATATGTATCATCATTATTCTCAACAACAACTTTTCCTGAACAACTTCCACTACCAGATTTGTAACTACTTATTTCTTTCATATAGTTACCATTAATTAGTTTTTGAACACTAACTTCACTTGTTTCTTTATCATTAGTAGGAAGTTCACTTTTATGATTACTATAATATTTTTCTGCTGCTTTTTTCATTGTAGATTCTATGTCTTTATAACTTTGTTTTCTACCTGTTGTTAATGATAACAACCATATTATTATTATTAATAGTACTGTTAATAGTACTACTATTAATAATATTTTTCTCATTTTTCCTTTTAAACTTGATGAATTTCTACTTTTTGTTTCTTTTTCATCATCATCTAATTTTAATGCTTCAATCAATTCTGCATTATTTGCGTTTTGTTTTTGTTCACCCATGTTTTATACCTCCTCTTAATTATCAAAAAAGTCATCAAAGAATTCATCATCATCATCTTCTTCATCTTCAATATATATAGGTGGCTTTGTAGCACGTTCCTTTTCAACATTGTGATAATTCTTTTCAGTTGATTTGGGTTCTTCTATTTTAGCCTCTACAATATTTTCTTCTTCCGATGTTTCTTTCTTTTCATTTTTTTCTTTTTGTTCACTTGTTTTTTCAATATTCTTTGTTTCTTTTTCTCTTTTTGCTTGTGCTTCTTTTTCTTTTCTTTCTTCTTCTTCAAGCTCTGCAATTTTTTGATCAATTTTCTTTACTAAATCATCTATATCAACTGATGATCCTCCTGATGGAGCAAATGGTGATTCATTATGTTCTGATGACATAAATGGATTTGGTATAGACATGTTACCATTTGGAGTTCTTCCTGATTCTTTCATTGAATTTTTATTTTCTCTAATCATTCCGCCTGGACTCATTCCGCCACCCATAAATGGGGGAAACATTCCTCCTGGCATTCCACCTGGGAATCCACTTGAAGGAAATCTTGTCTTTTCTGATGATGTATTATCTGATTCATTATCAGCTTCATTCATCATTTCAAGTAATTTTTTCTTTTTTGCATCTTTTACAAAAGCTTTAATATCAAATACATGTACTTGTTCTTTTGTTCTTTGTGGATATTTTGCTTTTGGATATTTTTCACCCCAATTAATTTTATAGTTTGGAGTAAATTTTGTTTTAAATGGAGACATACGAAGTCTTAATATAATTACTTCGTTTTCTTTCATTTTTTGAAGGTCTGTAACTGTAACAAGTGGTGTTGATGATGTTTTCTCATCTTTCTTAGATTTTACCTCACCACACATCTTACTTATTTCTTCTAGTGCTTTTAACTCAGTTGTAACAAGGTAAATAGTATTACCACAGTTACCACGAAGTGTCTCTGCTTGTTCTTTTCCATAAACTTGTTCAAGTTGTGCAAAGTTCTGAATTATCATTGTAAATCTTATTTGTCTTGAACGAGCAGCTGTAATCATTGTTGTAACATCTTTTAAAGGAGGCATGTTAGCAAACTCATCTAGTAAGAAGTTTGTTCTAGATGGAAGTGCTCCTCCATGTTCTTGTGCAACACTAATTAATGTTTCGTAAATTTGTTTTAGAAGTATTGTAACAAGTGAGTGATATGTTTTCTTTTCATCTTGAATTACAATATAAACTACTGTTGGTTTTTCACCAATTGATCTTAAATCTATATCACTATGTGATAACATTTCACTTAGGTTTTCACGTGAAGCAAATAATTGAATTTTCTGTCTAAATACTGACAAAATACTTTGCTTTGTTTCGTTAGCTGCCATAACTGTACTTGTTGCTTTTATATATGCTGCACTTGTTGGATCCTTACTTTGGAAGTATTCTTTAATATATGTCGAACCTCCAAATTTATCTTCACCAACACTAGTAGCTAAACTAATACTATTAATATTTATTTCATCTTTGTTTGCGTCTTCAAATAAGCCTAGCGCAACACCAGAGAAGTAATCTGCTGAAGTTTTTTCCCAGAATGGATCTCCTCCTTTATTATTTTCATCATAAAGGATATTTAATGCTAAGTCATCTAGAAGCTCTATTGCTTTATCTTTATTTCCTTCTCTATATAATTTATATGGTAAATCCATTGGATTCCATGCATTACCATTTTGAGGATCACGGAAGTTTAAAATAATAACTTGATATCCTCTAGCTCTTAACATATTAGAAGTCTCTTCAAAGATTTCACCCTTAGGGTCTGTTATAATCATTGATTCTCTTTTCTTAGCTAGAATTTTAACAGTTGGGAATATAACTGTTTGTGTTTTACCTGATCCAGTAGCACCAATAACTAGAGTATGATTTTCACCATTATCTACGAATACTCTATCTCCTTTATATAGTAGTGGTACCCCTGCTGCCTTGCTTGTTTTATCATGAATGTTTACTTCTTCTACTTTTTTACTTTGAATTATTTCTTTTTCTTTACTCCATCTTGAGTAACCTTTTCCACTTTTTTCTGTTGAAAAACCTATTCCTTTATCAAATTCGAAAATATATGATTTTACACTAAACAAAATTCCACCTAGCGCAATAATATAAAACATTAAAGTTGCTTTTATATATTCTCCACTAAATGCAGGAAAAGGATTTGGACCTGATAATCTTCCCTCACTTGCAAGTGTTGATAAATTAACTACAGCTATTGCAACTAAGTATAGAAGAAATAGTGCAAAAACACCTAACATCCATAAATCTTCTGTATCAATTCTTAATTTTAATTTCATAATCAAGACCTCTTCTCTAGTGATGTATTATATCATATTTCTTTGCTATAAAGCAACATTTCATAATTGTTTCGACTAAACTGATATAATCCATATTCATTCTCTAAACTAACACTATAATAACTACATTTTGTAACAATTTGTGGAACTTCTGATTTTTCTACTTGAATAAGTCCATATAGATATGAATAACATCCACCCATATTCATGTTACCTTTATATACTTTATTATAAATCATTTTTGTTTTTCCGTCATTATTTATAAATATAAAACTGTAAGAATTTTCTATCTCTTCGTCACTAAACATATTGGATACTACAAATAAATCTTCTTTTTTTCCATCATTATCAAAATCATAACTAACTTTATATCTATATGTATATTTATTTTGTTCATCGCGACTAATCTTATAATAATCAAGAACTTTATGTATATACTTTATATCATCTCTATTAACTTCTTCTTTTTCAAATTTAATAAACTTAGTACCTATTCTTCCACCGGTATAAATTGAATCTCCTACTGCTTTTACAGGTGTTCTTTCTCCACCTTTTTCTTCAAATAAATACCACTTTCCATCATTTGAAAATATTGATAATTTTCCAATATTTTCTCCTTCTTCATATACTGTAACTTTTGACCAATTTATATCTGAATATTCCTTTTTGTTAACTAGATTCCATTTTTTGCCTTCATATTTAAAGAATACTGCATTATCAACAATTATATTAGCACTTGGTTTATTTTTACTAAGAACACCTGTAAAATATAGTACTAGTACTACAAAAACTATTAATACCATAACTGCTATTATAACTATAGCAACTTTTTCATTTTCGCTTCTTTCTTTCATAAAAATACCCCTTTATCCAATTTTATATACATTTATTTTTGAACTTTCTGATACTGGATATTCATCCCATACGCTAGTTGCATCACTTCCTGGATCTACCATTTGAATTCCATCATTAGTTACTCCAGTTACTGCAACCCAGTGTTGTCCAGTTGAAGTTTTAACTCTTAAAATTACATAGTAACCTTGATCTATATAACTTTTGATTGTGTTTATTTTCCCATTTTTATCTGCTGGTAAATCAAGTCCAGTTTGGATAAATTCAAATGATGGTACTATTTTAGGAATGTTTGCTCCTCCATTAAAGTTTCCATATCCATCAAATGATCCATATTTATTTAATTCTTGTACAAATGTTCCTGGATTAAATTCTGATAATGTAGTTTGTGCTCCACTTCTAGCTATTTGGATCGCTATTGATGTTACAAAGCATCCATAACCACCTATTGTTCTACCACTATTTCCAAGTGGAATATTTGCCCATGGGGCTGGTGCATATTGTCTCCATGTTGACCATTCACCTGTTTGAGCACTATTACAACTGTTACCAGTCATATTTGAAACTCTTATTATTTTACCTGATCTATAATCTGTTTTGGCAAAGCTTGTTCTATCTACTGGTTTTCCTTCTCTTGCTGTTGCATTATTCCAATTTGATGCATCTCCACAATCGTATGCTAATACTCTTCCATCACTTGTTACTTCAGCGATTATATTTATATGACCATTAGCTCCACCTGCACCTGTATCTCTTACTAATATGTCACCTGGTTGTACTTTTACTGAAACATCTTCTCCTGCTGCTACTGGTATTTCAGTCCAACCCATTTTTTCATTCCAGTTTGTAGTTAAGAAAGCAACTGTATTATGTTGTCCTCCACCAAATTCTTCTTTAAATCCATATTCATATAATACCCAACTTACAAATGAACTACAATCTATATAACTTCCTGATGGTGGTATTGATACACCGCTCATACTATATGAATAACCACCATTTGCAATTTTCTTCCATATAGTTGATGCTGTTTGTAGAAAATTACTTTCAACTTGTTCGGTACTCTTATTGCAATCAGATTTTTTTATTTCTTTTATTTCTGGGTATGCACTTAGTATTATTTGAACATAATCCATTCCTTGTTCTGCCCATCTTTTCCATACCCAATCATCTTTATTACCATTACCAGTATAGTAACCCATTTCAACTAACTTACCATCTTTATCAACTCCAACCATACCCATTGTTTCTTCCCATGATGATTTTAGAGTTGAAGAAGGGTAATTACTTAGTTCATCTTTATATATATATGTATGTGTTTTTCCACTATATACGACACCATATTGGTCTCCTGCAGGTACATCTTTACTACATCCTAATTCTGTATTACAGAATACTTGATCTGCAACACATGCACGAAGTTGAATAATATTACTGCCATCATATTTTACACCACTAGCACCATTCATAGAATATGGTCTAGCTAATGCAAAACTTCTAGCTGCTATCATATGTACTTTCTCTACTTCTGTGTTGAAAGCTTGACCTATTTCTCCATATGTTACCCCTAATACGTAATTTTCAAATGGAACTAAATCTTCTTTTAAAGCAACATTATCAGTACCTTTACAAAATGAACTACTCATAAGTCTAACTTGTAAATTAGAAACACTAAATGCACCTACATTTAATCCATGAACACCATTAAAACTATATTCACAACTTCCTCCAGATACACTTGAACAAGATGTCTCCCTATTATGTTTTTTTAAGTATTGATTTATATATTCAAAAACTTCTTTTGTTGCTGTTTCGGATTTTTTTTCACTAAACCCAAATGAAGGAAAAAATGTTTCTTCTAGGTATGTTTTGTAATTTGATTCACTATATACTGTAGAATTACCTAACATACCTTCACACATTTCGTCAATTAATTTATCATCAAATTTTTTTGTTTCTACATCACTTTTATATTGTTTTAAAATATGATAAGTTCCTGTTATATATAGTGTATTTATTTTTTTACCATTTTTGCTATATCTTTCTTCAGCTTCCATTGTTCTGTTGTAAAATGCTTTAACTTGTGGATTTGAATTTGAATAATATCCTGTATTCTCTCCTCCATATCCTTCTGCCTCTTCATCAACAGCTGCTAAATCATTATCATTATTATATACTATTAATAAAGCAGAAATAAGAATTAATCCTAACATAAAAATGAAAAAGGGAATTAATATTTGTTTTGCCATTTGTTGAACTGCTACATTTATAGCAGTCTTCTCAGATTTTTGTTTTCCTTTTTCTTTTCTTTCTGTTTCTTCTTTTCCTGTATCAGGTGATGTTTCCTCTGCCTCTTTTCTTCTTGCGTTAATATCTCCAAGATTTTGTCTCTGAGCACTTGCTCCTCCTCCTGGAGGAGTTACAGGTTCTCCACCTGATAATCCGTTCTTTGCAAAATTTTGTTGTCTACCTGATACATCAGGTGCAGAAACAGGATTTGGTGCTTGTGATCCTTTTGGCCCCTGTGTTTGAGGTCCTTGTTGAGGTGTTCCAGGCTTTCCTGCTGCTCCTTTACCTCCACCTAACATGCTCATACCTTTGTCGGCAGCATCTAAAGCACCTGCGTCATCCGCTTTCTTTGCAACTTTTCCGATTTTTCCACCTGTTGCTTTATCTGCTTTTGATACAGCTTTTCCAACTTTTTCTTCTGCTTTCTTTGCAGCAGCTCCAACTACTGGAGCATTTCTTATCTTTTCATATTCTCCACCTGTAAGATAATCTGCAGCAGCTCTTCCAGCTAGTTCACCCGCTTTTTGAGCAGAAGCTTGCTCTTGTTCTTCTTTGGTTAAGTTACTATCATTTTGATTTTTTTGCTTTCCGCTCATTTAATCACCTACTTCTATAATAAGAAAGAATTAGTATCCGCCTCCGCTACCAAACGAATCTAATTCATCTTTTGTTACCGCAATATTGATTTGCATTCTTCTATTTCCACATACTAAGAGAGCTTCTCCTTGTGAAAATTGTTTAATTGCTTCTTTTTCACTATCATTTAAATCTATTAATTTTCCTAAATCATCTGTTGCTTGTTTCTTTAATCCCATTATTAAGTAATAACTTGCATTATCGAATATTGCTTTACCTTGAGTTATTACTGAAGGATCAGAGAAATCACTTGGTTGTTGTGTTATTATTATTGCACCAGTATTATACTTACGAGCACGCCTTTGAATTTGTGCTAAGAAATCTGCTCCTAATGCATTTTTATCTCCTAATAATACATGTGCTTCGTCAACCATTAATATAGTATTAATATTAGGATTTAAGCATAGTCCCCAAGCATACTTTAATATATTAAAGAATAATGCATTTCTAACATTTGAATCACTATTCATTAGTTCTCTAATATTAAATACCATAAAATCGCTTTTTGATGTAATTGTAGTATGACCATCAAAATAGAATTTTAATTCTTTTGTTAGTGGTCTTAATTTTAATTCAAGTCGCTCAAGTATATCTCTTTCTTGTGTTTGCTCTGTTAAAGCCATTAATCTACCTTTAACTGTAGCATAAACATCTGTTAGCGTTGGATAATCTTGAGATGTAAATTTAGAAAAATCAGTATTATAATCAATTCCAAAACGTCTATATGTATCTTGGACAACTTCACTAAACATTGTTAATACATCTTCTTGAATAGATGGATCATAATACTTCATAAACGCTTTTAATGTTTGAAGAGTTCTTGTTAAAACTGTATATCCAAGTCCTTGTTTAATTTCTTCTTCATCAGCATCTACTACTACTTCAAGTGGATTAATTAATCCAAATTCTCCACCTTTTCCTATTTCAATAGTATCGCCACCCATAGCTCTTGTTATTTCAGCAAGCTCATTTTCAGGGTCAATTGCAACTATCTGACAACCATTTCTAATATGTGTTCTAAGTAATAATTTTGCAGCTGTTGATTTACCAGATCCAGATGTACCTAATATTATCATATTGGCATTATTTCTATTTGTCTCTTTTCTTACTTGATATAAGAATTGATTTAATAGAATAACTCCTCCTGAAAAGTCTACTCCAAGTAAACATGAAAGTCCAGGATCCTTAATACTATCAAATATAAATGGATACATAGCAGCTATTGTTTGTGATGGAATTGGTGTTCCAATTCTTTCTTCTATATCTTGTTTTGGGAATATTGGTAGTATTGATTTTAGTACTTTTTCCTGTTCAAATCTTAGAGCAATTGCTCTTAATTCCATTGCATCTAGATAGTTTCTAACATTTGTTTTCATTAACTCTAGACTTTCTTTTGTATCAGCTGTAATCATAATGTGTAATTGAAAGTCAAATATACGAGCCTGACTAGCTGCAAGCATTGATGTAAAATATTGAAGATTTTCCATTGCCTGTCTGATTTTTTCTTTATATGTTACATCTTTTTCATTTTTATATCTATCTTCTAATTCAACAATTTGTTTATTTAACATTTTTGACATTACAGAAAATGGTACTGGTATATGTTTAGCAACTACTTTTATACCAGGAATGTTTGTAAGAGTAGATAAAAATCCAGGCATTATTGCACCAGGATATGATATAACACTTAGTATTGTTGCATATCTATCACTTATATAAAACTCACTTGATTTAAACTCCAAACCTTTTGGAGAAAGTTCACTTCTAATTCCTCTACTCATAGTGGCATCACCACCCCAAATCCAGTTTCTTTTCCACCATTTAGGAAGTTATTTAAAATTACTTTTAAATCTTCATTTGTAGTTTGTGCTGCATTTAGTCCACATCCTGCAAGACCATTTATCATTAATCTAATCTTCTTCGCTATATCATCTGGTTTCTTATCTTTAAATAATAAATAGTATTCTGTATCTACTACATTATTGTTAATAAATGATTTCCCTTTTTCTATATCTTGATCAATTAATTTTCTAATTGCAGGTGTTGCTGCCTTGTTATATTGCAATTGAAGTTGTGACATATAAACAGAAATATCTACTGGTCTATCCGAAACAACTAACCAAAATTCAAAATCTAACATATTATAAAAGTTTTTTAAACTTATTAGTATATGATTTTGCATATCATTATCTAAGATAAATATATTTCTTGGTGTAATTTTTACTCCTGTAACATAATATCTGTCAGTTGTTAAAATCATACCATTTTGAATATCTTTTACTGGTAACCAATCTTCAGTAAAAGGACTAACCTTGCTTTTTTTCATCGCTTATTGCACACCAACCTTTCCATATAAACTTTTGACGTGATGTCAAAAATATAAAACATTCTGTTGTAATTACTAATACGTTATGATAATTAGGAATTGGTAAAACCAAAATTCCACATATTACTCCAGGGGCTAACGTAAGTATTGTTGCTGGAACAGATGTTAAAGGTACTACTAGCAAAAGTAATAGTGTTACCACTACTCCAGATGCTAATAGTCCTAAATCAAATGGTCTAAATACTCCAAATATTAGTTGTCCTTGCTTTGTATTTGCAGGGATTAAATAATTATTCACTTATATCACACTCCATAATTAACCTTGCTTTCCACCTCTTCTACCATCAGAACCACGTAATGCTTTTTCAGCTCTATCAATTTCTGCATCTATTCCATCATAAGTTAATGTACGTCCATCTGCTCCGGTTACTGGCTTATCGTTAATCTTAACAGCTTCATGTTTAGCATCAAATATAGCTTGTTCAGTAGCAGTAATGTCTTTTTGGGCAGTAGTAACAGAGTCACTAAGAGAAGTTCTTTGAGATTTAAATACTGTAATTGTATCTCCTCCAGCAGCATCTATTGCTGCATCTAATAATAATCTATGTTCATCATTAGCCATAAGAGATCCATCACCAAACTGTGCGGTACCCTGAATATATTGAGTAGCACTATAATCTGTTGCTTCTGCTTTTAACTTACTAAATGCAGAATAATCTAGTACTATGTCATTACCATGCTCGTCTTGACCAATAATATATTTTCCTGTTGATTTACATGCTTCTTCTATTGAATCAAGATCTTTTAAAGTTCCATTGTAACTTACATTTCTAGTATGACCATCTTTAAATGCAACTTCACCTGAAAATGAAGTTCTTGCTCCTTTTTTCTTTACTGTGTCTTGTGCAGCAGCAATTGCTTTTTCTATGCTACTTAGTTTTTCTTGTTGTGGTTTTATTGCTTGCTTTTTCTGTTCTAAAGCAGCTTCTTGTGCTTTTACTTGTCTCTCATGTTGATCTTTTTGTCTCTTTAACTGGTCATATCTACTATCACCAGTAAAGTCTTGTCTTGCCTGCTCCATAAGACTAGTTCCAAATGAAACTCCAGACATAGCATTTGCTCTTCTAATTGCATTTTGCTGATTTGCTCTATCTAATGCGCTACGCAACTTATGTTCTTTCGCACTAGTATAATCATTATAACTTCTTCCCATGTTATCAGCGCCATTTAGTAATCCTGCTCCTAGTGATTTAAATCTTGAGCTTAGCTTTGTTTCATTTCCTTGAGTCTCAGGATTGTTTTTAATTGCATCTTGGTTAGCTTTATATCCTTGAAGAGTAGATGAGAAACCACTCATGAGACTTGCTAGTCCTCCGAAAAGTCCTGCATTCTTTTGTAATCCTAATGTTTCTGTTATAAATTTAGGTGCTTCACGTGCAAACATTAATAATCCTAATATAATAAAGATTTTTGAGAACACTCCTACACCACCATCTTCAACTGCTATAAAGTCATTTGTTCCATTAAATAGTGATCCATCAATTTCTTTAATTAGGAATATAATCATATATACTATTGCCAATCTAATAAACAAATCTATGTATGTACTTCCAACAATTTTAAGCCAATTATGAAAATTCTTTTCTGTTTTTGGATCTATATAACTTAAAATAGGTACTGGTGAAATTAAGTATAATATTGTAAGTTTTATCAATCTTATCGCTGCGTCAATTGTATATGATATAAATACAATAATACAAAATATACCTACTACTGTTGAAAATAAGAATGAATACGAAAATGCATAAAAATTCCCACTATCAAACAAATCAAATACATCAATCCAATTAAGGAAACTTTCAACTCCACCTTCTCCATCTTCACATGTATAATTAACTATACCAAGTATTTGGCTTATTGAACTATCATCATCTAAATATAAATCATATGCCTTTTTTAATTTTGTATTATTCGATGCTTCACAAATAGGATCACCTTCATATTTAGCTATAGTGAAAAAGCTTTTGAATACTATTCTTGCTAAGTTTTGCCCACTTTCAAAACCACTTTCAACCCATTCATCTTTATCTTGTGATCCATCCACTCCTAAAATAAGTTTGGCAATTGTATTTCCTTTTAATAGTCTTGCTTGAAGTTCATATAAAGTTCCGAATGCTATACCACTTGCATTCATTCTAGCATTCCAACTAGTTTGCCCAGTATCAGATATATCATCAATATCAACACCAGGTATATCAAGTGGTACTATTAATACAATCATTATTAAAACAATAATTACTCTTTTTATTATACCTCCAAAGCCATTTTTCTTATCTGATATTGAATCCGGATTAAGTATTCCCATAAAAAGAGAGGCTGCCACTTTAAACATTACAATTATTCCAATTACTAATTGAATTCTACTAAAAAAATCATGCATTATTGTTCCTGAAATCAATTGTGCAGTAGCAACATTATAGAAGACAGCAACTGCAAGTGCAAAAAATTCATAAATAATTGTATCTATTACTGAAAAAATGATTCTAATTGCATCAAGAACCCAGCCATGGACTATAAACATATTATTCATATGATTTTTTCACCCCTTTCAATATTATTTAATACCACATGTTTGCTCGTAAGATGTATTATTTACTAGATTAATTATGAAACTTGCAATTACAGGTACAAAGTATAATCCAACTGCACATAGTAATCTAATAAGTAATTTATTACCAGCTTTTTTCATTTTGTCTGAATCAGAATTAAGTGCATTTTTTGCAAAATCGAAACCACTTAAAACTATTACTAAAATTGGTCCAATTATTTTTATATAATCAAAGATTTTCTGAAGCATATTTGCGACTGTATAGTCTTTGTTTGGATCTCCAAGTATGTATTCACAATTTGCATCGTCGTCTCCAATGCTATCATAATCAAGTCTAACTATATTATTACTTTTAATATTTTCTACAGCATATACATTATTTGCAAATAATGGAATAAAAAAGGCCACTGTTAATACAAATAAAACTTTATATACTCTTTTCATAAAATCACTCCAAAACATAATTTGCCATTTTTAGTATATCAAAAACAAAAAAAAATAGCAACGATAATTGCTATTTAATTATTGCTTAGCTGCTTCCCAGCATGAACGCCAGTCAGTATTACCTTCTACATCGCTATCGTCAGCTGTACCTATTAGATCCATTACTAATGAAACTATAGTTACCATAAAGAATATTACTACTGCATAAATTACACGTTTAATTAATCTTCCTTGTGCAGCTTTTATTTCTTTATCATCACTAGCCATAACTGCTTTACCTAAATCAATAGTTCCCATTAAAATTAGAACAATAGGAATACCAATCCATATAATAGGGAAAATTCCTTTTCTAATAACTTTAAAAATTGGTAATAGTCCATGACATCCGTCATTTATATCTAATACTTCAAATAAGCCAGTCATAATTAACTCCTCCTAACTACTTACATAATATCTAATTTTTATTATTTTGTCAACTATCACTTTGTAAATAAACGACAATTAGTTATATGCATTTTTTCTTAATTATTACTCATTAAAATTGATTTAGAATATAATTTCACTCCAAGATTATTGTTTGGATGAACACCATCTAAAATGTATGTATTTAATCCATTATATTCTACTACTTCTTTTATATATGGATTAGGGTTTACAAAATAGATGTTATTATTTTCATTTGAATACTTTTCAAGTATCTTTATATACTCCCTATACATTTTTCTTTTTTCTTTTTCTTGTTCTATAATATTTTTATCACCTTTAAATGTCTCCCATGGAGAAATTATAATTATATTTTTTCCATTTGTATAACTAGCTATTTCTTTAATATTCTCCAAGTATTTATCACTTTTTAATATGTTATATCTTATATCATTTGTTCCAATATTTATTAAATAATACTATATTTTTTAATAATTTTTCTTTAGATGTTTTTTTATTAGAAAATAAACCTGATATTATCATAAAGAGTGGCATATGAAATGTATAAATAAATAGTGTAATCTTCTCGGCATTTTTTGGATTCATATAATTATATGTGTATAATAAGTGGCCTACTACAACTAAAAAAATTAAGATTCCCTTTAAATTATCATAGTTATATTTTCTATTTTTATTCATATTTACTCCTTCTAAAGAAAAAAAGATCCTCCGATCTCTTTTATATTAAAATTTAAATAGTCCTAATATTTTTCCACTACTTTTTTTACTATTAGTATTATTAACATTATTTAAACCTACATTACCTATTAATGCAGTAATTGCATCATTTTTTCTTCTCTCATCAAGAGGAGGCATATTATAAAAGACTTTTGTTTTTGCTTCATATTCAAAATCATTTATATCTTTCCCATTTAATAAACTTTTATTTAGTATTATTTTTTTACCTACTAATTGATTAAATATATTTTTATTTGTTCTCATTAGTTTGTTTAGTCTAATTGAACTTGGTTCAATTAAGTATAATACATCTCCACATGCTGAATCATCTTCACAATCATTTAAATCTACTAATATTACTGATGCATTTTCTAGTTTATTAATTGTTGGAACTAATGTCTCTTTTGTGCAACTAACTGTATTTCTAACATTAAAATATTGCAAATCATGTTTACTTACTTCAACCGCAAAAACATTTTCTCCATATATTCTTTCTAATTCTCTTTTTAACATATAAATAAGTGTTGTTGCTCCTGCATGATCTGTTACATTTCTTATTCCAACAACTCTGCAACCGCTTTGTACTTTTTCTTGTACTGTTTGTGTAAGTTCTTGAACTTGTTGTTGTTCTTGCTCTAGTCCCGCAACATCTTCATGTGTATTATTATGGGTTATTAAATATTTTACACCTTCTATATTGTTTGTAAAATTATAAACTCCCATTTTAACTAATTCTGATAAATATGAATTAGATGATACTTCAGCTGTTTTTGGTAAAAATAATATTATTTTATTTGGATCTAATTCTGTAGCAATCTTTTGAATATTACTAGTATTAAGATAATCTCTGATACTTGTAGCATCTAATATCATCTTATTGAAATAAAAGTTTTTAAAGATAGATACTATTTCTACTGAATCGAAAACACCATTAATACTTTTTATGACATCAACATCAAGAGCTGCTAATTCATCCATCCTTTCATTTCCTACTATTACATTCATATATTCTCCTTAATTAACATATATAGCTTTTGTTGATCCTTCTACCGTAAATATTGGGATTCCACCAAATATTCTATTAATTATAGGTATATCTACAGCTACAAATGTCTTTACTTTAACATATCTTCTTTTTGTTTTTACTGTATTTCCTTTTCCATCTGTCTTTTCTTCAAATATTTGATAACACCACCCTTGGTCTGCTAGTCCTGGTGCATATCCGGTTGTTCTTCCATCTCCACCACACTGTGATTTCATACGATCTGAAGATGCAGAATACCCTACATCGTTAATATAAGTTCTCATATCATTTGTTACCCTCGTATCTGTTGGATCATTATCATATTTTTGTATTGTATCTATAAGTTTACTTTTTACTTTAAATGCTTTACTGTAATTTATAGTAAAAGCAAGATAACTACTAATTACTACGATAAAAAACATAACTAATGCTAATGACATTGCCTCTCCTACGCCTTCATTCATCTAGCAACCACCTCTTCTTAATATAGGTTTTGTTTTACCATTTACTTCAAAAAAACCTGTATTTAAAAATATCTTATTAATTACTGGTAAATCAGTGCTTACAAACGTTCTTATTGTATAAACACAGTTATAATATTTTACATTATTTTTTTCATGTGAAAATTTACTATCAAGTGTACTTTTTTGATAGCACCATCCTTCTCCATTTGGACAATTCCAATGATTAAGTTGTGCTTTATTAATCTTATTTTCATCAATATTATAACTCATTGAATTTATTAAGTCTTCTCTCTTTGCTTTAAATTTGCTATTACTGAAATTTGCTTCATATTTTTCTGTTAAAGTAATAAGATTATTTTTAACAGTAAATGCTCTATAATAATTTGTTCCAAATAGAGCAAACGATGAAACTAACAATATAAAAAAGAAAAGAAGTGTTAAGTTAAATGTTCCACCTAATCCTTCTCTCATTTAATCTCACACTCCCTTTTAAATTAATTTCCTATGTCTCCACTACTGCTAACCGATTTATTAGTAGAATTCCATTGATTATTTATTGTTGTTCTTATTCTTGGCCATAGAACGGCTGAGAAAAATGCTGCAATTGCTGCTATTGCAACAATTGTTACAACTGTCATATTTAATTCTCCACTTGCTTCTTTCATATTTTTTTATTCCTCCTATCATTAATATAATTATAACATGTGAATTTATTTTTTCAATATTTGTTTGAATTATTTACATTTTTTTACACAGAACCAAACATGTTGATCATTGCTATTAGAAGTATAACCATAACACCTGCTCCTGTACATACAAGCATTGTCATTGTTTTTCCTTCCATTTTTTCAAGTCTTTCCTTATATTTTACTTCACGTGCTTTATTCTGTAGACTTGATACACTACGTGAAAACATCATTAATCTGTCTTGTTTTCTTTCTTGTGAACCAATTCCTAAACGATATAATAATCTCATCATTCTCATTGAATCTCTTACTGGATATGTACTTGCAAATTCCATATAAGGATCAACAGTAGAATCTCCTGAATTAATTCTTTCTATCATTCGTTTTAAACCCGGTTTAAAAACACTAGGTGCATCATTTATACTTCTTGCTAATGCTACTGGAACTGTGTAATGTTGGATTAGAATTTCTAATCCCTTTAAATAGTATGGCAACATTAAGTCAATTTGATGCAAATGAGCTTTATAAAAACTATTTAATTGCATATATGGAAGTTTATACATTCCATAAAATACAACAATTACTAATACAAAATTTAGTGCAGAAAATTTTCCCATGAATAATGCCATAAAGATTACTGCTACAATTAGTGCATTAGTTATTCTTTTTTGGAATAGTACATCTACATCAGCATTTTCACCATATTTTGAATAAACTAAAAATTCATAATTATCTTCTTTTAATAATTTAAATATTTTATTGTTATCAACCATGAATCTCTTAAAATCTATTGTTTTATTATAACTTAATATATAAACTAATAAGAAAATTACAAATATTATCTCCAAACCTTCCATTATTCAGCACCTACATTCTCATTATAATATTTTTCCCCACTTATTAGGAAATAAGTATTAACTACCAGTATTAAATGAAGTAATAATCTTACATACCATTGTTGTAACATATTTATATATGATTCTCTACCAAGAAGGTATTGAACTAAAAGTGCTAAAACGTATAACATCATACCAAACTGTAAGAATTTTTTATGGAAGTTTGCTCTATCAATTCTATCTCTATAAACACCTTCAACTAATGTGTCTATATCTAATTGCATTTGTTCCAAACTATCGTTACTATTTTGTGCACCTTCTTTTGTTATTTGTAAGAATAATTGATGCATATTTTTTACTATATAATAAGGATAAAGGTTATTAAAAAATTCTATTCCTTCATCAATACTTCCATTTTTATATGATAATTCAATAACTCTATCTACATCTCCTGCTATTGGATCATCTAGAAGTCCAGATTCTCTTACACCTTCTAATGACTTAACAAAAGATTGTGTTGTAGCAAATTCCATTATTGTATTACTTGTATAAACTTGTACTTGCTCAAATATAAACTCACTATATACTCTTTTACATCTTAAAAAAGATAAATAAGGTACAAACATTACTGCTACAAAAGCATAAAATATACTTGTTACAAGATTATAAAAGTATAAATATGATATTACACCTGCGAATCCACCCAGAAATACTCCTTGAAGTACATATTCTTTTGGACTCATTTCTCTTCCTAATTCTTTTGTCTTTTCTCTTACTTTTTTAAAAGAATAAGGAGCAAATTTTTCATAAAGGACTGTAATTTCATTATTAATAAAATGGCTTACATTATCACCTTGTTTTTTTCTATAAATTACTATAAATAAAGCAATTCCTAATAAAAGAATAAGTTCCATAATTTACTCCTTTCTACTGCTGTCCATTTAGTATGTCATCAATATTTACTGTATTAATGACTCCTTGAACAGGTTCTTGTACATTTCCTTTTGGTTGATTATTATTTTGAACTTGATTATTATCAAATAAGTTATTTCCATCGTTATTATTCATCAAGGTATTTCCTAATCCTGAATTATCTGTAGCATTATTACTTGGATTCTGCATAGGTTGTTCTTGTACTGACATATTCATTTGATTATTTTGAACATTTATATTTGTAGTGTCATTACTTTGAACCTGCTCCATTAAATTCACCTGATTTGATTGATTTGTTTGTTCATTTTCAGGGAATATTTGTGCCGGTGGTGTTTGTGGTAATGTTATACCTTGATTCATATTATTATTTTGGGTGTTATTGTTAGATGTTTCAACATTCATATTCGGCATTTGATTTTGAACCGTATTATCATTTACATTCATTTGCATTTGATTATTATTTTGATCTCCAACATTAAAATTAATTTGTGGAACTTCTGGTACATGTTCTACATCATCATTGTTACTCATAGCCCCTATATTATTTTGATTATCTAGTTGGAATGGATTTATATTTTGAATATCATTATTATTTGAAACATTATTTTCTACTTGTTGCTCTAGGTTATTTTGATTTATATTAATCTGTCCTTCATTATTAACCTGATTATTTTGGTTTAATCCATTATTATTTGAAATATCAGACATTAATTGTTGACCTTGTGATTCATTTTGATTAACATTTCCATTATTAACTTGCATGTTTTGATTATCTTGTATTTGATTATTAATTGTTAAATTATTAACTTGGTTTTCTGCTTCTTGATTTGCTTGATTTATATTAATCTGTCCTTCATTAGTATTTAAAGGTAAATTTTGATTATTTGGTGTTACTTCACTAGTGTTAGCTTGTACTTCTTGTGAAACATTATTGTCTGATATGTTATTTTCATTATTTACATTCAGTGCACCATTCTGATTAGAAGTATTATCTAAAATATCTTGTTGTGATGGTGGTTCTTGTTCCAATTTTTCTCCACTAGGATCACTCATTACATTATATCCAAGATTTTGTTCTTCTGTCTTCTTCTCTTCTTGCTGTACTGGTACACTTGCAATTGTTTCTGGGATAGTTGTATCATCACTATCTTCATTTGCAACTTTTGTTTTTTCTTCTAGAGTTTGATCACCTAGATGTCCAGTTATATCAGTAACATCTATATTTTGGTTAGATAGATATTCAATAAGATGAGCACTTGGTTTTACCATTACTGCTTCTTTATCAAATAACTTTCTATATATTGTATTTGATTGACATGTATTATTGTCATCAACATAAAATTCAGTAACTTCATCTAATTCACGATGAAATTTTCCATACTTTTTACTATAATAAGCTTTTATATGTACTCCTAATTGAATATAACGATAAATGGTTGTTAAGAACTGATCTACATCAAGATCTGTTTCCATCAAACTGTATAAACGATAAGGAATTGCACTTGCTTTATCAGCATGGATTGTCGATAAAATGTTATGTCCAGATGATATTGAGTTACGTACAGCACTAACTGCTTCTGCACTACGTACCTCTGATAGTAGAATCCATTTTGGATTCTGACGCATACATGTAACAAGAACATCTGAATAACTTGCTACATTATTTGTTTTCATTGAAACTATATCTCTATGTGGATAAATTTTATCCAAGTGAAGTTCCAATGTATCTTCTATTGTAATTATTTTTTCATTTTCTTTTGTATGGCTTGCTAAATATTTAACAAACTCTGTTTTACCAGAACCAGTTTCTCCACAAACAATTATATTACAATGACCTTGAACACATTTTATTAAGAAATCATGTATATCATTTGTGAAATAATCTTCTTCCATTAATTTTTCTTTATTAAGTCTTATTTTTGCTGGCGTCTTACGTAAAACGCATGCTATACCATTTGTTGCAATAGATTGGTGAACAAAGTTAAGACGAAGTTCACTACTTTCTGCATCTAGAAATGGTTTAGCGTTGTTAAAGGTTGTACCCATAACGTTAGAGCACTGGAATGCTAATTTTTCCATGAACTCTTGGGTACAACCAGGTATTTCAACGCGGATAGAACCCTGAGTAAGTGAACGAATCCAAATTTGTCCACCATTACAATATGAGATATCTGTTATATCATCATTGTCTAATAATGGTTTCAAAGGACCAAAGTCCAATTTATCAAAAATTGTCTCATTCATCTATCTCACTTCCTATCCCTTTTTTATTTTCTTTTTTCTTCTTTTTTATTAGTTTGCATACACAGTATTATTATTTATAAATGCTTGTAAATCTTTACTTGATAATGTTAAATCACCAGGATTTGATTTTAAGCTTTCTGCAGTTGGTACTGGTAATAATTGTGTATCATATTCACCTAAGTACTCTGCTTTCTTTAATAACAAGTAATAATCTTGTGGCACTGCAAATATCAATTGTGATGGTGTTGTATTTTCATCAACATTTGAGAATACATTTTTACCATTTGAATCTCTTACTGCTAATACTTTAACGTTTTCTAGTAATTTACCAAATGTTACGCTTGTTGATTCTCCTTCTTTGGTTTTAATGTCAGCTTTTAGGTATACATCAATATAGTTATTAGGATAAATTGAGTTACTATATGTTGTTTCCATGTTTACTGCCATATAATATAGAACATAACCTTTTGGATATTTTAATATTATACTTGCTGGTAATTGTTCTTCTTCACATACTGCACGTGAGTAGAATAAACTACCTGCAGGAATTATTGTATCAGCCATAGTATACTTACCAATAACTGATTGACTATCTCTAATTGCATCTCCTACTAACATTGCAGGCGGTACTTCAATTGTTCCAACATCTTCTTCTGTAATTAAAGTACCTGCAGAAATTGTATTAATAGCATACGGAACTTCAATTGGATTTGTAGCTACATTTACACGCCAATTGTATCCAATGTATATAACAACAACCATTAGGATTACACCCAAGATAGTTACAGTATTTTTATTACTTAAAAACTTTTTTAAGCCTGTTGACATGTTATTCATATTATCTGCTCCCTTTTAATTCTCTTTCATCTTATTTGTATAATCTTTAGTACTTGTCTTATTGTTTTTGTCTAATAGATTAGTTGTAAATACATCATCTTGATAATCCGATTCTACAACCATATCAACTGATGTTGTTATATCTGTTTGTTCATTTGAATTAATAAAATTACTTTTTGAACTTATTCTTACACTAACCTTCGGAGGTGTTTCATTTAAATCTATAAACTCTATATCATATGTACGAGTTGCATCAACACTATCTGCAAATCTTCTTATAAAGCTTTCCATAAATTTTTCTTTATCCATTCTATTAATACCTGTCTCACCATAGAATTCATATGACATTGCGTCTTCCATGGCAGCTTCTGTTGTATCTTTTAATAGATAATAATCAAGTTCCTGTCCTACTTGTTGTGATGTAATCATATTGATAGCTATTATACCAAATATAGCCATTATAATTACACCTATCATGACCATTCCTTTATTCATTTATTACCTTTCACCTCCTATTATTCGTTTAAATTTTTACATGTTGCTTTAACTTTATTAATGTATTCAGAGAGATTATCACATTTTCCGTTTATCATATTATTACATGTATGATTTACTTTATTACGGCTCTTTGCTGCACCTTTCTTTTCTGCTATATCTGTGACGTAATTGCTATTTCCTAATAACGAACTCTTATAGAAATTTATATCATTATCATTATTTTTATAATGGTTTTTTCCTACTATAGCATAAGGATTTGATTTTCTTGATTTTGAACTATTACTTTTTCTTATTGCTTTAATTTGTTCTGGAGTAATTCTAAATGCAAAATCTAATTCTGACTTATCATTATATACACTATCTGCTTTTTCATATTTTGTTTGAATTTTTGCAATTAGTGCTGTTGGTGCAATTGGATAATTCTTTATAAATAATGTACTCGAATTACATGTCCAGTTATATCCAGTAGATCTACTAGCAACAGCAGAGTTTTCTACTTTAAGTAGATTACTCTTACTGTCACTATTTTCTGTAGAAATCATATTTAATTTTGTTGGTGCAACTGATTCAATGGTTTTACTACTTGTTTTTCCTGCTGATGAAGTATTTTCTGTTGCAGGGAATAAATCATCAAGTGCTGCTGCTTTAGTTGTGTAGTCTAGTGGTCCGCCTTTGTCATCTGGTGGACAAGTTTCGCCACAACATTCATCATCTTCGCTATAGCAACATTTATTATCTTCACATATTCCTCCTGGTGGTTCCTCTTCAACTGCCGCATAGAAGCAACTTATATTAAATTTCCAATGTGCTTTTCCAAATGTTTCTACAAATGCTTTTATGTTGTATTTACCATTCTTTAAAACTGTTATTTGTTTTCCACCAGCATCAGTTTTTGTTTCAGTATTTAAATTACTTACTTTAGTAGAACTTCTTTGATCAACTTGATCCCAATTCCACCATGCCTTATTTACTGTATGAATATCGTTACCAACACAATATTTTCCAGGAACAAATTCATAATTTGTCATATCCTTAGGATTATGATAATAATACTTATAATTTTTAATATATAACCAAGAGCCTGGGAATCCAATTATTGTTCTATAGTGTTGATTATCTCCTGGAACTCCAGCACATACTCCACTTATTTCTCTTATACTAGTGTCATTATATGTTAATAATGAACCAGAACCAATATCATTACATTTTGATTTTACTTTATCAGTTGGAACTATTGAAGTTTTTTTACTATCTCCAGTTGAAAGAGGAGCAGTTATTCCATTTTCGCTTGGATTTTTTGTATTATATTCACATTGATTTTTTGATTTTCCTGTGTCAGTCCATGATGTACAATTATCATCATCTTGACCAACTTCACATATCTTTGATGTTCCTTCTAAATTATTAATTGTCATCTTATAAGTTGCTGTTGTAGTATCACATTTTGCAGCTGCACTACATGATTCAACTGCAGCTAAATAATCATTATAATCAAGATTATATTGTGCTTCTGCACTTAAATGTGTTGAATTATCTCCTACTACATCATAAGGAGCAACTTGATTGTAATATTTTCCATTACATGAGGAAGTATACCAACAAGTATCTGTACACCAATCTCCACCTATTACTTTTCCATCTTTGATACCTGCAGGGACATTTCGACGAGTTGGAGGACCTACACTTGGACTATATTCCCATACCCAATAACGATCCCAACCGTCATATCTATAACCGGATTCTGCATCATTTTGAACAACACGTTGGGCATTTATAGTATTGTTAAAATAAAATCTTGCATAACCATTCCAATGACAGTTATCCATTACTGGTATTTCTTCAGTTTTATCTTTATCTGCATAATATGGTCCTTTTGTATATTTTTCCCAATGTAATCCTCCTGATGGTGTATAATAACCGCCATAATAACCACCTGAGTTGTATGCGTTATATACATTCCACCATGAGCTTGAAGTATTAGCGTTTGCAGGATTACATTCGCTAATTCCATTTGCCATTCTTTCAACATTTTCGTAATTCAATGCCAAATTTGTTTTTGTTTTTGTTTGTTTTTTTGATTTTCCATATACTTTTTCGTAGCATGAGTTTATTGCCTTTTGTGTATATTTACCGCCATCTGTTTTATATATACATTCATCAAACTCTTCATTAGGTCCTGCTTGATATTCAGCTTGGCTGTAACCGTTATTACAATGTGGTGTTGGTTCACATACTTGATATTTCTCTATTTCCGGTGCTCCATTTTCATAAATTTTACTATCACATGTAACTTTACTTTCCACTTTTACTTCATATTCAAAACAGAATCCTGCCATTACTGCAACCGGAGGCCCATATGTAATTGTTAAATCTTCTCTACAATTAACTTCGCAAATATCAACCGTTGTTGGATTATTATAATTATAATTATATTTTATTGATTTTTTTATAGGCTCTAAATAGTGATAAAAACTTCTAACGTTTCCTTCACTTATATAGTTTCCAGTTGAAGAATCCAATTTTCCTACTGCATCACAGGTTAGGTTTATTGCATTTTTTAGGTTTTTTACTTCGACTGAACCTGGAATTAATGGATCCATTTGATTAGTTGTTTCTGATGATTGTTTTGAATTATAAATTGATTTTGCTGCTTTATAAATATTTTTAATTAATGAATTATCCCTCTTTGAAATTGTCTTGTTAAAGCAATAAGTCATAGTCTTTTTAAAGGCAACATCACCAGTTCCATTAGGTGTTGATAATCCTTTTATACTGTTATATGAATATTTATCAATTAAATCTGTATAATTACCTACTTCACTTTTAGTTAAAGTTCCATTAAGATATTTATAACATTTACTTCCTTGTATTTCATAGTAATCAGGATTATCAAATGTATCTTTCTTTGTAGCTGATATTTCTGTATTTGCTACTGCAAAATATTTACCACTACAATTTACATTCTCATTTTTTCCATCAATTTCTGCTGTTGCAGTAAAATCAGATATTAATTCTGCATTTGCATCAATTATAACAGTAGTTGATTCATTCCAATTTGTTGCAAATGTTTCTTTATATTGTTTTCCAGCTTTAATTTCAACCTCTTTTGAAACCTCAGGTTGTCCTGCACCATTTATCGTTAACTTATATTTAACTCTAAATTTTACAGTTTTAGATGTGTCGTTTTCAATACTTAATGTAAAATTATCGTTATCATCACTTCTTAATTTAAAAGGAAATTCACCTTTTAACTTAGTATAACAGCTTGCAGCTGCTTTTTTACATTTTTCTACATCTTTTGCATCGTCATAATCAGATGCACAGCTATCACTATATAATTTTTCTGATTCTTTTTCTCTTTGACTATCACCAGGTGATTCAGCAAAAACTCGAACTGTTGAAATCATTAATGCTAGTATAAACAATGTTTTTGCAATCTTTTTTACCCCAATTTGATACTTCTTTTTATTCATCTTTATCGTCTCCTTTCATTATTTTTTCTACTTTTTCATAATTTTTATTATTTTTTTCAACTTTATAATTTTTTATTTTATCTCCTTCTCCAACACTTACTCCATCTACTCTTATTATTACTGCATTATTCCCAAAGAATCTGGTGCAAGTTGCCAGAGTAATTAGTTTAGATTCACTATTTACTTCTGTATCAAATTTGAAGTAACTTTCTTTTAAAGCTTCCTCAACATATTTTTTCCTATCTTCTTTTGTCATATATTCATCTGAACTAAAATCATCTTTATCAATCATAGAAACAGCATATATTTTATATAAATGATTTTCTCCATTTATTGTGTATTGAATATATTTATTTTCTTTTACAAAATCATAGTATAGAAAGCTTGGTAAATTTTCAAAGTAGTTGAATTTTTTTTCATTAATGAGTGGTTTTGATGAAACATTTCTAATATTATGTCCCCAAATAAGTACTCTTGAGTTTAACGTTGTTGACATACTATTTGTCCACAGATAATCATAGTCATATTCTTCATTGATAAATTTATCCGTTTGTGAATAAACTACTGGATAATCAATGTTTGTTCCTTGAACTCTTAGCCATCCAAACACTGTATCATCTTCTTTTTGTTTTTTTGCAAGGGTTTGAGTTCTATCACTGATAGAATATATTGGTATCACTTTCTTTAATATGATAGAAATCAAAATTGCTACAAGAAGTATTGAAATAATAATAATCATTAAAATTTTAATTGTTTTTTTGTTGTTCATAAGTACTCCTTTGCTATTTTATTTCTGAACAATATATGGATTATCTCTAGTTCCTTTTCCAGATAAAATTGTTACTTCTTTATCTATATAACCTGTGAATCTTATTTGAGCCATTTTAAACTGTGAGTTATCCTTATACACTACATTATTTAGAACATCAACCATATAATTATATTTATCATTTTTTGATGAATTAATTAACCAACAATTTCCACTTGTTCCTCCAAACATTTCAAACATATTAGGAGCAGCTAATTTTACAGAATAATTCTTTACTGTCTTTTCTCCAGAGTATGTTATGACACCAGTATATATTGGAACTCCTATTTTTCGTTTTACAAATATATTAGTTTTTATAACCTTACTTACTTTATTTTCTATATAATATCCTACATTTCCATTATTCTTAGGATTATAAACTGTTTCACCTGGATCAGCTAGATGACTTTCTAAAGAATTAATTGGTGATTCTACAATTACTTTTGCATTATTATTATCATTTCCTTCTATTATTCTATAAATTGTTTCACCGTAATTAATGTACTCTCCTGTATATCTTGTATTTATTAATTCTCCAGGTTTTCCGGCAGTTATTTTCGAAAATTCATATGGATTTTCTTTTGTTCCATCACCTTTTTTTAGTTTTATTCCTTTTTTTAGGTTTATAGCAGGATATAAAGAATAAATATCGTTTATGCTGTTTGATGAATAAACCCCGGAAGTATTAATTGACCATCCCTTTTTATCATTCTCATAATCACTTGTCCATTCATCATTTATCGGATATAAATATGTAGCTTTATCCTTTAAACTATTGTTATAATCTTTTATTGAAAGAATACCTACTTTTTGTTTTGTTTTTGTATCACAACTTGTAGTATTATTAGTATTATTTGATTCTATTTTGCTACTGCAAAATTCTTCTTCTACAATATATTTTTTTGCTTTTTCTGTTAAATGATTATAAAAATATTCATTTAACCATTTATTTATGTCTTTATAATTAACTGCTCCAACAGCTTCATTACTTACTATTTTTACTGTTCCATCACTATTTATTCCTACTATTCTAAATAGCATATTAGAAAACTCTATATAATTATTTTCAACTTCACCTTTGTATATATTATCTTTATCAGTATCTTTCTTTATTACTGCATTTAATGTTTGAACTACTTTTACAATTCTTTCTACTTTTGTTTCATTTTCTAATGAGTCTACTATCTTATATTCAATTTTATAAGTACCTATCTTACTGGTATCCACTGTTCCGCTTACTTTAACACTGTCTGTTTTCATTTGTCCATCAGTATCATCATATACACTTTCGATACCTTCATCAGTATATTTACTTCCCTGTTCTATTTCTATCTCTTTTTTTCCTTTTAATTTAATAACAGGTCCTTCATTATCGATAGTGGATTTCATCGATCCACATTCTAGATTAGTATAGTAAGTATATTTTCCTTCTTTTCTTCTTACTTTTACCCAAGATTTATTTACATCACAGCTCTTTTTTCCATATGTAGTTCTCATTGAAATTATATATTTTTGTTTCAATAATGTACTTAAAGTAACTGTACTTAATTCACCTTCATCAGGTCTTAACACAGTATTTCTATCAAAATACTTTTCCCCAGCTTCTGTTAATATCTTTTCCTTTTTATGAAAATCTATTAGTGGATTTAGTATTATGAACCAAACTAATAAAACTACTGCAATTACTATTCCAAGAATTGTTACATACTTTATTATTTTTTTCTTATCCATATCGATATCTCCTTATTTTATTCTAACAATATACTCTTTATCTCTTATTTTGTAATCTATATATACTTCTTTCGCAGTCGCAGTCTCATCAGGAACGCTCATATATATTTCTTTACCTTCATAATCCGTATTAACGCTATCTTTTACTTCAACACTGTGTTCTTTATTCTCATTATCTACATATTTTATTATACCATATCGACTTGTAAAGTCAATAAATTCTTTACCTTCATAATCAGATGATGCAAATGATATTTTTAATATTTTTTCACCTTTTTTTGCAGCTATATTTACACTTCTTATCCCGCAACTTGCACCATTAGTGCATAAATATTTACTATAACTTGTATTTTGAGTAAATTCTGCCTCTTCTATTATTATTTCATCTGCTTTTCCATTTAATGGTTTAAATTCAATTTCTTCTCCTATACTATACTTCTTAGAACTAGTTATTTTGCTTAAGTCATTATAACTTAGTTTTATTTTTCTAGGATATGTTTTATTTGTACCGTTATATTCTTGATAATAAAGAACAAATTTTTTATTACTTAACTTACTTGGAACTTTATAAATTAACAAAAAGTCTTTTGACTCTCCTGCTGCTAAATTATTATCTTTTGATATACCTTTTCCAATATCATTAAAACTATCGTCATAATAAATTGTGTTTATTCTATTTATATTCTTATTCATTAAATGAAATCTTTCAAAATTTGGATTTACTTTTGAATCACTTAGATTTTTCATATTAACTTTTACTATTACAAACTTAGTATCTTTTTCTAATACATTACCTATTGCATCTTTATTTGTTATATAAACATCATTAACTTTTATTTCATAAATACCTATTTTATAAGATTCTCCTTGTTTATACTTCTTATGTTTTACTCCAAAGAAATAATAATTATATCCAATTAGTGATATTACAAGTACTACAAGAATAATATTTATAATAAATCTGTGTTCTTGATATACATAATTAATATTTCTTTTTAGTCTATTAAATAATCTTTTAAATGAAGTCTTATCAATATCAATATTTACTTCAAATTCTTCTCTATCTTGACTACTTAGCTCTAAAAATTCTTCATCAGTATTAAATTTAAATTTTTTTAAATCTAATCCTGTTATACGCATTATAATTATTAATATAACTGGATATTGTATTATACTAGCTATATTTACAATATCTCTTGGTAATAATATTCCAGTTGTTGTATCCACCACAGTAAATGCATTAAAAAAGCTAGTTACTGATATTAGTCCATATATCATTAAAATATAGTCAAAAAGTATAACTAGATATATTTTCCAAGGCTTTTTCTTATATACTAATAAGATAATCATTGCAATTGTGATTATTATTATCATTGCTATTGAAAAATAAACTGGGAAGCCTATTTTTGTACTTATTCCTTCTAAATTCTTATTGTATGTTCCATATAGCAAAAATTCTTTTATAAAGTCCTTTAAAACAAATATTTTGTAGTATACAAATCCACATAGTATTAATAACAATAAGTGAATTTTTTTAAAGTTCTTTATTAAAAATGCATACGGTTTTCTAAATACCATATTTACACACCTTCCTATTCTATATTAATTATAACTTATTTTGATTTTAGAAACAATATATGATATACTTTTTTTGATAGGAGATTAATTATGAAAAAGAAAATATTTTTTGGAATTTTATTATTTTTATGTATTTTTACTACTGGTTGTACTAGAACAATCACTTATGATACTTTTCAAAATAATATAAAGAATGAAAAGGATATGATTGTTGAGATTGTTCAAAATGGTTGTAGTCATTGTGAGGCATTTGAACCTGTCTTTTCTGAGTTTATGAAAGATAATAATTTGGAATATGTTCAATTAAATCTTACTAATACACCTGATAGTGTTTATGAAGAATTAAATGCTAATTATGGTGTTACTGGTACTCCTACAGTATTATTCTTTAAAAAAGGAAAAGAATTATCTGAATATAGAATTGCAGGAGATCAAACAAGAGATTATTTAGAGGATGTATTTAAAAAAGCTGGATATATTAAATAATAAAAAAAGGGTCAATAAATTTATTAATTATTTGACTCTTTTTTTATGTTTATTGAATAATCATCTTTTGATTTTTTCTTTAATATGACGAAATTTTCGTCTTTATAAATCTCTTCATAATCTTTATCTTCTTTTATTATATAGTATAAATTATCTTTTTTATTAAATAACGCATAATTTATATTATACTTCTCAAATATTTCTTTATAACTAGTTATTTTTTTATAAAGATTTATAGCATCGTCAAAAACATCTAATCCTTTTTTATTAAATTCTTTGAAATATAAATCACATCTTGGATCAATAAAAACTGGTATATCATTAAATAATATATAACTTCCTATGTCATAATCATTATACATTCGTATATTTTTATAATCTAAATTCTTTTTTATATATTCTACTGCCTCTGTTGGATATACTTTTTTATTAATATAATCCCCTTTTAAATTTTTCTTTAATCCTATAATTCCTACTATAATTATTAATACTAATAAAGGTATTAAAACTTTTGCTCTATTAAAAATAATATTACCTAATAATTCCAAAGTATTATCTTTTTTATTTTTAAATTCATTAACTAATAATTTGGTTAAATAAAGTAATACAATAGTGTAAAAGAAACAAATATATCTTACTGATATTAAAGATAGAATTATTATTCCTATTATCATAAATAAATCTCTTAACTTTACATTGCCTTTAATAAAGAAGAAAATCGAAGTAATAAAAATGAACCATGGTTCTTTTATTGGTTGGAGTGGTTGATGTTCATTTATATATTTTTGACTATCACCTAACATCGTTTTAAATACATATGTATAGCAAATTCTACTTGGTGTTAATAATCCCATTAGTAAACATAGTATAAAAGCTACAAAAACCAGCTTTATATTATTAACTTTTTCAATACTGATATTTCCTATTTCTATTCTTTTTTGTTTTTCTTTTTTATTAATAAATATATAATGTGTTCACCAAAAAACGGCATAAATAATATAAAAAACATCAGCCAGATTGTTCCATGAATATTTGCTATTAAAAGTGATGATATCATTAAGAAAATAATATATTTTTTATTACCTGTTTCTATTAGCTTATTTATAAAATACACTTCTAAAAATAATAATATAGTTGAAAAAACTTGACCCCCCTTGCTACTATAAAATCTCCTAAAATAAATATACTTATTATCGAAACAAAGAGTGCTAAAAAGTCATTTTTATTTACTTTAAGGTTTACTATATATATAGATAGAATCAATAGTATAAAACTTATTATATTATTTATATGAACACCTAGAAAACCAAATTTATTATATATTCTGTATACTTATACAGAATAAAGCCAATGAGGATATGTATAAGTTAATCCTTGAATAAAACTGAAGTGTTCTTTAAAATCTATTCCGTGATTTAATATATACTCGCCTAATTTTATTAAATAAAAAGTATCCTTATTTTTGTCATAATTTTTTATAGTATAACAAGCACACAAAAAAGTTATTATTAATATTGAAATTATTATACGTTTCTTGTTTTTCATTTCAAATCACCTTATTCTTTTATTAACTTATTATCATTAATATATACAGAGTAATCGGTTTCGTTAATAAATTCATCATCTAAGTATTCATCATAGGTTTCCTCTGTATATTTTAGTATTTCTAAATTTATTTGATCATTTTTCTCTCTATTATAAATACAATTCTTATCAAGAATGAACATACATTTATTTTTGTTACAGTATTTTTTTATTTCTTTAAGATACTTTTCTTCACCTTTGTATCCCATATTACCATTCCATATAAAATCATATTTATTTATTTTTTCATTTAAGTCTAATTTAAACAAGTAAGAATCCATTGAGAAATAAAATGTCTTATATTCTTTTCGTTTATTTGATAATTTTTTATTAATTTTATGAATTGTTTTATATAATTCAATAATCCCCTTTTCTTGGATATAGTATTTATTTTTTAAATTTATAGTACTTATTCTATCTAAACTTTTTATATTTGAACTTATAAATATTAATACTGATGAAATTATTATGATAATCATGTTTAAAAATGAGCTATTATTACTATATTTGTCAATTGTATAAACAACTAGTGGAAATATTGCTAAAAGTATGTGACATACCTCAAATAGTGGATAACTCAATGCTAAAAAACATAGCATATAAATTAAGTATTTGTCTTTCTTTATGTTTTTAATTATATATATAATGGATAATACTATAAAAATAATTGAAAAATCATAAGTTAAATTTTTAGAAAAAGATAATAGTCCTAAAATCGTATAATTTATAAAGCCTTTAAATACTCCATTAATAATCATAATTATTATTATTGATAATGATGTTATAGAAAAAGATATAAATCTTTTTAATACAATTTTTATTTTTATTAAATTTAATATTATTGTTGGAATAATAAATGCGCATCCCATATTTATTTTTGTAAAAATAGTTATACTTAATAAAAAACCAATTATATAATCTTTATATTTATTATTTCCTCTATCTGCATAATAAATTATATAAAATAATAACAATGTAAATGTATTATATTTTGCTACAAGTACAATGAAGAAGACTGATATAGTGAGTAATGACATGGTATTATTATTATGTTTTTTTATAATTAAATAAATTATTACTACAATTATTGAATTAACTATATCAAATACTAAAAAGTTTTTCCCAAATAGTTTTAATAAAAATGCCATAAGTGTTGGATATACTGGTCCAACAACTATATTAAAATCTTTATATATTTTAAGACCATTTGCTATGCTATAACAATGGGTAAAGTCTATTATATGGTCATATGTACCATAAAAAAATGAATTATATATAAATATCATAAAAAAAACAACTAAGCATTCAATTATAGTTAGTACTTTATCTTTCTTCATATTTTACTCCTCTATTTAATGATATCATACATATTTTTTTTGTAAAAGAAAAAGGTATGAAAACAATTTAATTTTTCTTACCTTTTAATATTCTTAATGTGTTAAGTATTGCAATTAATGTCACACCTACATCTGCAAACACTGCTTGCCACATTGTTGATATTCCAAATATACTTAGTGTTAAAATTAATACTTTAATAGTAAAAGCAAGAATCAAGTTTTCGTTTATAATGATATCTGTTTTCTTACTAATATCTATTCCCTTTTTTATCTTCGAAATATCATCATTCATAATTACAACATCACTTGCTTCTATTGCAGCACTTGTTCCTTTTAATCCCATTGAAATGCCTACGTCACTTACTTTTAAAACCAAGGCATCATTTATTCCGTCACCTACAAAAGATACAATTCTATTTTCCTTTTTTAAGCTATTTATCTCATTATATTTATCTTGTGGTAACATCTCATATTTAACATTATCTATACTAACTTTTTTTGCTACTTTTTCCGCCACTTCCTTTTTATCTCCACTAAACATATAAATACTAATATCATTTTTCTTTAAACTATTAACTATGTCTTTTGTATTACTTTTAATTTCATCTTCAAGTTCAATATATCCAACTACATTATCTTCTATACTTAAATATATATATGTATTTTCTTTTTCTTCTTCATTATACTTAGTAAACTTTTTACTTCCCACTTTGTACTTTTTATCATTGTATTCATATGTTATCCCTTTTCCTGTATATTCTTTTAAATTATTTATTTTTATCTTTTTTTCTTTTTTATAATCTAATATTGTCTTAGCTATTGGATGTACAGAATAAATTTCAGCATTATATATGTATTTAAAAATATCATTTTCATTATATTTATTATCAAGGCTAATTATTTTTTTTACTTTAAAGTTTCCTGTTGTAATAGTCCCTGTTTTATCAAAGCAAATTGTATCTATTTTTCTTAAATAATCTAGTACATCGCTTCCTTTTATTAAAACTCCTTCTTTACTTGATTTACCAATTCCTGAATAATATGCAAGTGGAACACTTATTGCTATAGCACAAGGACATGATATTACTAAGAAAGTTAAAGCTCTATATATGCTTTCTTTGTATGAAAGATCAGTTATTATTGGTAATAAAGTTCCTACCAATATTGATAGTATAAATACCGTAGGTGTGTAAACCTTTGCCCATTTACTTACACGTGTTTCTTTTTTTGCTTTTTTGTCAGTTGCTTCTTCTATTAAGTTAATAATTTTAGATACATTACTATCCTTATATTCTTTAAGGGCCTTTATTTCTATAACTCCTTCTAAATTAATACTTCCGGAAGAAACTTCATCACCTTTTTCCACTTCTTTTGGTTTACTTTCCCCATTTAGTGATTGTAAATCAAGACTAGTTTCTCCTTTTACTATTATTCCATCTACAGCTATCTTCTCCCCTTTTCTAACAACTAATATATCTCCTACTTTTATTTTGCTGCTTTCTATTTCTATTATATTATTATCTTTTTTGATATTAGCCTTTTCCACTTTTATATCCATTAATTCGCTAATGTTTTTTCTACTTTTATATACCGCTTTTTCTTCTAAAATTTTACCTATAGTATAAAGAATAATTACCATTAATCCTTCCATTTTTTTGTCAACAAAGTATGCACCTATACATGATATTACTATAAGAAAATTTTCATTCATTATCTTTTGTGATAAACTTTTCATTGCTTTTATAAATGTTTTTTCTAATAATACAATGTAAGCTATTATAATAATTATTTCATTAATTACTTTATTTTTTATTATTAGCGATATTAGTATTAATGCTATACCTATTATTAAGTTAATTAAATATTTACTTTTGTTTTTTTCTTCTTTTTCACTTACTGTTACTCCATCTTCAATTTTTTCTATCTTTTTATTCAAGTAATCTGTAATATTATCAATTTCACTGTTTAAAGATATAGTCGACTTTGAAAAATTTATTATAACATTTTCTAGTTTTTCATCTTTGTTAAGATTTTCTTCTATTATTCTTGCACAATTAGCACAATCCAAATTATTAATTTTTAATTTATAATTCTTCAATATGTTCACATCCAATCTCAAAAATCTTTCTTACATGTTCATCTTTTAAACTATAATAAATTATTTTACCTTCTCTTCTTGTTTTCACTAATTTCATCTGTTTCAATATTTGCAATTGATGCGATATTGCTGAAGGAGTAAAATTTGTAATATAACTTATTTCACTTACACACAATTCACTTTCAAGAAGGCAGTTAATTATTTTAATTCTACTACTATCTCCAAACACCTTAAATAATTCACTCATATCTACTAATAATTCATCATCTTTTAAATTTTTCTTTACTCTTAATGACTTGTCTTCGTCTATTATATTTTTATCCATATTATTATCCTTTCATTTGAATAATTGTTCATATGTTTATATTATATCATATGATTTCAAAAAAAAATAGAGATATTCTCTATTTAATTTTTTTTATTAATTCATTATAAGTATTCATTAAATCATTGGAATAAAATCCTATTTTTCCTTCACTTATTGTCCATGAAGATGCATTATTCTTTAATAAATTTAAAACCTCTAAATCCGTTTTTAATATATTTTCATACTTATTATTTAAATCATCAATTGATTTTTTATTTTTCTCTAAATCATCGTCATTGAACATATACTCTTTGTATAATTCTATATATTTCTTGCTTGTATTCTTATTTTCAATATATTTAAGAATTTCTTCTTTTTCATTTAAAGCATATAACTTTTTTATTTCTTCAGATAATTCTTTTTCTTTGTTGTTAACAAGTGTAATTGAATTATTTAATTCTTTTCCATCTTTTTCTATACTACTAACAGATAAAATGTTTTTTAAATTTTTATCATTCATAATATTATTAATTTTATCTAGTATTTCTGAATAATCACTTGTATATTCTTTTATTGCAAGTTCTACTTTTTTATATTCAAAATATGTACTTGTACTATCAGTACTACTACTATTTTTCTTATTCTCTTTAATATATTTTACTTCTTTATCAAGAGTCTTTTTATTATATAGATTTAATCCTAATAATACTATTGTTGAGACTAAAATAATTGTCATCACTATATATATAATTGTCCCAGCTCTTTTTTTCATTAAATATCACCTCTTTAGATAATATCATATCAGTATAATTTTATCAAATTAAAAAAAGGCATTATTAATTTTTAATTCTTTTTCGTGCCTTTTTTGTTACCAATTCATCATCATATGAATTTATTGCCATACCTAAGATTATTATAAAATATGGTGTAACATAATAAATTGTAATTCCAAACATTGAAGAAATAAAATGATCTATTAAAACAAATAATGCTAGGTTCTTTATATGATCATTTACTTTGATTCTTTTTAATCCTTTTATCATTATAATAATAAGTCCACTTATGTATAATAACATTCCTGGATATCCTACTGTTGCAGCTAAGTTTAATATTAGATTATGTGGAGTATCTATTGGAATATTATCTTTTTCATATTGAGCACCTAAATTATCTAAACCGTATCCAACAATTGGTTTTCTAAGTGAGTATTTAAATGCATAAATCCATAATTTACCTCTATAGTTTCCAACATATGAAATATAATTATTGTCATCACCTAATTCAAATTTACTATACTTTCTTTCATTATTAATTATTTTAAAATCATATAATAATTGACTAAAATTCTCAGCTACTACCATTTCTCCATTATATTCTGTTTTAACTGATAAAATAACAAATATTAATATTAATAAAATATATTTAATTTTGACTTCTTTTTTTACCGCATAAACACTTAAAAATATTAGTGTTCCCAGTACTGCTATATATGTTCCAAAAGTATTATTAATTATTAATATATATGTAAAGAATGAAAAAACTAAATAATCTAATATTTTCATAAAAATGTTTTTATCATGGAAAAATAGAAATATCACTATTATTACTGAATATGATATAAAATATCCATAATGATTTATATTATAGAAAATACCTGATATATCATTTGTGGGTAACAGCTTTCCATTTATATTAACATTATATAAGCATAGCATTCCAATTATTAAAGCAATAAATGTGAATATTCTGAAATAAAATATTCTATTTTTATCATTAAGCGAATAACCTAAACAAGCAAATGAAATATATGTTAAAAATTCAAGCAAACCATTATATCTATATTCAATTCCATATAATGAATTTCTTACACTTGATGAAAAACTAGTAGATAAGTAACACCAAAAAAGAAAACCCAGAAATATAAATATTGTTTTCTTTTTTAATAAAGTTTTGAATTTATTTCTATCTACTATCATATTTATTATGAAAATTATAAAAACAATTATACTGAATATAAAACAAAATCTAGTTCTTGCATCTGTAATTTCAGAATATACATAATCTTTTACTTGGCTTTTCATTATTACTATTATAGGTATATATACTAAAAAAACTAATGAATTTATTACATATATTAATTGAAAAATATTTTCTTTATTAAATCTTTTCATGCTTTATTACCAAATAATACACCTTTCTAATCTTTTTATAAATAAATGTTATTATAGGATTAAACGGAATTATCATATAATATAGACTTGCACTAGTTTTTAATAATACTTTCTTTAAATAGCTTAATTTAGAAAAAATATATATATCTTCATATATATTCAACTTTTTTAATTCTTTTATATAAATTCTTTTTGCTTTTCCATTCATATGCATTCCTTCATATAAAAGTCCACTAGCATAATATCCAATATAAAAATCCCTTAATTCTTTGTCTTTAATATTGTTATTGAAAAAAATCTTTAAGTTATCATAATTGTATAAAATACTCTTTATTCTTAGCATTTGCTTTTCTTGATTTCTTGATCTTATGATACTATTTTCCGTTTGAACATAATAATAACCATAGTAATTTGTTACAACTATTTTTTTTGCTTTCAAAATTGCTATTGTTGTTAAGTACACATCCTCGTGAACTAATCCTTTTGGATATTTTAAGTTATTTTTTTTAAATAATTCTGTCTTATATACATATCCCCAAGGTACTAAAAATAATGAATTGTTTTTTATGAAGTTAACTAGTGTTTCTTTTCCGTTTTGCTTTTTAACTAATCCTTTTTCATCATTTCTTTTTATCTTATCTTTTTCCGCTATATAATTATTAAAAGATAAAATATCATAATCTTTATATTTTTCACATTCTTCTAATAGATTTTCACTAATATAGTCATCGCTATCTACAAATAGAAAAAACTTTGTTTTTACTTTACTAATAGCAAAATTTCTAGTATCACTAACTCCTGTATTCTCTTTAAAGTAAATTTTTACATTTTTATATTTCTTATATTTATTAATAATTTTTCGACTCTTATCTGTAGAACCATCATCTACTATTATTAATTCATAATTCTTATAGGTTTGATTAATTATTGAATTTAAACATTTTTCTATTTCTTTTTCTTTGTTATAATTAACTACTAAAACTGTATATTTCATATTATCCTTTTAATACAAATAATTAGTTTAGAAAAATGTTTGTATAATTTTAATTTGACTTTTTGGATAAATCCAAATTCTTCATAATCTATATCCATTTTTGGCGGATTTAAATCTTTTACTATTTTTTCAAATTCATATTTTTTCTTTAAATATCTATATTTTATTTCTAATACTTTTTCAGGACATTTTTTCTCATAAATTTTTTTTAGGGCTACCCAACTAAATAATACTGATGTTGTACTTCCATCATATTTATTTGTTATTTGATCTTCATTTTTTCTATAATAATATTTTTTATTGAAATCTATTTTTATGTTTTTAGAGTATTTTAAATATGTTGCTGTAAATAAAGTATCTTCTCCCATATTTAGTTTAGTTGAAAAAAATATTTTATTATTAATTATTATATCTCTCAAAAACATCTTATTCCAAACATATCCACCATATTTTCTATCTAATATATATTTATATGCCTCTTTTTGATTTATAAAAATTGTTTCTTTATTATTTGTGTACATTTTATTCTTCTTAGTAAACTGGCACATTGCAATATCAACACTTTTTCCAAAATTATTTAGTAGTGATTCTATAAAATCGTTTGAAACTTCATCATCAGCATCAACAAAAGTAATATATTTTCCTTTTGATTTTTCTATTCCTATATTTCTTGCGTTACTTACTCCAAAATGTTTTGTATGAACGAATTTTATTCTATTATCATCATAATTCATAACAATTGATCTTGTTTTATCATTTGATCCATCATCTACAACAATTAAAATAAAGTTAGAATATGTTTGTTTCAGTATACTATCAATACATCTTTCTATATATTTTTCCCCATTATAAACTGGTAAAATTATTGTAACCAAATCCATAACATTCACCTCATTTTCTTAAAAAGATATTATATATTATTTTCCTTAGACCATTTGGTAATAGTGATATAATTACTCTTTCTGATAAATTAGTAATATACTCTGTATAACTAATAAATCCATCATTATATAAATCTTTTTCAAATTTATATATATGTTTAATATAATTTAATCCGCCTCTTCTTTTTATGTGTTTATTTCCACTTCTTGCTTTTATTATTATATCATCAATATTTTTTACATTATACCCTTTTCCTAATACTTTTGTCCATAGATAATAATCTTCAAAATAATCCTCGCTTGGGTATCCTCCTAGTTTTAATATAATATCCTTTCTATACATTACACTCATATGATTAAACGGATTTCTTTTTTTTGAAAAACTATATATTTCTTTTTTATTAGTTGGTACTATTCTTTTTTTCCTTAAACCTTTATTATCGAATTCTATAATTTGTCCACCTGCTAAAACTAATTTTTTATCTTTTGAAAATTCTCTTAATAAAAGTTCAAATCGATTTTTCATGCATATATCATCTGAATCCATTCTTGCAACTAGATTATATTTGCATTTTGTCAATCCTATATTAAGACCATTAGTTAATCCAACTTTTTCTTTTAGTTCTACTCTTTCGACTTTATACTTTTCTAATATATCCGTTAACTCTTTTCTTAATGGCCCATCTTGTACTACTACAACTTGATTAGGTTTTATTGTTTGATCAAATATACTATCTAGGCAACTATTTAAATTTGATGCATCCTCTTTATCATATACACACATTAATACGGAAAATTTTCTTTTCATTTTGTTTTCCTTATTTGAATCGCAGGCTTTATTTTTTTACATTTATCAGTTCCATATAAACAATAATTACACACTTCTAACGGTTTATTGCTCATAATCATTTTTCTAATTTTTTTCTTAATTGTTTTTTTATCACTATTAATTAAGTCAACATATTCATTACTATTTCTATTAAGTAATTTTAAATCATACCCATGTGAATATCTTGGACAATAATACATCTCTCCATTTAAAATGCTCTTACAGTTATTATCACAATATCTATATTGTTTTCTTAATTCTTTCTTTGATTTATTATAATTTATTACGTCTCCATAATCATACCAATATTCATCTATATCTTTTATTTTATATTTTACAGATTCTTTATCTAATTTTTCACATAATTCTTTTAGTTTAAATGAGTATTTTCCATAATTACTTATTGAAACCACTACATTATTTTTCTTAATTATTTTATATAGTTCTTCATCCTTTGGAACTAAAGTTCCATTTGTTACAATTTCAGTTTTTCCTATTTTTTTATAATCTAATAATTTTAGATATTTTTTTAATTTTTTGTTACAAAAAGG
>ERZ842401.904-NODE-904-length-43979-cov-5.843457_pt1 | contig 43979 bp, 46 predicted proteins | sample MGYA00521270_ERZ842401 | MGnify/ENA primary metagenome ERZ842401 (study PRJEB31892, sample SAMEA3878208) | bioreactor metagenome | biome: Moose rumen | place: Sweden | collected 2011-10 | study: EMG produced TPA metagenomics assembly of the PRJEB12797 data set... | reverse complement strand
GAGGAGAACTTGGATATAGTTTGGCTCATGCGGCTGGCGCTGTCCTTGATAATAAGAATTTAATTGCAGCTTGTGTAGTAGGTGATGGTGAGGCTGAAACTGGCCCTTTAGCTACTAGTTGGCATATTAATAAATTTTTAAATAAAAAGACTGATGGTGTTGTTTTACCAATACTTCATCGTAATGGATATAAGATATCTAATCCAACTATTTTTGGTAGAATGAGCCAAAACGAATTAGAGGACTTCTTCTATGGATATGGTTGGAAACCATTTTTTGTAACTGGTAATGATCCAATGAAAATGCATGAAGAAATGGCAAAGACGATGGATAGGGTACTAAGAGAAATAGAAAAAGTACGTAGTAGAGGACAAGGCAATTATCCTGTTATTGTACTTACTACTCCTAAGGGATGGACTGGACCAGCTGAATATGATGATAAGAAAATTGAAGGTAGTTTTAGAGCTCATCAAGTACCAATTCCTATTACTAGAGATGATCAGCATAATTTACCTTTATTAGAAAAATGGTTAAAAAGTTATCAAATAGATGATTTATTTGATAAGAATGGTCGCTTAGTTAAAAGATTAAGAGATTTAAATCCTCCATTAAATAAATGTATGGGTTCTAGTAGTTATGCTAATGGTGGATTATTACTTAAAGAGTTAAATACACCATTATGGGAGGATTATACACTAGATATAAAACATCCTGGTGCTATAGTTAATCAAGATACTATGACTTTAGGTGAATATATAAGAGATTTGTTTAAATTAAATAAAGATAATAAAAATTTTAGAGTTTTTGGACCTGATGAAGCTTTATCAAATAGACTTAATCATGTTTTTGAAGCCACTAATCGTACTTGGAATTATAAGACTTATAAAACAGATGAATTTTTAGCTCCTGATGGTAGAGTAATGGATTCATACTTATCAGAACATTTATGTGAAGGAATGCTTGAAGGTTATCTTTTAACTGGAAGACATGGATTTATTCATAGTTATGAAGCTTTTATAAGAATAGTTGATTCTATGGCTAGTCAACATGCGAAATGGTTAAAGGTTTCTAATGACCTAGCTTGGAGAAAACCAATCGCATCACTTAACTTTTTATTAGTTAGTCATGTTTTTCAACAAGATCATAATGGATATACACATCAAGATCCTGGCTTTTTAAATCATTTAGTAACAAAAAAAGCTGATGTTGTAAGAATGTATTTACCACCTGATACTAACTGTTTATTATCATGTTTTGATCATTGTATAAAGTCTAAAAACTATGTTAATGTGATAATTGCTTCTAAGCATCCACGTCCTGAATGGTTAAATGCCAAAGAAGCTAAGATTCATTGTACAAAAGGATTAAGTATTTGGGATTTTGCCAGTAATGATGAAGGAAATCCTGATGTTGTTCTTGCTTGTGCTGGAGAAACTCCAACATTAGAAGTTTTAGCGGCAGTTGATATTTTAAGAAAAAGTGTTAGGGGAATAAAAATACGTGTTGTAAATGTCGTTGATTTAATGAAATTACAAAGCCCTGATACTCATCCACATGGTATGAGTGATGAAGAATACGATGCAATATTTACTAAAAACAAACCAATAATCTTTAATTTCCATGGTTATCCATCTTTGATTCATCAATTAACTTATAAACGTCATAATCGAAATTTGCATGTTCATGGATATAAAGAAGAGGGAACAATAACTACTACATTTGATATTCGTGTTCAAAATGAAATAGATAGATTTCATTTAGTAGAAGCTGTTTTAAAAGAAATACCACGTTATCGTTCTAGTAGTGAAGTATTAATTAATTGGTGTGAAGAAATGCTTATTAAGCATAAAAAATACATTGCTGAAAATGGTGAAGATATGCCATTTGTAAAGAATTGGCAATGGGAAATTAAGAGGTGATTTAATGGATACTTTGTTAGTAGCGGCAATTTTGCCTGTTATAGGATTATGTTCATTTGTTTATAAGAAAGATACTAATAGTGAACCAATGGATTTGTTATTGAAATTATTAGGCTATGGAGCTTTAATTGTAATTCCAGTAATCGCAGCTGAATTATTTTTAGATGGTATTAGTAATACTGATAAAGATCCTTTACTAATTTCAATTTTTATAAAAACATTCATTGGTGTAGCTTTAGCTGAAGAAGGTTTTAAATGGCTGGTTGTTAAGTTAAAAGCTTATAATAATCAAGAATTTGATGAGATATATGATATAATTGTTTATTCTGTCTTTGTCTCTTTAGGTTTTGCTTGTGTTGAAAATATTTTGTATGTCTTTAGTGGTGGAATGGGAGTAGCTATTTTGAGAGCTCTTTTATCTGTTCCTGGACATGCTTGTTTCGCAGTCTTTATGGGATATTATTTATCACGAGCTAAAGTTGCTAGTATAAGTAATAATAATAGTCTATATATTAAAAATATAGTTTTAAGCTTATTGATGCCGATGTTATTCCATACTATGTATGATGCCTTATTAACATGGTATGTTAATACAAATAAGAGTAGTATAGTTCTATTGTTCTTATTATTTGATGTTGTAATGGTAGTAGTTGGATTTATCACAGTAAATAATACATCAAAAGTTCAACAAAACCTTAATGAAAACTTAGAGGCAGGAAGTATTGTTCATGATAATGGTCAAATTAAATTAGTAGAGACAAAAGCAATTACTCCAAATATTAATTTTTGTCCATTGTGTGGTACTAATGTTCAAAATGCTAATTATTGTCCTAAATGTGGATTTAAAGTTAGATAAGTGTGTTATCTTAAAATATATGATATAATGTTTACGAGGTGATTTTATGAGCACAAGGAAGAATATGACTTTTCCAATTGTTTTAACCTTTATAATAATCGCAATTATAGTATACTTATTTGTTAATCTTAAACAATCAGAAATTAGTTGTGATAAAACAAAGACATTTGATGGAAATATTCGTTTAACTGAAAGATTATTAGTAGTTACCGATGGAAAAGAAATAAATAGTATGAGACTAAGTAAAACAATCGTTTTACCTGATAAGTATTTAAAAGATGATCATTATTTAAATGGTATTAAAAATGCTTTAGAAAATACTTTGGAATATTTAGGCGATAGTGTTAAATACACAGTTGGTGAAGATCGAATTGTTGTTACAATAGAAGTTAGTAAAGATGAAATACTATTACTAGATAATATAGATTTTATTAATAGTGATGATTTACAAATTAAAATTAATTCTAATACTAAGAGTAGTGAAGTAATAACTTTATCTGTAGGTGATCATTATACAGATGGAGAATTAATGACTAGACTTAAAAATAATGGATATAATTGTAAATAATGAGTGATTATAATATTGATGAATTAGTAAACGGTATTGATTTTAATAGTGGTAAATTTAATGACATTGGTAATGGAATAATGCTTACTAATAGAGAAATAGAAGTATTAGAAAGATATAATATTCCCTATAAGAATTGTCATAATCTAAAAGATATTATCTTTGAAATAGAAAATTTAATTAATGATTTAGATATTGCAGATGAAGAATTAGAAGATATATCTGCTAGTATTTCAGAAAGAGATTATTATCAAAACACAAATAAGTAATTTGTGTTTTTCTTTTTCTAGTATATTTGGTATAATTATTAAGAGAAAAGATGGTGATAATATGGTTTATTTAGATTATAGTGCAACTACTCCTGTAAATGAGGAAGTATTAGATACTTATGTAAAGGTAACTAGAGATTTTATTGGTAATCCTAATTCATTACATAAGATTGGAATTGAGGCTAAAAAGTTAATTGATGCTAGTACAAAGCAAATTGCTGATATTTTAGGTGTTAAACCAAGTGAAATTATTTATACTAGTGGAGCTAGTGAATCAAATAATACAGCTATTAAAGGAGTTTGTTTAAAGTATGCTAATCGTGGTAAACATATTATTACTACTGAATTAGAACATTCTTCAATTGTTGCTCCTCTAAATTATTTAACTACTTTAGGATATGAAGTGGATTTTGTAGCTTTAGATGAAAATGGTAAAGTAGACTTAGATGATTTAATTAGATTAATTAGGGATGATACTATACTAGTTACTATTTCATCTGTAAATAGTGAGGTAGGAGTAAAACAAAACTTAAAGGAATTAGCTGATGTTATTAAAAGTAAGAATAGTAAAACTATTTTTCATAGTGATATAACTCAAAGTATTGGTAAAGACAAAATAGATCTTAGTTATGTAGATTTAGCTAGCCTTTCTTGTCAAAAATTCTATGGTATGAAAGGAATAGGAGCTTTAATTAAAAAGGATAATATTTCTATTGAACCATTAATACATGGAGGAAAGAGTACTACTATATTCCGTAGTGGTACACCAGCTACTCCATTAATTGCTTCTTTTGCTAAAGCTTTAAGACTTGTTTATGAAGACTTCGATAATAAATGTAAACAGGTAAGAGAAGTACATGATTATTTAATTGATAAATTACAAGATGTAGATATCTATATTAATAGTAATGATAATTGTCTACCTAATATGGTAAATATTAGTTTAAAAAATATTAAAAGTGAAGTAATGCTTCATGCTTTAGAAGAAAAAGATATTTATGTATCTACTCAAACAGCTTGCTCTACAGGTAATTATTCTAAAGCAGTTTATGCTTTAACTCATGATAAAGAAAAATCAAGCAGTAGTATGCGTATTAGCTTGTCATATTTAACTACTAAGGAAGAAATAGATATCTTTGTTGAAGCTTTAAAAGAAGCGATTAAAAAGTTAGATTTTAGGAGATAATATGAAAGTAATAAAAATAGGAGCTATCTGGTGTGGTGGCTGTTTAGTAATGAATAAAACTTGGAATAAATTAAAAGATAATTATAAGTTTGATTATCAAGAATTAGATTATGATATGGATGAAGAAGAAGTAGAAAAGTATTCTCTAGGTAATATTCTGCCAGTATTTATATTTTTAGATAATGATAAAGAAGTAGATCGTATTACTGGAGAATTCAGTTATGATGAATTATTAAATAAAATGATAGAAGTAGGGATTATAAATGAAAAAAACAATTAATTATGTCATTCTGTTTTTAGCTGTTTTTTTAGTGCCTATAATTGGACATGCTGAAGAAAAAGAAGTAACTCTTTATTTGTTCCATGGAGATGGATGTCCTCATTGTGCTGAAGAAATAGAATATTTAGATAGTATTTATGATGACTATGATGAATTAAAAATAGTTAAATATGAAGTTTGGTACAATGATGAAAATGCTGAATTGTTGAGTAAGGTAGAAGATGCTTTTGATGTTAAAAGAAGTGGAGTACCAACTACTGTTATTGGTGATACTGTTATTAAAGGTTATGGAACGGGAACATCTAATAGAATAAAGAGTGCTATTGAGTTTTATATTGCCAATGATTATGTTGATCAAGTAGAGAGAATTAAAGAAGGTACTTTTGTAAAAGAAGAAGCAGAAGATGAATTCAGTGAAGAAGAACAAAAAGAAGATAAAGATTTGACAATTAAAGTTCCTTTCTTTGGAAAAGTTAATTTAAAAAATGTTTCACTAGGTACAGCTGCAGGAGTAATAGGTTTAATAGATGGATTTAATCCTTGTGCTATGTGGATATTATTATTCTTATTAAGTGTTTTAATAGGAATGAAAGATCGTAAAAGAATGTGGATTATTGGCTTAACATTCCTACTAACCTCGGCATTGGTTTATATGTTGATTATGCTATCATGGCTACAAATAGCTGTTAAAATGACTACTGTTATTTGGATTAGAAATGTTATTGCTGTAATAGCTCTCGTAGGAGCAGGAGTAAACTTAAGAAGCTTTATTAGAAGCAAAGATAGTGGCTGTGAAGTAGTGGATGATAAAAAGAGAAAAACAATTTTTAAGAAGATAAGAAAATTTACTAGTGAAAAAAGCTTGATTATTGCTTTAATAGGGGTAATAGGACTTGCAATATCAGTAAATTTAGTAGAGTTAGCTTGTTCAGCAGGCTTACCTCTGGTATTTACAGAATTATTAGTCTTAAATGATACTAATTCTTTTATGAGGTTTACATATACTTTACTTTATATTTTGTTCTTTTTACTTGACGATTTAATTGTGTTCTTTATCGCAATGTTTACGATGAAAATTACTGGAATTTCAACAAAATACAACAAATATTCCCATCTTTTAGGTGGAATAATTATGCTTATTGTTGGAGTCTTGTTATTATTTAAACCTGAATGGCTAATGTTTCAATTTAAATAGTTAGTTTACTTATTTTAAAAATTTTTGTATAATATATATTAGAATAGAGGGTGTTTATATGAACGAAGAAAAACGATTAATTACAATTAAAAATAGTAATGGGGAAGATATGCAAGCTGAACTTATTACTTATTTGATTAGCGAGGATAATAAAACATCCTATATGGTATATTCTAAGGGCGAAAAAGTTGGGGCTGAAGATGATGAGATTTTCTATATTACTAGAATAGTTAATAATGGTAATATAGTTGAGATGTACCCAATTGAAAGTGATGATGAATGGCAAAATGTACAAAAATTATTAAAGAAAATTGCGAATGCTTAGGAGGTTGAATAGTATGAATAAAGATTTTATGAACGAAATTAAAGTGGTTTTATGGGATACTACTATTGAATCTGAAAATATGATTAATCAATTAAAAAGAGAGATGGATTTAGAAATTGATAACCCCCAAAGACAAGAAGAATTATCAGTAGAAATAAATGAGTTAGAACAAGGAATTGATGAATTAAAAAGAATTAGTTCAGAGTTAGAAACTGCTCTTAATAGTCAAATTCTAAGAATTGATAATTATAAAAAATCTAGTTTAGTTGATAGTAATATTAATTATAATGATAAATCTAATTTAGATCTTGTTGATGAAGAAGAATTAGAAAATGCTGAAGTTAATTTAGAAGAAGAAGAAACTGTGGATGAAAACTTAATTAGTGACGAACTAATTGAAGAACCAGAGACTGAAGAAGTTGCTGAAGAACAAGAAGAGATGGTTGTAGAAGAACCAGTAGAAGCAGTAGAATTACCAACAGTAGAAGAAGCTGTAGTAGAAGAGCCAACTGCAGAAGTTGAAGCACCAGCCGTAGAAGAAGCTGTTGCAGAAGAGCCAACTGCAGAAGTTGAAGTACCAGCCGTAGAAGAAGCAGTAGTAGAAGAGCCAACTGAAGTAGTTGAAGTACCAAAGGTAGAAGAAGTAGTAGCAGAACAACCAACTGCAGAAGTTGAAGTACCAAAGGTAGAAGAAAATGGTGCTTCATATCAAAAAACAAGTATTACTGAAGATAGAGGAGTTCTAGTAAGTACTGCTCAAGCTTCTAAGGCTAGAGAATCTTTTGATAATCAAAATGTTTTACAAGCTGAAATTTCTAGAAAAAGTGATGAAAATGCACCAGCTGTTGAAATACCAACTGTAGAACAAAGTGCTACACCTGTTGATACCCCAGCAGTAGAAGAAAGTGCTCCAGCTACACTTAGTAGTGAAGAAGAATTAGAAAGAATGACTCAAGAATATACAGAGGCATTAACAAGTGGTGACGAACAAAAAGCTAATGAGTTATCAAATGCTATAAGTGAAAAAAGTAAAACATTACAAAAAAACAATTAATAAGTAAGTCAAAGGGATAGAGAGGAGAGGTTTTATGCATACTAAGAAAGTGCGAAATAAATATTCTTATTATGCAAAAATTATGTTTGCTATCTCTTTTTGTTTGCTTTTATATGGATTAATACTTGATTATAAAGATAATAAATTAATTGATCCAATTATAACTATACATAAACCAAAAGATAATACAATTCACATAGAAACAGCCGATAAGGATTCAACTGATAACAATAGTACTAATAATAGCAGTAGTACAAATAGTAATGATAATACAAAAAATACTACTAATAATAATCCTACTAGTAGTTCAACTGGTAATAAATCAGAACAAACTGTTGAAAATAAAACAAAAGTAACAGAACAACCTCAAAATAATAAAGTATTAACTATCGATGATGCTAATAATCAATTAAGACAAGAGTTACAAAACAAATATGCTATTAAAATAGAATATGGTGAAGAAACTCGTGGTTATACAGTATCTGGAATAGCAACTGAAGTTATTACAGATGGAAGTGTTATTAATAGTCAACTTGTTCGTCTAAAGGCAGCTTTAAGTGTTTATCCCGAAGGATTATTTAGAGAAATAAAAAATGGTGGAATTCCACTTACAATTTTATTAGTAAATGGTTACTCCGATAAAGATGTTACTGGAGTAACAGATTCAAGTTATACAGATGCAGTTATTTCAATATCTGCAGCTTATACCTTTGAAGAAAGCTTTTATCATGAATCATATCATTATATAGAAAGATACATGTTTAAAAGAGGTGCTAACTATAATACTTGGGATAGCCTTAATCCACCTGAATTTCAAGGTTGGAACATAATAGATGGAAATCTATCTTATAGTAATACTTTTTCACCTACAGCCCCATTTGTTAATAATTATGCTCAAACAGAAGCATCAGAGGATAGAGCTTCAACTTTTGAGTATATGATGGCAACTAGTAAAGCTAGCTGCTTAAATGAAGGTAATATTGTTTGGAGAAAAGCTAAATTAATAGCTGATACAATGGATTTAGTATTATCATCAGTTAGTCCCAACGCGACAGAGTACTGGGAAAGATTTTTATAAAAAGGAAGATAACATGAAGGAAATAGTAATAAATGAGAAACAATTAACAAAAGATGATATGGAAAAAGAAGTAATTAGGGTAAAAGGATTAATTATCAATTCTAAGGGAAAAATCTTAATTGCTCATAATAATAATACTTATCAATTACCTGGAGGTCATAAAGATGAAGAAGAAACAATTGATGAATGTATTGTTAGAGAAATAAAAGAAGAAACTGGAATAGATTTAGAAGTAACAGAAGGACCATTTATGTCTATTGTTACTTATGATCATGATTATTTTGGTACAGGAAAGAAGGTATTAAGTAGTATTTACTATTATCGTTTCTTTTCGGATGAAGAACCTAATTTAGCTGAAACTAAATATGATGAATTGGAACTGGCAACAGATTTTAATTTATTTTATGTTAATTTTGCTGATTTTGATTCTTTTTTACAAAAAAGTATTGATGATGAATCAATCGATAAAAATATTGGCAGAGAGATGTTATACGTCTTTTCTGAATATAATAATATGTTTGGAGGTATAAAATGAAAATATTAGTTACTGGAGGTTTAGGCTTTATAGGAAGCCATACTGTAGTAGAATTATTAGAGGATAATTATGAGGTTGTAATAATTGATGATTTATCAAATTCTAGTCTAGATGTGATTGATAAAATAAAGGAGATTACTGGTAAAGATTTTAAATTCTATGAAGCAGATGTTTGTGATTTAGATGTATTAGAAAAAATCTTTAATGAAGAAAATATTGATGCTGTAATGCACTTTGCAGGATATAAAGCAGTAGGGGAATCAGTTAAGGAACCAATTATGTATTATGAAAATAATTTAGTTTCAACCCTACATTTATGTAAAAAAATGCTAGAACATAATTGTAATAAGTTTATTTTCTCATCAAGTGCTACTGTTTATGGAGATCCAGAAAAATTACCAATTACTGAGGATTGTAAAGTAGGTGGAACTACTAATCCATATGGTACTACTAAATTGATGATTGAAAGAATCCTTGCTGATATTCATGTGGCTAATCCACAATTTACAGCTATTATTCTCCGTTATTTCAATCCAATTGGAGCTCATAAATCAGGTTTGATTGGTGAAAAACCAAATGGTATTCCAAATAACTTAATGCCATATATTGTTAGAGTTGCTAGTGGAGAATTAGAAATACTAAGTGTCTTTGGAGATGATTATGATACTCCAGATGGAACTGGTGTTAGAGATTATATCCATGTAGTTGATTTAGCTAAAGGACATTTAAGTGCTTTGAAGAAAGCTGTTAAAGATGAAGGCTTGTTCTATTATAATTTAGGAACTGGAAAAGGATATAGTGTTCTTGATTTAGTTAAGAATTTTGAGAAGGTAAATGGAATTAAAGTTCCATATAAAATAGTTGAAAGACGTCCAGGAGATGTTGCTAGTTGTTATGCAGATCCATCAAAAGCTCTTAAAGAACTAGGCTGGAAAGCAGAGTTAGGAATAGAAGATATGATGCGTGATTCTTACAACTTCATTTTAAAGCAAAATGAAAAATAGAGGTAATTTATGAATAATTTTATAATTGCTCAAATTTTTGGGATTTTAGGAATAATTTTTAGTGTTTTATCGATGCAGATGAAAACAAAAAAAAATATTATGTTAATGTTGATGGCTCTAAACTTATCATCAGCCTTAAACTTTCTATTTCTAAATAGTATTTCTGCAAGTTTAGTATGCTTTTTCGCAATACTAGAAACACTTATTAATTATTTATATGATTCAAAAAATAAGAAAGTACCAATTTATGTAATAGTCTTTTATATAATAGTAAATCTATTGCTAGGTTTTTCTTCTTATAAAATGGTATTAGATATAATTCCTATAGCTTGCGCAATTATTTACTGTTTAACAGTATGTGTTAAAAGAGAATCTAATATTCGTAAATTAATGTTTTCAAATCAATCTCTATGGTTGATATATGATATTATTGTAAAAGCTTATATGTTTAGTATTTCAAATGTTTTAACTTTAATATCAATAATAATTGCTATATATAGATATGATTATAAAAAAAAATAAGCAATACTTAAGTATTGCTTTTTGGATGCGTGAGTGTAGTATTATTAATTAGTTTTATTTATTAGTTAAATTTTCAAGTGCATATTCTAAACATTCATTAATTATTCTATTAATAGATAGATTATGTTGTTTAGATAACTCTTCTATTTTATCTAGAGTTACACATTTAATTCTAACTGTTTTTAAAACTGTTTTTTCTTCTTCAATATTTGGAAGTTTAAAATCTTTCATAATAATACCACTCTCACTTAAATTGTAGTTAAATGTATTACATTTTGTAAGATACACAATTTGTAATACAAAGGCTTCTATGATATTATTCGTAAAATATTTTAAAATCCATGAAAATATTTGAAAGTATAAAATATTAATGTTGTTTTAAATGAAATAATAAGGTATAATATATGCGTTGGAGGGATATTATGGCAAAAAAAGAAAATAAGAATATTCATGAAGTAACTGTTAAAATTGAAGGTGATTCATGGACAAAGGCTTTAGATAAAGTATTTAAGGAAAAACAAAAAACTGTAAAAGTTGATGGTTTTAGAAAAGGTAAAGTTCCAAGAAGTGTTTTTGAAAAGAAATTTGGAAAAGAATCTTTATATTTTGATGCAGCTAATGCTGTTTTACAAGAAGCTTATGTAAAAGTAATGGAAGATTCTAAGTTAATACCTGTTGTACAACCAGCTGTTGATATAAAAGATATTACTGAAGATGGAGTAGAATTTATCTTTAAAATTGTTACTAAGCCAGAAGTTAAAGTTAAAAAGTATAAAGGTTTAGGTGTAAAACCGGAAAAAGTAACAGTAACAAAAGATGAAGTAGATCATGAATTAGGACACTTATTAGAAAGATATACTGAATTAGTAACTAAAGAAGGAAAAGTAGAAAATGGCGATGTAGCTATTATCGATTTTGAAGGTTTCAAAGATGGTGTAGCTTTTGATGGTGGAAAAGGTGAAAACTATTCATTAGAAATTGGTTCTAATACTTTTATTCCTGGTTTTGAAGAACAAATTATTGGAATGAAAACAGGAGATGAAAAAGATTTAGATATTACTTTCCCTGAAGATTATGGTGCTAAAGAATTAGCTGGAGCTCCAGTAGTATTCAAAGTAAAAGTAAATGAAATTAAAGAGAAAAAGAGTCGTGAATTAGATGAAGATTTCTTTGAAGATTTAGGAATGGAAGGAATCGATTCTGAAGAAAAACTAAGAGATGAAATTAAAGCTTCTATTAAAGCTCAAAAAGAAATGGATGCTGAAAATAAATATGTTGATACATTATTAGAAACTGTATCTAAAAACGTAGATGTAGATATTCCTGAAGAAATGGTTGAAGAAGAAGTAGATCGTTTAATGACTCGTTTTGAAGAACAAATGAAAATGCAAGGAATTTCTTTAGATGTTTATTATCAATTTACTAATTCAGATGAAAAAGCATTAAGAGATCAAATGGAAAAAGAAGCTTATAATAATGTTTTATATCGTTTAATGCTAGAAGAAGTAGTTAAACTAGAAAAAATCGAAGTAAGTATGAAAGATGCTGAAAAAGAAGCAGAAGAATTAGCTAAGAAATATCAAATGGAAAAAGAAGAATTCTTAAAACAATTTGGTGGATTAGAACTAGTTCAATATGATTTAGAAATGCGTAAAGTAATTGATAAATTAAAAGAATTAAATAAATAAGAAAATAAGAACTATAAAAAGAAATTTTTATAGTTTTTTTATTGAAAAAAATCTGTAATAAGATATAATAGTAAGCAGTATTTAAATTATTGGGAGGTGTTATGTCAGTGACAGATAAATTATTCGTATTAATTATAAATGACATGGTAATCTTCCCAAATAACGAAGTAAGAATAGAGTATGATAATAACTATGATAAACAAATGATTAATATCGTAAATAAGATAGGAGATAACTTAATGTTAATAGTTAATCCTATTGAGAATCATGCTCTTAATGTAACATCTTTTCCTAAGTATGGAGTTTTAGGACGCTTAAAATTAAAAATGAATGTTCCTAATGGAAAAACGAGATTAGTTATTGAAGGAATCGATCGAGTAGAATTATTTGATTTTATTGAAGAAGATAACTATTTTAAAGCAAATTATAAACCGGTAGATATTATTGAGACAGAAGATTCTCAAGTATACTTTAATATTATTTTAAAAACTCTTGATAGTTATGTTGTAAAAGTACCTTATATGGGTAATGCTATTATGAGTCAAGTAGATAGTGTTGATACTTTAAATGATTTATGTGATTTAATTGTTAGTTATTTACCATTAAATTATGAAGAAAAGAAAAAGTATATTACGACAATAGATCCAATAGAAAGAGCTAAATACTTAGTAGTTGATATGAATAGAGACTTAAAGTATGTAGAGTTAGAACAAAGTATTGAAGCCGAAGTAGAGAAAGAATTAAATGAAACTCAAAAAGAATATTTCTTACGTGAAAAAATTAAATTAATGCAAAAAGAACTAGGTGAAGGTAATAGTAAAGATTCAGATGTTGAAAGAATTACTAAAAAACTTAGTAAGTTAAAATGTAATAATAAAGTAAAAGAAAAAATAGAGAGAGAATTAGAAAGATATAATAGTCTTAATAGTAATTCTCCAGAACTAGGAATGATTAGAGAATACTTAGAATGGATGATTAATCTTCCTTGGAATAAATTCACTAAAGATAATGAAGATTTAAATAAAGTAAAAGATATTCTAGATTCATCACACTATGCTTTAGAAGAAGTAAAAGATAGAGTTTTAGAGTATTTAGCAGTTAAACAAAATACGAATAATTTACGTAGTCCAATTTTATGTTTAGTTGGACCTCCAGGAGTTGGTAAAACATCTCTTGCGATTAGTATTGCGAAAAGTTTAGGTAGAAAGACTGCTAAAATAAGTGTTGGTGGAATTAATGATGAAGCAGAAATAGTTGGACATAGAAGAACTTATATTGGGGCTAATCCAGGTAGAATTATTCAAGGAATAAGGAAAGCTGGTACTACTAATCCAGTCTTTATTATTGATGAAATTGATAAGATGACTAAAGATATTAAAGGAGATCCAGCTAGTTCATTATTAGAGGTATTAGACCCTGAACAAAATAGTAAGTTCTCAGATCATTATATTGAAGAAGAATTTGATCTAAGTAAAGTAATGTTTATCGCAACAGCTAATTATGTAGAACAAATTCCTTATGAGTTGAGAGATAGATTAGAAATAATAAATATATCTAGTTATACAGAATATGAAAAACTAGATATAGCTAAGAATCACTTAGTTCCTAAACAATTAGAAGAACATGGTTTAACTAGTCTCCAAGTACAAATAGAAGATGAAGCTATTTTAACTTTAATTCGTAATTATACTAAAGAAGCAGGTGTTCGTGAATTAGAAAGAGAAATAGCTACTTTATTTAGAAAGATTGTTAAAAAGATTTTATTAACTAAAGATGCTACTTTCTATAATATAGATAATAAAATGATTGAAGAATTATTAGGAAAGAAAAAATATCTTTACATAGAAAAATCTAATAAAGATGAAGTAGGTGTAGTAAATGGTATGGCTTATACTATTTTTGGAGGAGATATTCTTCCAATAGAAGCAACTCTTTTCAAAGGAAAAGGTGATTTAGTCTTAACTGGATCATTAGGAGAAGTAATGCAAGAGTCATGTCATATTGCCTTAAACTATATAAAATCTAATATGGATAAATTTAAAATAAAAAGTGAATTGTTCGAAAAGAATGATATTCATATTCATGTTCCAGAAGGAGCAGTTAATAAAGATGGACCTTCTGCTGGAGTTACAGTAACTACTACTTTAATAAGTTTATTCACAAATAAAAAAGTTCCTAAGACAATTGCTATGACAGGAGAAATAACCTTAAGAGGTAGAGTATTAGGAATAGGTGGATTAAAAGAAAAAGTAATAGGTGCTCATAGAGCTGGAATAAAGACTATTTTTATTCCAAAAGAGAATGCAAAAGATTTGGATGAAATTCCAAAAGAAATAAAAAAAGATCTTAAGTTTATTACTGTAAGTAATTATAGTGATATCTTTAAAGAAATATTTCAAGGTGGTAATAAACAATGAATAAAGAAGCAAGAGATTTTATAAATATTCTTAATCTGAAAAGTCAATTAATTAATTTTGATGACAGAAGATTAATGGAATTATATGAAAAAGATTATGATAATTATATAATGTTTTTAAATTCAGTAGGTCTTCTAATTAATAATGAATTAGCTTTTCTATTATTAAATAATGAAGAATATATTGATAAAATTTTATCAGTCGCATCAGTACATAGATTTACTACTGAAGATAATGATGTAAAAAACTTAGTAAATCAAATAATTGTCGCTTGTAATGAAATAATTAGAATGCCAGAGAGTGAAAAATATGCTTATCGTTATGATTATTTTGTAAAACAAGAAGATATGCGTGATACTAACTTTTATGAAGAAGAAGACCTTATCACAGCTTTAAACTTTGATGCTTTCTTATCTTATGTTTTAACTCATAGTGATATGGAATACTTATATGCTTGTGATAATTTTGAAACTTTAATTTCACTTAATTATTTCTTAAATATGTGTCCATCATTCTTTGATGATGAAACTGTCTTAAGTAATACTATTGAGAAGTTAGATTATATGATAAATGATTCTAAGAAGAAAAAACTAAATCGTCGTATGAGTGTTGATATTTATGCTGATGACTTAAAAGGTAGAATTCAAAAAGTATTAAAAAAAGGAGAATAAATATTCTTCTTTTTTCATACCTTTATGTAGGAGGATTAATATGCAAAAGAAAGTAACTTTTGATAAAAAAATAGAATTTCCTACAATGATAGGAGAAATAAGTGCAATTTCATTAGATCAAGAATTAGAGTTTATAGATAATACTAGTATTACTGGTAATTTATTACTAACAGGTAAATATAAATTAACAGAAGCATCACGAGTAGAAGAAGATTTTTCTTATAAAATACCAGTAGAAATAGCTCTAACTAAAGAAGTAGATAAAGATACTGGTAATATTGAAATAAGTGATTTTTCTTATAACTTAGAAAATAATAATGAACTTATTTGTTTTATTGAATTATTAATTAGTGGAGAAGATATCTTAGAAGAAAGAGAATGTGATGGAGATGTTTCTGAAAAAGAAATTGAAATACCTATCTTTGAAGATATTGAAGAAGAACCAGTAGAGGAAGAAATAAAAGAGAAAGAAGAACCAGCTTTATTTAGTGATTTAGAAGAAGATAATGAAACATATGGTACTTTTGTAGTTTATATGATTAGACAAGATGAAACTATAAATACGATACTAGAAAAATATAATACAACATTAGAAGAAATAGAAAAGTATAATGATATAAAAGATCTAAAAGTAGGAACTAAATTAATTATTCCGTTACTCAATGAATAAACTATTAGAAGAATTAAAAAATAATAATTACTTAGTAACTAATCTTAGTTATTTAAAAGATAATATTATTATTACTTGTCCTGATAAAAAATATATTTTAATAAAAAAAGAAAATAATTCAAAAGAAAATATTAATTATTTAATAAATATTAATTTAGATTATTCACTACCTAGAATTAAATCATTAAAAGATTACGAATTATTAGAATACTATCCCAGTAATAATAATTTAAAAGACTTAGTAATTTCCTTAGCTAATATTCACAAAAATACTCTTAAAGAATTTGATAATTATCAAAAAAACTATGAAGAAAAATTAAAAGTAATAGAAGATTTAATGAGATATTATTTAGCTCTTCAAGACTATATAGAAGAATTATATTATACAAAAAAAGATTATTATGAAATGATTATTAATATTAGTAAAGTTTATAAAATACTAAGTATGTCTAAATACTATTTAGATAACTGGAATAATAGTAATGATAAATATAGAGAAGTATTCTTAATAAAAGATACTAGTTTAAATAATTTTATTCATCATGAAAAAGACTATTTTATAAGTTTTAAAAATAGTAGAAGAGGAAATATCATAGAAGATATTATTAATGTTTATAAAGATAATTATAATGATGATTCTATCTATAATTTATTTGATTTATATAATTCTAAAGTAAACTTAAATTCAGGAGAAAGATATTTATTTTTTAGTTCTATTTGTTTAGTACCTAAACTTAATTTTAAGAATGATCTTAATACTAATTTAAGAGAAGTAAAAGAATTTTATGATTACATAGATAAAACAATTAGTTTTGTTTTAGAAAAAGACAAAGAATATCAAGAAACAAATAAAGAGGAATTCAAACAAGAGAATGAAAACATTTAGTTTAGTAGTGATGAAAATAAGAATTAAGATTTGATAAAAGATAATAATAAAGTTGATAATAATGCCAGATAGAAAGAAGATATTGCTTCTTCTTTTTTGTTTACAAGAATTACACCTACAAAAAAGATTATGTTTTAAGTTCATAGTATCACCTAAAATATTTTATTCTAAGGAAAAATTATTGTGAAGAAAATTAATAGATGTTATAATAAGTAAAACGATTAAGAAAGAGGTAGATTATGGAATTAAAAGGAAGTAAAACAGAACAAAACTTAATGACTGCGTTCGCAGGAGAAAGCCAAGCTAGAAATAAATATACTTATTTTGCATCTAAAGCAAAGAAAGATGGTTATGAACAAATCGCTGCTATCTTTGAAGAAACTGCTAATAACGAAAAAGAACATGCTAAAATGTGGTTTAAAGAATTAAATGGTGGAGAAATACCTTCAACTATTGAGAACTTAGAAGCTGCTGCTGATGGTGAAAACTATGAATGGACTGATATGTATGAAGAGTTTGCTAAAGTAGCTGAAGAAGAAGGATTTAAAGCAATTGCTGCTAAGTTTAGAGGAGTAGCTGCTATCGAAAAACATCATGAAGAAAGATATAGAAAACTACTTGAAAATGTTAAAGATGGCTTAGTATTTAGTAAAGATGGAGATAAAGTTTGGATCTGTCGTAACTGTGGACATATTCACATTGGTAAAGAAGCTCCAAAAGTATGTCCAGTATGTGCTCATCCACAAAGTTATTTTGAAGTTAAAGCAGATAATTATATGTAATAAAAGACCTATAAGGTCTTTTTATATGTAAAGGAGGATATATGGAGTATTTAGGTATTTATAATGATGAAGGAAAGGCAACAGATAAGAAAGTAATAAGAGGAGAAAAACTAGAATTAGAAGAAAATGAACATATTGCCGTAGCTATTATTTTTATTGAGAATAGTGAAGGCAAATTTCTAATTCAAAAAGCATCTAAAGAAAAAGGAAGTTATTTTTCTTCAACAGGAGGACATATTGATTTTGGTGAAACCCCATTAAGTACAATCAAAAAAGAAGTAGAAGAAGAGTTAGGAGTAAATATTAGTAATGATGAAATAATTGATTTAGGATATAGCAATTATGGTAAACCACTAATATTTTTATACTATATCAAGAAAGATATTAATTTAGCTGAAATTATTCTTCAAAAAGAAGAAGTAGATTACGTAGAATATATGACTATTGATGAAATAAATAAATTAATTGAAGAAGATAAAATGTTAAAATCTCATGCAGAAATGTTTAAAAGAGTCTTAAATGAAAAAGTTTCTATTGAAAAATAGAACTTTTTTAATACAATTTATATTTTTTTTCGAATAATATAATGGGAGCATAATGAGTGCTTATCTCCGAAAGGAGGTGGTTTAATGACTAAAAAAGATTTTTTAATCTTTTTTCAAATCATTATCATCTACCTTCTTATTATTCTGTTATTAAAATGATAATGAAGCAAAATAAAAGCACTCAATCAACTTAGATTAAGTGCACTTACCAAAAGGTAAGCACTCATAGCAGAAAAGTGCTCCCTAAATTCATTGTAGCATACTATTTTAATTTGTAAAGTACTCATTGCAAAAAAAGTAAAAATAAAAATTTTACACGTAACAGCCCATGTGGAAAATATTGACAAAAAAACGTGGGGAGGGTACAATTATACTAGGTGAAGAGTATGATAATCGATAAAGATAACATAAAACTTATACTTATCATATTAGTAGTATCCCTAGGTATGGGATATGCCTATATTAATAGTGATTTAAATATTAATGGAACAGCCAAGATAAAGAATGCCAATTGGGATGTCCATTGGGCTAATGTTCAAGTAAAGAATGGTTCTGTTACTGGAACAAATGTAGTAACAGCTCCAACTATATCTAATAGTACTACAGTAAACTTCAGTGTAGTATTACCAACTCCAGGAGACTATTATGAATTTACTGTAGATGCCGTAAATGCTGGAGTAATAGATGCCATGATAGATACAATGGACTATAAGTTAAATGGGACAACTATCACAACTTTACCGGATTATTTATCATATGAAGTAACATATAGTGATGGAGTAGAGTTAGAACAAAATCATTTACTCGCAGCAAACACAACAGAAACCTATAAAGTAAAAGTAAAATATAGAGATGATATTACATTAAGTCAAATACCAACAAGTGATCAAACATTAAGTTTAAGTTTTACGACAACATATAGACAAGCAACAACAAGTGCGACTGAAGTAGATCACGAAACAACAGTCTATACAGTAAGTTCAACAAGTAGTTATATAGGCCAAGCAATACCAAATGATATAACACAATATAGTAGTGCAAGTGAAGCCATGGCAGCATTTTCAAATAGACCATTTTATTTAAAACATCTAATAAGAAATAATGTTATTGCGGAAAGCTATGTAGAATTTATAGTGACAGAGGCAATGGCAAGTGCGAATACAGGAATGACAGCCGGAACATATGCATTAAGAGGATTAGATACTTATGATGAAGTAAATGATACTTGTAAAGCAGAATATTATGATTCAGCAAATGATATCTGCCTAAGTCCATATTATGAAAGTAATAAGCAAACATTACTAAGTGCCTTTGGAAGTAGTAATTGTAATGATAATTCTACTTATATTTACTGTAGTGTGTCGGGCTTGTATGCCCTTGCCTATTCGATTGGCAGTGTTGATGCGTACGGTGGCTACTGGAACTGCTACGTGAATTATGTTGGTGCGTCCGGCTGTGGCGATGATAATCCCAAATAGTTGAGCTTGGCCAGCCCGGCGGGCCGGTGGTGTAAGCCACTGGCATCTAGTAATCTAGAATCCGAACAAGCTATGCTTGTGAGACGAGGAATTTTTCGAAGAAAAATATCCGAGAGTGCCGAAAGAGCTCGGCGATTGTAGGCACAGTAACATTAAGGTAAATAAAATATGGCAAAATCGACTGTTTGAGATTTTGCCATAGATAAAAACGGGATATTCTGATATAGTTGGTAGAGTTTCACCAGGCTCTTTTGGTTTATGTTGATAGTGTGTCGGGCTTGAATGCCAATGCCAATTCGAATGGCAATGTTAATGCGAACGATGACAACTGGAACTGCAACGTGAATAATGATGGTACGTCCAACTGTGATGATGAAAAATAATAATACCAAATAGTTGAGCTTGGCCAGCCCGGATTTTTCTGAATACTATAACTTATTAGACCTAGTTTAATAAGTAGAAGACTGGAAACAAGGATATCCCATGTAGGTAACTACAAAATACATGCAGTAAATGAAAACTTAGGCTAGTAGGAATATCTGAAAATCTTCGTTTTCTATCCTTACTGCGTTTTTTATGGAGTGATTTAATGGGATTTGAAGAATTAAGTGACAAGAAAAAGAAAAAATTATATTATAAGAAGGAAAAGTATCGTGTTCATGAAAATTTAATAATTGCTAGAAGCGCAAGAAAAACACTAAGATATATTGAAAAAAACACTGAGAATTTTCCTAATAAATATAGTGTTTTGAAAAATAAAATAATTGATAGTTGTTACAATATTTTAGAGTGGATATATCGAGCTAATGTTATGCAAGATATTGATTCTAAAAAAGAAATAGTTGTTCAAATACAAATGCTTAATTTTTATTTAGAAGAAGCATTAAATAAAGAAATATTAACTAAAAATAAATTTTTAAAGTATACGAGTTATTTAATAGATTTAGATAAAATGACAAGGGCTTGGATTAAAGATGAAAAGGTATAATAATTTATATAATAAGTTATGTGATATAGATAATATAATAGACATGGTTGATAGTGTTTGTAAAAGAGTAAAAAACAAACACAAAGTAGATGTCTTTGAAACTTATAAAGCTGAACATATTTATAATATTAAGAAGAGATTAGATAATAGAGATTTAAATGTTGGCAAATATAATATTTTTATGATTACTGATCCTAAGTGTCGTATTGTAATGGCTCAAAATATTGAAGATAAAATAATTAATCATTTAATTGCTAAATATGTTTTAGTTAAAGTATATGAGCCACTCTATACTAACTCTATGTGTGCTACTCGTATAGGAAAAGGAACATTATACGGAGTTAAGTTATTAAAGAAATATTTAATTGAAATGAAATATAAATATTCTAATTTTTATGTATTAAAAATAGATATTCATAAATATTTTTATAAGATTGATCATGAAGTGTTAAAAAATATTTTAAAAAAGAAAATTAAAGATAAAGATAGTTTGAATTTTTTGTTTAGTATTATTGATTCAACAAATGATGAATATGTTAATAAAGAAATAATTAATTTAAAAGAATCAAGAATAAAGTATTTGAAAAATAGTAATTTATTAAATAAAAATAAATTAATTCAAGAAGTAAAAGATATTCCTTTATATGAATATGGTAGAGGAGTAGCTTTAGGTAATCAAACATCTCAAGCCTTTGGCTTGATTTATTTATATGAGTTCAATCATTATTTAAAAGAAAAATTACATCTTAAGTATTGTATTAATTATATGGACGATTTTGTCATAATTCATCATGATAAAGAGTATTTAAAAAAATGTTTAGTGTTAATAGAGAACGAATTAAAAGAAAAGTATAATTTAGAATTAAATTTAAATAAAACAAAAATAAATTCTATAAAGAACGGTATTGATTTTTTAGGATATAGATTTTATCTAAAAAATAATAAAGTTATTTTAAAATTAAGAACTAGAACTAAAAAGAAATTTAAGAAAAAAGTTAATACTTTAGGTCTCTTATATAAATATAATTTGATTAATAAAAGAATATTTAGTTGTGGTATTGCTAGTTACAAAGGAATACTAAAATGGGGTTCCTGTAATAATTTATATTATAGAGTAATGGGAGAGAGTTTGAAATGTTAGAAAAATATTATAAATATAGACTTGATTATAGAGAGTTTTTAATTTTGATTAAATTTGGTAATTTTTATGAGTGTTTTGAAAAAGATGCTTTTATTTTGAATGAATTATTTAATTATAAGATTAATAGAATTGGTAGTTCATTTAAAGCTGGCTTTCCAGTAAATAGTTTAAATAGTATTATTAGTGTTCTTGATACTAATAAAATTAATTATCTAGTTGTTACTGAAAATGAATTAATTAAGAAGAAGTATCCAAGTAATAATTATTTAAAATATAAGTTTGATATGGAAGAAGTATTATATAATTATTTAAGAGTTGAAAAGATTAGTAAGTATTTAGAAACTAATATTACTGATGATAAACTAGGTGATAAATTAATTAAAATTGAAAGAATTGTAAGTGATAAATAAATATTTAAATTATTTAGAAAAGAAAGCATTAACTACTAAGTTCTATTCAACACAACATATTATAATCATTTAATTGCTAAATAGAATTACTTTTGGTATAATAAGAAGAAACTTTTGAAGTTTCTTTTTTTAGGGGGATAAGTATGGAATTTGCACAAGATGTAGAAACTTTAGTTGAAAGACTAGAAACTGCTACTAAGCAGTTAAAAAAAGCTAAATCAGCAGAAGAAAGAGCTGCTTTAGGTAATTATATATATAATTTATATGAATCCATTGGAGTTATTGCTAATGTACCAATGTATGTTACAGAAAAGACAGTATTTGGTAGTCATAAGAATTATCGTAAGTTTTATAAAAAGGCTTTTATTTCTGATGATAGAATTTTAAAGAATTTTTTTGAAAATAAAGATTATCATCAATGGATGTTAGGAAATATTATTAATGAGATTAGTCTTCCATTAGATGAATGGCTAGATAGTCAGTTTGGCTGTAATGAACAAATTAGTAAGGGAGAATTCATTGAGATATTTGCCTCATTTTTAGATAGCTTAAAACTTGGTAAAGAGTTTGATAAATTTATCAAAAATGTTGGTATTTATTCTTATGATTCTGAATTAAAAACAGATAGTAGTGGTTATATGCTTCATAATCCACTTACTAAGGATACTGATGTTTTTATTGGAGACTTTGGTTATAATATGTCTACATTAAGTACTTTAGCTCATGAATTTGGACATGTTTATGATTTTTCAAAGTTCAATGGAGATATTCATTCTTATAATAATTTTTTACATCGGTCAATGTATTTGGAAGTATTGTCAAAGTTATTTGAAAGATTATTAATAGATTACTTAATGGATAATAATATTATGGTTGATGATGCAAAAGATGAATTATTAAAATTAAAATATAATGGTTATACAACTTTTGTTACTAGTTATGTTGTTAATTCTCTTGATTATGAAATGTTAAAAAAGCATCGTCAAGATAAGTATAGTAAAGATTATATTTATTCATTTATTAAGAATGACTTTGAAGAAAGTATTAAATATATGTTAGAAGATGTTGGTACTTTAGATGTTAGAGATAATTATATTTATGCTTATGGAGATATTATTTCTATGTTTCTTAAAGAGTTTATTGATAAATATGGTTTTGATAATGATATGTTATTAGAATTCTTTGAACGTAGAGAAGATATATTTTCTGTAGAGTACCTTGATAAATATGGTGTTACTCCTGAAGGATATTCAGAAGGTTATCAAAAAGAATTAAAATTACTACAAAAATAATTGTATAATTTAAGTTTTAGTATTATAATATAAGTGTCTGCTTGGGGAAGAGTAGTTTTATAGAAATTATAAGAGAGAGTATGGTTGGTGCGAATACTTAATTAATATATAATGAAGACACCCTGTAATAAGCAACGGTTTATCGCGATATAGATAATAAGAGTAAAAAATAAGGTGGCACCACGCGATAAGCGTCCTTTGGGTAGCCATCTTTTTATTTTTAGGAGGGATAAAATGATTCAAAAACAAAAGGGTTGTAATGATATTTTTGGAAGAGAAGCTAAAGTATGGAAGTACGTTGATAGTGTAATAGATGCGATGATGGAAAAATATAATTATAATTATATTCGTACACCAATCTTTGAAGCTACCGAATTATTCCATCGAGGTGTAGGAGAAACTACAGATATTGTTACAAAAGAAAGTTATGATTTTGAAGATAAGGGTGGAAGAAAAATTACTCTTCGTCCTGAGGGTACTGCTGGTGTAGTTAGAAGCTTTATTGAAAATAAAATGTATGGTGATCCTAATCAACCAGTAAAAGTTTATTATAATGGTACAATGTATCGTTATGAGAGACCTCAAAGTGGAAGAGATAGAGAACTTACTCAATTTGGTATGGAAATATTAGGTAGTGATGATCCACTTAGTGATGCAGAAATAATTAGCGCAGCTGTTAATCTATATAAAATGCTAGGTTTAAAAGAAATTAAAGTTAATATTAATTCTTTAGGAGATAATGAATCACGTTCTAAATATCGTGAAGAATTAATTAAGTATTTTAAACCACATATTAAAGATTTCTGTGAGGATTGTCAGGAAAGACTAGAAAAGAATCCATTACGTATCTTAGATTGTAAGGTAGATGTTGATAATCCTATTTTAAAGGAAGCTCCAAAGACATTAGATTTCTTAAATGAAGAAAGTCGAGATCGTTTTGAAAAAGTTCAAGAATATTTAGATATTATGCAAATTAATTATGAAATAAATCCAAATATTGTTAGAGGCCTTGATTATTACAATCACACAGTTTTTGAAATAGAAGCTAAAGTAGAAGGCTTTGGTTCAAATAATGTTATTGGTGCCGGTGGTAGATATAATGGGCTTGTTAATCAATTAGATGGTCCAGATACTCCATGTGTAGGTTTTGCTTCAGGTATTGGTAGAATTGTCATGGCTCTAGAACTTGAACAAGTAAAAATGCCAATAGTTGAAGATATCGATTTATTCTTAATGTATGTTAATGAAGATGAAAAGAAATATGCAGCCTACTTAACACAAGAATTAAGATTAGCTGGATTTATCGTTGATACTGAATATACTGGTAGAGGATTAAAAGGCCAATTCAAACAAGCTGATAGATTAAATGCTAAATTTATCGCAGTTTTAAATAGTGAAGATTTAAATAATAATGAAATTAAGATTAAAAATAATAAAACTAAAGAAGAAGAAACTATTAGTTTAGATGTCTTGATTTATTATTTAGATGAACAATTAAATTCTATGGAAGATGAAGATTTTGATGAATGTGAATGTGGAAATCATGGAGAAGATCACGAATGTAAGTGTGGAAACCATGAATGTCATCATCACGAGTAGAGGTGAATTATGAAAAAGTTTAATAATGGTGAATTTAATATTAAAAATGTTGGTGAAGAAGTAGAACTATTTGGTTGGGTTCAAAAGAAAAGAAACTTAGGAGGATTAATCTTTATTGATCTTCGTGATAAGAGTGGAATTATGCAAATAGTAGTAAGACCAGAAGAAAAGTTTTATGATTTAGCTTCTTCATTAAAGAGTGAATCAGTAATTAGAGTAGTAGGAAAGATTGTAGAAAGAGAAAGTAAAAATAAGAATATTCCTACTGGAGAAGTAGAAGTAGAAGTTAGTGATTTAGAATTACTTAATACTTCAGAAGATATTCCTTTTGAGATAGTTGATGATACTACAGCTTTAGAAGATACTCGTTTAAAATATCGTTACTTGGATCTTAGAAGAAATAAATTAAAAGAAAATATGTTATTAAGAAATGAAGTATTACACTTTATACGTAATAAAATGTATGATTTAGGATTTATTGAAGTACAAACTCCAATTCTTACAGCTTCATCTCCAGAAGGAGCTAGAGACTTTGTTGTACCATCAAGAAACTTTAAAGGTAAGTTCTATGCTTTACCTCAAGCTCCTCAAATATATAAAGAGTTATTAATGGTTGGAGGACTTGAAAAGTATTTCCAAATAGCTCCATGTTTTAGAGATGAAGATCCAAGAGCTGATAGAACATTAGAATTCTATCAATTAGACCTTGAAATGTCATTCTGTGAAGAAGAAGATGTTCTACAAGTAGGAGAAGATGTGTTCTATGATGTCTTTAGTACTTTCTCTGATAAAAAGGTAAGTCCTAAGCCATTTAGAAGAATTTCTTTTAGAGAAGCAATGGATAAGTATGGTACTGATAAACCAGATTTAAGATATGAGATGTTAATTGAAGATATTACAGAAGTATTTAAAAATACTGAGTTTAGTTTATTTAAAAATGTTATTGAAGCAAATGGTATTATTAATGCGATTGTGGTTAAAGATGCAGCTGATAAGTATTCTAGAAAACAATTAGATGCTTTAACAGATTTAGCTAAACAAAGAAAAGCTTCTGGAGTTGCCTTCTTAAAGTTTGGTGAAGAAGTAACTGGTAGTATTGCTAAAGTAGTATCTGAAAAAGAAATTAAAGATCTTAAGAAATTATTAAAAGTAGAAAATAATGACTTAGTATTAATTATCTCAGGAGATAAAAAGATTGTTAAACCTGCTTTAGGAGCTATTAGAGTTAAAGTCGCAACTGATTTAGATTTAGCTGATAAAGATAGATTAGAAATGTGTATTGTTAATGATTTCCCAATGTTTGAATATGATGAACAAAATGAAAAATGGGATTTCTGTCATAATCCATTTAGTATGCCTCATGGAGGAGCTAAAGCTTATGAAGGTAATTTAGAAGACATTTTAGCTTATCAATATGACTTTGTATGTAATGGTAATGAGATGGCTTCAGGAGCTATTAGAAATCATGATTTAGATCTACTTGCTAAAGGATTTGAAATAGTTGGATATGATCGTGCACATGTTGAAAATAAATTCAGATCAATCTTTACTGCTTTCAAGTATGGATGTCCACCACATGGAGGAATGGCTCCTGGAATAGATAGAATCTTAATGTTAATTAAAGATGAACCAAATCTAAGAGAAGTTCAAGCTTTCCCACCAAGTGCTTCAGGACAAGACTTAATGATGGGTGCACCTTCTGAACTAGAACCATATCAATTAGAAGAATTAGGTATTACTATAAAGAAATAAAACTATAGAATTCTATAGTTTTTTTCTATGTTTTTTGGTATACTACATATATAAGGTATGGTGATTATATGGCTAGAAGAACAAATAGTAGTAGTAAATCTTCAACACCAATTAAGAAGAGAAAAACTACTAAATTATCTAAAGTTACCAAAGCAATAAAAAAACATGAGAAAATATATACTTTTTTACTAGTTATGTTTTTTGTCATACTATTTATTATAATCGGTTATTTTACTTTAAGAATTCAATAAATAATAAGTTTAAAAAGACCTTTTGGTCTTTTTAATTTAGAAAACTATTAATAATTATATTAGTTAATATTGAATTTTCAAAATAGGAAAAATGTCCATTATTATAAATAATTAATCCAGAATCTTTAATTATCTTTCTTAAGTAATAAGCATCTTTTAGAGGAGTATCTAAGTCTTTTTTACCCCAAATAATTAATGTCTCACAAGTAATTAATTTATAATATTTCTTTAAGTCTTCATTTACTATATTTATAAAGCTTTTTTTCATAATACTTGATAGATTGTGATAATCTTCTGAAGAAAATAGTTTTAATAGTTTTTTATGATATAAGTATTTATTCTTTAATGGTAAGATATTTAATAATAGTTTTAGAAATTTATATATTTTTTGTTTTAAAAATACTTTTATATTAAAATGTTTTATTCCAGCTACATCTATTAAAATTAATTTATTTATATGTAAATGATATTTTCCAATTAAAATAGCTGCGATTCTTCCTCCAAAAGAATGGGCAATAATTATAGGTTTTATTTTTTCTTTTAAAATAAATTTATGAATAAGTTCTGCATAGTCATAAATACTAAGTTCTTTATTAGGAAGAGGACTATTACCAAATCCTGGATAATCAATTATATAAACAGTATGAGTATTTTTTAGAAAAGTTATTAGATTTGTAAATGTATTTCTAGTATTTCCCCAACCTGGAAGAATTAAAACAACTGGTTTTTTATCACCATATTTTTCATAATAAAAAGAAAGACCATTGGCTTTAAAAAACATGTAATCACCTAGAGTATTGTATGAGTAAAGTAAAATATTGTTAAAAAACTTGTCTACTATTATCAAAGTGTAGTATAATAAAATTGTCAGATAGATACGAACAGGCACTTATAAAACCGCCAAAGTTAACGATAAGGGAGTTCCGATCAGCTATTTGTGTTGAATACTTACTCGTTTAAGGATCCTAATGATAGCGTACGAACACCCACCTGTATAAGAGACAGGTTTTATCGTTTGCCCAAGACGTATCATATTCTGACGTTTTTTGTTGCAAAAAAAGACTTTTTGTGGTAAAATAAGGCATACGAGGAGATGGGAGTATGCTAATCTTACCAATCGTAAATAAAAATCGTGTCATGAATGTATCAATTAGATTAAAAGATGCAGTCAAAGTTAGACGCGGTGTTCGTTATGATGATGCTTTACCAAGTGAAATAATTGTTAATAGAGAAAAATTTTCTGAATCATCATTTGGAGACTCTAAGGATGTTAGCGCAGCTGCAGATTTCATTAGAAGTAAATCATTACTTCATCCTAGAAGTTTCTTAGTAACAACAAAAGAAGAAAATGATTCTTCAAGATATGATGTGTACGAAGTAGCACAACCACCTAAGAAAGTTAATGATAATTTAGATAAACTATATAGTAAAGCTATTACTGATTTAAGAAAAGAAATTCCTGGTGTAAAGAGTCGTGGAAGATATGTTTCTTTTAAAGAATTAGGTATTGATGAACATTTAACAAATGATAAAATAGCTAAGTTACAACATATTGTTAAAAATGAAAGAGATGAATCTAGATGGCCAAGATTATTTCAAGAAGCAGGAATTGCTGATTTAAGCGATACAATTGACTTTATTAATAATTTTGAATGTACAATTATTTCAGACTCTACTATTCCAGAAGAAAGTTTACAAGATACTTTAAAAGCAATGGAAATTCTAAATACTAGAGAATATCGTAATTTAAATAAATACTATAGTAGAGCTAAGAGTAATACAGATATATATACTAGAATTTCATATATAAATAAACTTATTTATGATCAACCTTTAACTTTAATTAATTCTACTAAACCAAAACAATTAATTAAAAAGATGGATGAGAATGAATACAAATAAAAAATTTGTTAGATTAGAAAAAATTATTGGAAAAGATAATTTAAATAAATTAAAAAATAAAAGTGTGCTTATACTTGGTTGTGGGGGAGTAGGAGGCTATGTTGTTGAAGCTCTTGCCAGAAGTGGTATAGGTACACTTATTTTAGTGGATTTTGATAAAGTGGATGAAAGTAATATTAATAGACAAATTATTGCTCTTGATTCTACTATTGGTAAATTAAAGGTTGATGTTTTAGAAGAAAGAATTAAAGATATAAATAATAAGTGTAAAGTTATTAAAGTAGCTAAGTTTATTGAACCAGAAAATATTAAAGAACTGTTTAAATATGATATTGATTACTTAGTAGATGCATGTGACTTTGTTCCTACTAAAAAAAGTATTATAAAAGAATGCTTACAAAGGAAAATAAAGTTTATTAGTAGTATGGGTACAGGTAATAAATTAGATCCTAGTAAATTAGAAATAATCGACTTAAGAAAAACAGTTAATGATCCTTTAGCTAGAATAATGAGAAAGTTCGTAAAGGATGAAAGAATAACTAAAAAGATAATGGTTTTAAGTTCAACTGAAGTACCAGTGAAGACTGGAGAAAGTACTCCTGGTAGTACATCATTTGTACCATCTAGTGCAGGATTATTAATCGCAAGTTATATAGTAAAAGAATTCATAAAAAAACAGCTATAGAGCTGTAAATATCATATTAATTATGAATAGGAATGAGAGTATTACCATAATTGGTGATACTTCTTTTTTATTTCCATTAATATAATTAATTAATGTGAATAGGATGAATCCTATCTCAATACCAGTAGTAATTGAGTATGTTAATGGCATTAAAACGATAATGAAAAATGCTGGTATAGCGATAGCTATATCTTTCCAATCAATTGAACCAATATTTTCAATCATTGAAACACCAATCATTATTAATATTGGGGCAACGGCTACTGTTGGAACCATCTTGATAATTGGTGAGATAAACAAAGCTAAAAAGAAGAAGAAAGCTACAAAGAAAGCAGTAAGACCAGTTTTTCCACCAGCTTCAATCCCAGCAGTACTTTCAAGATATGTAGTAACATTACTTGTTCCAAGTAAAGCTCCAAATACGGTGCCGGTTGAATCAGCAATTAAAGCTTTTTCTAGTTTTTTAGGTAATTTATTCTCTTTAGTTATTTTAAATATACCAGATTTCTTTCCCGTTCCAATAAAGATTCCAATTGAATCAAATAAATCTGAAATACATAGAGTAAAGATAGTCATAAAGACAACTAGTATTGATGACTTAGCACTAAATAGTCCAACAAAATCTAAATGTAAAAAAGTAGGGGCAATTGATGGAAAAATAGTGTAATTGGAAAAGTCTGGTAACTGTGTTACTCCTGCTGGAATCCCAAGAATTGTAGTTACAATAATACTAATTAAATAGGCACCTCTAACTTTACGAACTAAAAGAATTATTGTTAATAATAAACCTACAACAGCAAGTAGAACAGTAGCTTTATTAAGGGTAGCAAGCTGTGGTATAACACCACTAGCTAATCCATTAGAAAGACTATCTGCTTGGAATTCAATTAATCCAGCATTCATTAAACCAATATAGGTAATGTATAAACCAATTCCTACAGTAATTGCTTCTTGAATATGACTAGGTATAGCATTAATAATCTTTTTTCTAAGGGAAGTTAAAGTTATCAGTAAATTAATTACGGCACAGATAAAGACCATAGCTAGTGCTTGTTGCCAAGTATAACTCATACTTCCACAGAGTGTATAAGTAAATAAACTACCTAAGCCAATTCCAGCACTTTGAGCATATGGAACATTAGCATATAAGGCAATTATTGAAGTTCCAATAATTGATGCAAGAATAGTTGCTCCATAGACTGCATTATAATCCATTCCTGTTTGTGATAATACTGAAGGATTAACAAAGATAATATAGGACATAGCCATAAAAGTAGTTAATCCAGCAATAAATTCAGTTTTAATATTTGTATGATTTTCTTTTAACTTAAATATTTTCTCTAACATATTATTCTCCTATTATTAAAAGTATATCATGAAAATATTTAGATACATAAAAAAAGTGTTAAAATTTTAACACTTTTAAAACTTACGATATAATCCAATAGCTTTTCCAAGTATTGTACATTCTTTTAAAATAATTGGATCCATTGTATCATTTTCAGGTTGTAGTCTAAAATATCCATCTTCTTTATAGAAAGTTTTTACAGTAACTTCATTATTATCATTCATAGCTACTACTGTTTCCCCGTTACGAGCAGTATTTTGTCTTTCTACGATTAATATATCTCCATCATAAATACCAACATTGATCATAGACTCACCACTTACTTTTAAAGTAAATATTTCTTTTCCACTATGAACTAAATTAGCCGGTAGAGCAAAATACTCATCAGGCATTTCAATAGCTTCAATTGGAGTACCAGCAGTTACTTTACCAAGTAATGGCACTTCAATAACATTTTCATCTTTTTCTAAGTATTCGTTAGGAACTAATATTTCAATAGTTCTATTTTTATTATCTCCTTTTTTGATATATCCTTTTTCTTCTAATTTACTTAGATGAAAATGAATAGTAGCTGGTGAAGATAAATGTGCTTCTTCACCAATTTCTCGAACAGTAGGTGGATATCCTTTATCGGCAATTAATTTTTTTAATATTTGTAAAATACTTTTTTGTTTATCAGTTAACTTATCCATAGTATCACTCCTTATATATGTAGTTTACCATCTTAAGTGTAAAATGTCAAACAAATGTTTTAATTTTAGTTGACACGAACAAATATTCGGTATATAATCAAAGTGTAATATGAAAGGAGAGAGAGTTTATGTCAGAACGTTTAAGAACAGGATTGGTTATTGTAGGTATTTACGCTTTAGTTTGTCTATACTTATTATTTGTAAGTTATAGAGTAGAAAAATTAGACAATGACTCTTATATTGAAAAAACTAATACAGCTGTAAAATTATCTAAATAACTAATTCTAAAAAATCCAGATATTTATATCTGGTGGAGGAGAAGATATGATTGCTTTTAGGTTTACTTTGACTCTCTTCTTTCATATATACTAAAAGTAATCAGAAGAAATAATGATTTTAAATCATTATTTTTTTTGTTATACTAATAGTGGTGATGAGTATGAAAAAAATATTACTTGTAGATGGTAATAATTTAGTATTTAGAAGTTATTATGCAACTGCTTATAGTGGAGTTATTATGCGTAACTCTAAAGGTTTTCCAACTAATGCATTATATGGTTTTATTAATATGATGAATAGAATTATTAGGGAAGAAAAACCTGATTATATCTTAGTTGCTTTTGATAAAGGAAAAACATTTAGACATGAAGAATATACAGAATATAAAGCTGGTAGAAGTGATACACCTGATGAATTAAAACAACAATTCCCAGTAGCTAAAGAAGTCTTAAAAGCTATGGGTATTAAATATCATGAAATGGATTACTATGAGGCTGATGATATTATTGGAACCCTATCGCATTTAGCTCATATAGATCCAGATTTTGACTGTGAAATAATTAGTAGTGATAAAGACTTACTACAATTAATTGAAGATGATGTTGTAGTCAGAGTATTAAAAAGTAATGACTATATCATGATGGATAGAGATAAGTTTATTGAAACATATGGAGTAGAACCAATTAAAATGATTGATTTAAAAGCTCTTATGGGAGACTCATCAGATAATATACCAGGAGTAGCTGGGATTGGAGAAAAAACAGCTATTAAATTAATAAGTGAATATGGCTCTATTGATAATTTATATAGTAATATTGATTCTATCAAAGGTAAGATGCAAGAAAAACTAATTAAAGATAAAGATAATTGTTATAAGTCATATCAATTAGCTACTATAGTTAAAGATATTAAATTAGATTTTACTTTAGAAGATTGTAAATACACTGGAATTAATAATTTAAAATTAAAAAGTATCTTAGAAGAATTAGAATTTAAATCACTTCTAAGTAAATATAATTTACTTGGTGATGTAGAAGATAATAGTGTAGTAAAAAGAAATGAAGATTTAGAAATAAAAGATATAACTGAATTAGATTCTTCTAAAGATTATGCTTTCTATATTGAAAGTATGGGAGAAGTCTATAGTAAAAGTAAAATACTAGGAATAAGCTTTTATGATGGAGAATATGGTTATTTCTTAAATACCGATGAAATAGAAAAGTATAAAGACTTATTTACTAGTAAAAGTAATAAATATACTTATGATTTAAAGAAGGATATTGTCTTACTAAATAATTATGGTATTAAAATTAATAATTGTCATTATGATACAGCTATCGCAGGATATTTATGTGACTATGAAATAAAAGATGATATTAGTCATTTAGCTACTAGTATGGGTTATGATATGCCTAGTTTTGAAAGTGTCTATGGAACACTTAAAAGACCATTAGAAGTAAGTGATGATAAACTAATTAATACAATTACGTCTAAGGCTAACTTTATTTATGATACAAGAGAAGAATTATTAAATAAAATTAGTGAATATTCCGAAGAAGATTTATTTAATAATATTGAAATGCCTCTAGTAAATGTCTTAGCTGAGATGGAAATTACTGGTATTAAAGTAGATCATAAATACTTAGAAAATGTTCGTGATGAATTAGATGTAAAAATAAAAGGTTTAGAAAAAGAAATCTATGATTTAGCTGGTCAAGAATTTAATATTAATAGTCCAGCGCAATTGTCTAAAGTATTATTTGTAGATATGGAAATACCTTATCCAAAGAGAGTTACTAATGGTAAATATTCTACTAGTAAAGATATTTTAGATAAGATTGCTTTTGTAAATCCAATTGTTGAGAAAATATTAGAGTATAGAATGTTATCTAAGTTATATTCTAATTATGCCGTAGGACTATTAAATGAAATAAGAGAAGATGGTAGAATTCATACGACTTATACGCAAACATTAACTCGTACAGGAAGACTATCAAGTATTAGTCCTAATCTACAAAATATACCGGCTCGTGATGAATATAGTCGTATGATTAGAAAAGCATTTATTCCAGATCTTGATAGTGTTCTACTATCAAGTGACTACTCACAAGTAGAATTAAGAGTATTCTCATCTATGGCTAATGCTACACAAATGATGGATGCATTTATTAATGATCAAGATATTCATACTAAGACAGCTAGTGATATTTATCATGTACCATTAGATGAAGTTACAAAGACAATGCGTAGAACTGCTAAAGCTGTTAACTTTGGTATTATTTATGGTATTAGTAGTTTTGGTCTTTCTGAAGACTTAGGAATTAACGTTAAAGAAGCTAAAGACTTTATTGATAAATATCTAGAAGCTTTCCCAGGAATATCTGACTATATGGAAAAAGAAAAAGAAGAAGCCTATAAGAATGGATATGTTACAACTTTAATGAATAGAAGAAGAGTAATACCAGAATTATCTTCTAAGAATTATATGATTAGAAGTAGTGGAGAAAGAATGGCTCTTAACACTCCTATTCAAGGAACAGCTGCGGATATTTTAAAGAAAGCTATGGTTGAATTAGCTAACGAATTAAAGAAAGAAAAACTAGAGTCTAAAATACTTCTTCAAGTACACGATGAATTAATACTAAATGTAAAGAATAATGAAATAGATAAAGTTAAGAAATTAGTTAAAGAGATAATGGAAAATACATATAAATTAAATGTTCCATTAAAAGTAGAAATAGAAACAGGAAAAGATTGGTACGAAGCTAAATAGGCAATTTGACATAACGAAAATTTGTTTGATATAGTAATTTTAGGGGGGAATAAAATGTCAAATGAATTATCAAATAAAGAAATAAGTATTGAAAATATGATTTATGAAATTAGAGGAAAGCAAGTAATACTAGATTCTGATTTAGCTAGGTTATATCATGTTGAAACTAAAAGAATAAATGAAGCGGTAAAAAACAATCCAGAAAAATTTCCAGAAAGATTTAGTTGGAAATTAACTGATTTAGAAAGTAAAAATTTTTTGGTCGAAAATTTCGACCAAAAAAAAGAAACTCGTGGAGGTAAATTTAAAAATCAGAGAGTTTTTGCTGAACAAGGAGTTGCTATGCTTGCTACGATTCTAAAATCAAAGACTGCCATAAAAACAAGTATTAGAATTATGGATAGTTTTGTAGCAATGCGTAAATATATTTCTAATAACTTATTGGAACAAAAGAGATTAATCAAGCTGTTAGAAATAATCTGTCTAAATTTCCAGAAAGATTTTCTTGGGTACTAACTGATAAGGAAGTATTTGTTTTGCGGTCAAAAGTTTTGACCACAAATTATAGTAATATGTCTAGAGTTAATCCAAGAGTTTTTACAGAACAAGGAGTAGCTATGCTCGCAACTATTCTAAAAACAAAAACTGCGACGGAAGTAAGTATTAAAATTATGGATACTTTCGTAGCAATGCGTAGATATATATCTGAGGATTTTTTAATTCAGAAATATTATAATAAAATTACTATTAGACATGATGAAGAAATAAAAGTGCTTCAAGAAACATTAGATAAGATGATTAAAAAGAAGAATAATAGTGATATTTACTTTAGTGGACAAATATATGATGCTTATTCAAAAATTCTAGATATATTTAAAGAAGCTAAGGAAGAATTAATTGTAATTGATGGCTACGCGGATAAAAATGTTTTGGATATAATTAAAGAGTTAAGTGTGAAGGTAATAATTATTACTAAAAGTGACAATAAATTAAAAAGTACTCTAATTGAAAAATATAATGAACAGTATCATAATTTAAAAGTAATATTTAATAATACTTTTCATGATCGTTATTTTATTATAGATAAAAGTATAATTTATCATTGCGGAGCTAGTATTAATAGAATTGGTTATAAAACTTTTTCAATCAATTTATTAGGTGATAAAAAAGTAATAGATAATCTTCTATGTGAAATAAATAAAATAATAAAGGAGGAATAATATGCCTGAAAAACCAGAAGTAATCACAGTAGTTAATAGTCTAGTACCTAAAGTAGTTGGTAAAAGAATAACTGGCTGTAATGTATATTGGGATAATATTATTGCATATCCTACAACTGATAAATTTAAGAAAGAAATTATTAATCAAAAGATTAATGATATTAAAACTAGAGGTAAGTTTATTGTTATGGAGTTAGATGACTATAGTTTATTATGTCATTTAAGAATGGAAGGTAAATTTTTCTTTAGAAAAGTAGGAGAGCCTCTAAATAAACATGAACATGTAGAATTAATATTAGATGATTCAATTAGTTTTAGATTCCATGATGTTAGAAAGTTTGGTAAGATGTATCTTTTAAATAAGGAAGATACTTATAAAGTAAAACCACTAGTAGAATTAGGTTTAGAGTATAATGATTCTAATTTAACTAAAGAATATTTATATGAAAAGATTCATAATAAAAAATTACCTATTAAAACAGTATTACTTGATCAAAGTATTATTACTGGTATTGGAAATATATATGATGATGAAGTATTATTCATGAGTGGTATTGATCCAAATAGAAAAGCTTGTGATATTACTAAGAATGAATGTGGAAAGATCATTGAAAACACTCAAATTGTTTTAGATAAAGCAATTGAAAAGGGTGGAACTACTATTAAGAGTTTTACGTCTAGTGAGGGAGTACATGGTTTATTCCAACATGAATTATTAGTTCATGGTAAAGCTGGAAGTAAATGCCCTAAATGTGGAAATGTAATTGAAAAGACAAGAATTGGGGGACGTGGAACCCATTATTGTAAAAAATGTCAGAAATAGAATAAATTACTATTCTATTTTTTTATTTTGTGATAAAATCAATTATAGAATAGTGGAGGGGTAACATGAAGAAGACTAAGATTATTTGTAGTATTGGTCCGGCTTCTAGTAAAGAAAAAGTACTAGAAGAAATGGTGCTTAATGGTATGGACTGTGCTCGTATTAACTTATCTCATAGTAGTGAAGAAGGTATAATAGAAACAATTGACTTAGTTAGAAAAGTACGTACTAGTACTAATACTCCGATTGCTATTATGTATGATACTAAGGGTCCAGAATTTAGAACATTAAACTTCCAAAATGGTGGTATTAGTATTAAGACAGGAAATACTATTAAAATGCAAAAGAAAAAGTGCTTAGGGAATAAAGATAAGTTTAGTGTAAATCATCCTGAAGCAATTGATAAATTAAAGGTAGGAGATCATGTTTTAATAGATAATGCTTTACTTGATTTAGAAGTTATTAAAAAGGGACCAGGGTATGTTGAATTAAAAGCTTTAAATAATGGTGAAATAAATAATCATAAAACTATTAATGTACCAGGAGTTAATTTGGATTTACCATTTATTAGTGATATAGATAGAAAAGATATTGAATATGCTGCTACTCATTCATGTGATTATTTAGCTTTATCTTTTGTTAATACAAAAGAAGATGTAAAAGCTGCTAGAAAAATTGTTGAGTCTGCTGGAGGAGATGCCAGAATAATTGCTAAGATTGAGAGTAGAACCGGTGTTGAGAATATCGATGAAATAGTTAAAGAAGCCGATGGAATTATGGTGGCAAGAGGAGATCTTGGAGTAGAAGTTCCAATGGAAGAGTTACCAATAATTCAAAAAGAAATAATTAGAAAATGCCGTGAGAACGGAAAGTTTGCTATAGTAGCTACAGAAATGCTTGCATCAATGTATACAAGTCCTAGACCAACTAGAGCAGAAGTTACAGATATAGCTAATGCTGTATTAGATGGAACGGATTGTGTTATGTTATCAGGTGAAACTACTGTAGGTAAATATCCAAAAGAAGCAGTTAAAATAATGAGTAAAATTTGTGAATATACTGAGTCAACAATTGATTATACAAAACATACTGAGTATAAGAGACAAAAAGATATCTCTGATACTATTGCCAAGTTAGCAGTAGATGCAGTTGAATATAATGATATTAAATTAATTGTTACTACGACAATGACTGGTTATACAGCTAGAAAAGTAAGTAATCTAAGACCTAATTGTACAATACTAGCTTGTTGTCCTACATCCCATGTTGCTGAAAAAGTAGCATTAAACTTTGGGGTCAAGCCAATTATTACTGAGATATTCGAAAGTACTGATGAAATGGTTGAATACTCTAGAGAAGTTGCTAAGAAAGAATTTAATTTAAAAGAAAAAGATTTAATTGTAGTAACCGGTGGTTTCCCACTAGGTAAAACTAGATCTACCAATTACATAAGAATAGTTGAAATATAAAAAAGATTCATTATTTAGAATCTTTTTCTTTTAATGAATCATATAAGTCATATAATTCTTGAACTGTATTTTCTAAGAAATAGTAATGTACTATATAAAATGCAAATAGTATTAATGTTATTAATCCTACAAGTATAAATTCTATTGATTTATCATTAATAGCTATTCCAAAAAACATAATAGTTCCAAGACCTACAAAGATAGTAACTAATAAATGTATTAATCTTTCATGTTGATAAAACTTAATATGAATAAGCATATCATTTAATTCATCTTTATTTAACTTTTTCTTTTTTTCATTTAACTCACGCATTTTACTTAAATATTCTTTCATTCTATTCTTCATTAATCCTCCTTTATTTTTTCAGATATTAAACTATTATCAAATTCTTCATCCATTAAGAATTCATGAATTAATTCCTCTTTGTTAGAAACTAACATTTCTTCAATACGGTCAACTCGACATTTCTCTGCTTTAATAATTGCTTCTACTTTAGATATAGCTTCATCTAATTCATCATTAACTACGACATAGTTATATTTAGTAACTTCATTTATTTCTTGATAAGCAATATTAAATCTCTTAATAATCTTTTCTTTATCTTCAGTTTTTCTACCACTTAAGCGTTTTAATAACTCCTTCTCAGATGGCGGTGTAATAAAGATAAATAAAGCTTCAGGAATTAAATCTTTAATCTTCTTAGCTCCTTCAATTTCTATTACTAAGATAACATCTATTCCTTTATCAAGTTTCTTTATTATTTCTTCTTTAGGAGTACCATAGTAATTATCGGCATACATAGCATATTCTAAGAAATAATTATTATTAATTTTTTCTTCAAATTCTTCTTTAGTTAAGTAGAAGTAATTAACTCCTTCTTTTTCTCCTTTTCTTGCTTGACGAGATGTTGCGGATACTGATAACCAAATATTATCATTATTCTTAATAACACTTTCTACAATCGTATCTTTACCAGCACCACTAGGACCAGATATTACTATTAATTGTCCTTGTTTCTTTTGTTTAATCATAGATCCTCCTTGTATAAATGATTTTGATATTCCTTTGTAAATAAATCTTCATTATATATTAAATCATATATTTTAGTAGTATTGAGTTCAAACTCTAACATTGGATCTTTTTCTCTAGTTATTTTACTAATAATTGGCACATCTAAATCTTTTTTAACATTATTTAAATATTCTTTACCAGTTTTATTAAAACCTAATATTCTAATATAAGTAATATCTTTGAAAGAATTAGCATCTTTCTTAGTAAAATTACAAAGTATATGTAATAACATTCTACTTATTTTATTATAAGTATCTTTCTTACTCTTAATACTTTTAATTAACTCATCATAAGTATTTACTTTAGTAATTACTTCTTTTAGTTTTTTATTCATTCCAGTCTCAACAGTTTGATATATCTCTAAATTATCTTCAGTAATTATTTTATACTTTAAAATATTAAAGTACATATCCATATAATGTAAGTTACTAAGTCTTTTTAAAGTATTAAGAGGTACTTGATTAGTTATATCTAAGTCCTCTTTTAAGCTTTCTCTAATAGACGTAGCACTTGAGAAGGTATTATTTAATTCTTTATCATGATAATTATTAGTTCTTTTAATTGTTTCGGGAATAATTTTATAATTATTTTTAAGTATTGTTTTAATATAACTAATTCCTAATAAATCATTAGGAGTAGTTATTTTTTTACCTACTAAATCATCTAAAGCTAAAGATAAAGCAGTAGGGTAATTATTACCTAATTTACAATATATTTTAACTAGTTTATCAAATTCATCATTATTAAGTTGTGTTTCGGCAATTAGCTTTAAATCTTCTATATTATCAGATTCACTACCAAAAACTACTTTTTCTACACCTAACTTTTCAAGTGTTGTAATAGCTCCATAAGCATAGAAATCAGCACTTTGTGTAGAAAAAGGAAATGGTAATTCTATTACTAAATCTATTCCTAATTCTAAAGCGATATCTCTTCTTTTCCATTTATCAATTATTGTTACTTCACCACGTTCAGTAAAGTTACCATTCATTACTAAAACGATTGTATAATCAGGATACATTTCTTTTATTTTATTTAAATGATATAAATGTCCATTATGAAAAGGATTATATTCTGCAATAATTCCAATAGCTTTCATAGTATCCCCTCATTTCTAATAGTATTTTAACATAATCAAAGATTTAAAACAAATTCTAATAATCTTTGATATAATTAATACAAGGAGAGATATTAATATGAATTATGATGATTTTAAAGAATTGGCAGTTTTGTTAATGCAGAAGGGTAAACAAAAGACTATTGCCATGGAAAAATATGTTGATTATTTAATCACTAATAAAAATACTGATGAAGAGTTAATTAGTCATACTTTTGATAAAATGTTAGATTTAGCTTTTGTTGATTATGAAGCTATTAAACCAATGTATTATAAATTATTAAATTATACTAGGCATATTCATGAAGATGTAAGTGAATATTATGGTAATTTTTTTGTTGATTTCTTTGAAACGCCAGAAGAGGGTATAAATGAACCTACAAAAGAATACATAATTACTAAAAAAGATAAATAAAATGTATTGTAAAGTAAAATTATATTTATTGTAAATTTAAGTAGTAAACATATAAAATATGGTATAATTTTGATAGATGGAGTGATTCTATGAAAGCAATTATAGTTGCGGGTGGAACAGGTGGACATATCTATCCAGCCCTAGCTATTATTAATAAGATAAAAGAAAAAGAAGAAAACAGTGAGTTTTTATATATAGGTACTACAGATAGAATGGAAAAAGATATTGTTCCAGGACTTGGTATTAAATTTATTGGTTTAGAAATGAGTGGCTTAAATAGATCTAATCCATTATCTAATGTCGAAGTACTACGTAAATTTACTAAAGCTATTAAAGAATCAAGAAAAATTATTAGAGAGTTTAAACCAGATGTAGTAGTAGGTGCTGGCGGTTATATTACAGCTCCAGTTTTATATGCTGCACATAAAGAAGGAATACCAGTTCTTATTCACGAACAAAATTCTATCCCCGGAGTATCTAATAAATTTATTGGTAACTTTGCTAATAGAATTTGTGTATCACTTCCAAATAGTATTAATTTATTTCCTAAGGATAAAGTAGTATATACAGGTAATCCTCGTAGTGAAGAGATTATTAAAGTTGATAAACTTAGTAAAACAGAACTAGGTTTTAAAAAGAATAAAAGATTAGTTGTAGTAGTAATGGGTTCTCTAGGAAGTACTACAATGACTAAAAAGATTAAAGAGTTAATCCCAGCTTTTAATGGAAAAGATTACCAAGTATTAATTATTACTGGTAAAAAGTATTATGATGATTATAAAGATATTGAAGTGGAATCTAATGTTAAACTAGTTCCTTTTATGGATAATTTAATTAATTTACTTAAAGATAGTGATTTAATAGTGTCACGTGCTGGAGCTAGTACGATTGCGGAGATAACTGCTATTGGATTACCAGCTATCTTAGTTCCATCTCCATATGTTACTAATAATCATCAATATAAGAATGCTAAAGAATTAGAAGAGGCTGGTGCTTGTAAGATAGTAACAGAGGAAGATTTTTCTAAAGATACAATTTTAAAAGAAATAGATAATATTTTTTCTGATGAAAAAGAATATAATAATATGGTAGAGAAAAGTAAAAAGTTAGGAATAGCTGACTCTTCTACAAGAATTTATAATGAGATAAAAAATATAATTAGGTGATTAAATGAAAGATAAAATCATAGAAATTAAAAATTTAAACATTGGGAAAGTAGAAGAAGATGCTTCTCTAGCTAAATATACCACCTATAAAGTAGGTGGTACTTGTAGTGCTATTGTTTTCCCTAAAAATGTTGATTGTTTAATTACTTTGATTAGATTTTTAAAGAATAATGATGTTCCTTATAAATTACTTGGAAAAGGTTCAAATCTATTATTTAGTAGTAAAGAATATGAAGGAATACTAATAAAACTTGATGAATTAAATGATATTAAATTTTTTGGAAAAAATAAGATTCAGGTCGAAGCTGGCTTTTCGTTAATTAAATTAAGTTTAATGGCAGCTAAGAAAGGTCTTACTGGTCTTGAATTTGCATCAGGTATTCCTGGTAGTGTCGGTGGGGCTATTTATATGAATGCTGGTGCCTATAAATCTGATATGGGATATGTTACTGAAAGAGTAAAAGTATTAACCCCAGATTTAAAAGTAATTTATTTAGAGAATAAAGAAATGGATTTCCATTATCGTAGTTCTTTTTTACAAAGACATCCAGATTATATTTGTTTAGAAGCAACATTAAAACTTCAAAAAGGTAAGAAAGATGCCATCGAAGAAGTTATAAAAGAAAGAAAACAAAGAAGAGTAGAATCTCAACCATTAGAATATCCATCAGCTGGTAGTGTTTTTCGTAATCCGGAAGGAGAATTTGCTGGTAAGTTAATTGAAGACTCAGGTCTTAAAGGTAAAAAACATGGTGGTGCTATGATTAGTGACAAACATGCCAATTTTGTTATTAATTATGATAATGCATCTGCCGAGGATATTAAATATTTAATAGATTTAGCTCATGACACTGTGTTAAAGAATTATGATATAGATATGAAAATAGAACAAGAATTTGTAAATTGGGAGTAATTATGGCCAAAAAAATAGTCAAGAAAAGAAAATTGAAAGTATTTAATTTTTTAATAGTTCTTTTAGTTTTAACAGGACTATTTTTTGGCGTTTATGAATTAACTAAAGTACCAATAAAAAATATTATTATAAAAAATACTAGTTATTTAAATGATGACTATATTTTGGAAATATCTGAATTAAAAGATTATCCCTCATTCATATTAACTAGTAGTAGAAAAATAGAAAAGAAATTAGAAAAGAGTAAGTATATTAATTCTGTACATCTAAAGAAAAAAATAGGTTTTATTGTAGAAATAGAAGTTAATGAGAACAGACCATTATTTTATAATACAAATAGTAATAAATATGTTTTAGGAAATGAATTAGAAGTAAAGGAAGATGAAATAAGTAATAATTTTAGAGTACCAAGATTACTTAATTATGTTCCTGATAAGAAGTATAAAAAGTTTGTTACTGGTATGCATAATATTAAAATAGATACTTTGTCTAAAATAAGTGATATTGAATATAAACCAAATGATTATGATAAAGATAGATTTTTACTATATATGGATGATGGTAACGCAGTTTATTTAACTTTAACTAAATTTAAAATGATTAATCATTACAATGATGTTTTAAAACAATTAGAAAATCATAAAGGTATCTTATACTTAGATAATGGTAATCACTTCCAGATAAAAGAGTAGGTGACTAACTATTAGAAGTCAATAATAATTTTTGAAATTTTTAATAGTTTGT
>ERZ842401.902-NODE-902-length-44038-cov-8.924857_pt1 | contig 44038 bp, 30 predicted proteins | sample MGYA00521270_ERZ842401 | MGnify/ENA primary metagenome ERZ842401 (study PRJEB31892, sample SAMEA3878208) | bioreactor metagenome | biome: Moose rumen | place: Sweden | collected 2011-10 | study: EMG produced TPA metagenomics assembly of the PRJEB12797 data set... | reverse complement strand
CCACCCCGCATAGTGAGGGCTTCGTTATCGTTAATCAGAATGTTTCGAAAGATAATCAGCATACGCCAGCTTTATGCCTTCACGTAAGCTCGTCTTATACTTCCAGCCTAATTTTTCGGCCTTGCTCACGTCAAGAACTTTTCGAGGAGTTCCGTTCGGCTTTGACTTGTCCCATAAGATTTTGCCATCGTAACCGACAACTTCAGCGACTAACTCAGTCAATCCCTTAATCGTAATCTCCTGACCAGTTCCGGCATTAACCGTCTCATTGCCCGAATAATTATTCATCAGGAACACACAAAGCTCGGCTAAATCGTCGACGTAAAGGAATTCCCGTAAAGGTGTACCGTCGCCCCAACATGTTACGCTTTCGAGATTATTAACTTTTGCTTCATGAAATCTTCGGATTAAGGCCGGCAATACGTGGCTGTGTTCAGGATGATAATTGTCATTCGGGCCGTATAAATTGCAGGGCATCACGGAGATATAATCAGTTCCGTATTGAGTGTTGAGATATTCGCAGTATTTTAATCCCGAAATTTTCGCGAGAGCGTATGCTTCATTAGTCTTCTCAAGATAACCGGACAATAAATATTCTTCTTTGATTGGCTGAGGAGCCATGCGGGGATAAATACACGATGAGCCGAGAAATTCAAGTTTTCGACAGCCATTTTTCCACGCTGAATTAATTACGTTCATCTCAATCATCATGTTCATGAACATAAAATCCGCGAGTGCTGCAGAATTTGCCGCAATCCCCCCGACTTTAGCAGCTGCGAGAAAAACGTATTCGGGCTTTTCATCAGCAAAAAATTTCTCGACTTCAACTTGACGCGTTAAATCAAGCTCAGAATGCGACCGAGTAATAATATTCGTGTAACCTTTTCTCTGAAGTTCCCTGACAATCGCTGAACCAACCATGCCGCGATGTCCAGCAACGTAAATTTTAGAGTTAGCTTGCAAGATAAATCATTCTCCTATCATAATTTTCATAATTTATTCGCACATTATAAGTCATTATGAGAAATTTATAACTTGTCAAGATATTTATCCATTAATTTTTTCGCGTGCTGTATAATTAACGCAACTTATTCAAAAGGGGGAGGGCTTCTTAATGTCATTGAGAAACCTACACGGCGCATCTTCACTCTCCGACGAGCAATTATCGGAACTCGAACTTGCTGCCAAGCGTGCCAGAATTAACGCAATTACAATGGTGCAGGCGGCGAACAGCGGACATCCGGGCGGTGCATTCTCTAGCATCGAAATTTTACTCAGCGTTTACTCCTTTGCAAATGTTACACCAGAAAATTGCAGTTCACTAAACCGCGACAATATCATAATCTCACACGGCCATGTTTCAGCAGGAATTTATGCTTCACTCGCTGAACTCGGCTTTATCGACGCTCAAGAAGCTGTTGTGAACTTCCGTAAGCTCGGCAGTGTCTTTCAGGGTCATATTGTCCGTGAAGTTCCGGGAATTGACTGGGGAACGGGAAATTTAGGACAAGGATTATCCGCAGGAGTCGGCTATGCTCTGGCACAAAGGGCGAGAAATTATTCCGGTCATGTCTTTGTCTTAATGGGCGACGGAGCTCAGACTAAGGGCCAATTAGGGGAATCACGGCGTGTTGCAGTCAAAGAGGATCTGAAGAATATTACGGCGTTAATTGACCTCAATCACATTCAGATTTGCGGGAAAATCGACGACATAATGCCGTGCAACATAAAAGGTCTCTGGGAAGCTGACGGCTGGGAAGTCCTCGAATGTAACGGGCATTCATTCACGGAAATATTCTCATGTCTCAATAAGGCTCAAGCCAGCGATAAACCGACCGTAATTTTGTGCAACACTTTAATGGGAAAAGACGGTCTCGCAATGGAAGGAACCGAAGAATTTCACGGTAAAGCGACAGGCGAAAAATTATGCTGTGAAATCGTGAAGGCTCTGGGCGGAGATGAGACAATGCCGGCAAAAGTATTTGACTTACGGAAGAACTCATCACCAAAATATTTTGGACGGGAAATTAAACCTTTCACTCCAACTTTGGAACTCGGCGAAAAATTCATTTACACTCCTGACGTTAAGACTGACAACAGGGGAGCATTCGGAAAAGTTTTACTTCAAACAGGAACTCTCAACTACAAGAAACCCGACAAGACACCAATTTTAGTATTTGACTGCGATTTAGCACCTTCGGTTCAGACGAAGAAGTTCGGTGATGCATGCCCGGATAATTTTGTTCAATGCGGCATTCAGGAACACGCTACGGCTACAATCTCAGGAGCTGCGGCGGCCGGAGGAGTTGTAAGTGTGTGGGCTGACTTCGGAGTTTTCGCGAGTGATGAAGTCTACAATCAACTTCGCTTGAACGATATCAACAAAGCCGGAGATAAAGTTGTGTTGACACATACAGGCGTTGACGTTGGCGAGGACGGAGCAACTCATCAGTGCATTGATTACGTCGGATTAATGCGTAACATGTACGGATGGAAGCTCGTAGTTCCTGCAGATCCGAACCAGACTGACAGGGTTACTCGCTGGATGTTGACGACTCCGGGCTGTATATGTCTTGCAATGGGACGAAGCAAAATCCCGGTAATCCCTGAGTTTGCACGTGAAGATTTAGAGTTTGAATACGGTAAAGCAATAAAATTACGTGACGGAAAAGATGTCGCAATCTTCGCATTAGGCTACATGACTTCTACAGCTTTGAAGGCCGCCGACGAACTCGCTAAACAAAACGTGAAAGTCAGCGTGTATTCTGTCTCGTGTCCTCTTGCTCCAGACATGAACGCGATCAACGAAGCCGCAAAAACTGGAAAAATTTTGACTCTCGAAGATCACAACGTTAATACCGGAATGGGAGCGATTATGAGCGTCGAGATGATGAAAGCAGGAATTTGCGCGAAAATTCAGAGCTTGGGAATTACGAAATACGGGCCTTCGGGTTCAGCTGATGACTTGCGTAAATTTATGGGGCTTACTCCTGAAAACGTGATTAAGAATATTTTAGCGTTCTAATGAGTAATAAAAAGTTATTATTATTACATATTTGCTGTGCTCCTGACGGGTCTGTGCCTGTACCTGATTTATTCGCTGAAGGCTGGGAGGTCAGGGGCTTCTTTTACGGCTCGAATATTCACCCTTACGAAGAGTACGCAAAACGTTTAGAGGCTGTGAAGATTTTAGCGGCCAAATTCGGGATTACGTGTGAATTTCCAGAGTATGAGCCTAAGAAATGGTTTGCTGGAGTTGCAGGACTTGAGAACGAACCTGAAGGAGGCTTGCGCTGTGAACGATGCTTTAACTTGCAGCTTGAAGCCGGAGCGGAGTGCGCAAAAAAATTCGGCTGTGGGAAATTCTGCACAACCTTAACGATAAGCCCTCACAAGAACGTAAATTTAATCAACACAATCGGTGAAAATATCTCAGCTGTTAACGGCTTGAGCTGGGAAAATCGAGTTTGGCGAAAGAATAACGGCTTTCTTCGTTCCGTGAGAGCTTCAAAGGAATTAGGCTTGTATCGACAAAATTATTGCGGCTGTATGTTCAGTGCCTCCTCAAGGTAAATTAGGCCATTATAGAACGCTCCGCATATAGAATCATAATCTTCCCAAGCGTAAGTTGTCAGTGATAACCAGACCAGAGCGAGCAAAATTTTCATCTGTTGTCTGGTAACTTCGCCGTCAAGAAGCTCAAAGAAGTAATCATCTAAATTTTCCCAGTTGTTAGAGGCGATATTGAGTTTCACGTCGTGTTCGTTAATCTCGAGGTCAAAGCGTTTCAGGTTGAATTGGTCGTAATTGCTTGCGAGTGAATAATACAACTTTACCCAGTCATAAGCGGGATCGCCGTAAATCTCAGTTGTCCCGAAATAGCCGCGCGGGTCAATCAAAACTGGTTCACCTGAGTTTTCGCGTAACATTGTGTTGCTGAAGGTGCAATCTCCGTGAATGAATAAAAACTTTTCGGGGAAAAATTTCATCGTGAGCGCTTCAACTTCATCTTGACAGTAAAAAATGTTCCTGCAAGTTCTGCCGTTAATGATTAATTTCTCATCGTTTGCGAAAGGAACGAGCCTTCTGACTTTTTCGAGGCGTTTATAAGTTTTCCCAAGATAAGCGTCGTAATAGCTTGCTTTGTCGGCTTCAACGCTTCCGAGTTCATGAACTTGTTTCAGGCATGAGATAATTTGACGTAAAATTTTCCGCTTTTCGTCCTCCGGAATGTCGGTGTACTCGTAAATATTTCTGCCGTCAATGAACTCCATGCATAAAGGCTCATAGCTGAAGATTTCGGGAATATTTCTAAAGTGGAAATCCTGAACCTGTTTATACCAATCGACTTCACGAACAGCGAGTGAGCGGCCTTGAGCGTCAATTCCTTCTTTGATGAGTTTATCGCCGTCTCGAGTAATCCTGTTGAATGGTCTGCACCTGGACTTCGGCAATTTTTCCCATTCAGAATAAAGCCCGTATTCGCAAGTGTGATAAAGAGGCTGTTCATCGAAGACAAAATTATTCTGTTGAAGCCATCTCACAAATTCCCCCTCAATCGGAACATCGCGTAGCTTTGACTTATCGCGAAAGATGAAATGACCTGCAACGCCTTGAGTTTCGCTTCGTTCTTCGGAAAAAGTCTCGTGTTCGTATTTCCAGCGGCAGGGAAAATCCTTAGAGATGCCGATAACATCGCGAGAGCTTAATTCCGGGAGTTCGTAATCAGGAGCTAAAATTAAGTCGCACCAGATTAACATGAACGCCGTATCTTCCGGGATGAATTTTAATGCTTCCTGAAGTCCCGAGCAAGTTCCTTTATGTCCTGAGCTTTTGACGAGCTTGTAATCGAGTTCAGACGGAGCAAATTCGCGTAAATATTTTTCGAGCACGTCAAACTTGTAATCGCCGATGATAATATATTTTGCGTCTGGATATTTCCGGAACAGGTGAAACATAATCGGAAGATTTTTAACGGGGACAAGGGGCTTGGGTTTGTTGCGTGTGAGCCTGTCCATGCGTGAACCTCGTCCGCCTGCCTGAATAATGATGTGAGTTATCATGAGATTCGGCCCTCCGCTTTGAGTTCGTCTAGGAAGCGTGAGAATTTATCAAGTATGCCTTGAATATCATTATCTTCACGAACAACTACGGATTTTATTTTTCCTGTACATTTCCAAGCACCCAGCTCATATAAGTTATGAAAACCTGAAAGATACTCATATACCACAAACATGTTAACCCCTGACGGAACAGCCAAATCGAGAATGCCGCTCCTGATTGAAACAACTAAAGAAATTTCAGAGACAATGCTATAAAATTCGCAAAAATCACATTTAAGAGGCTGACTTCCTCGTATAACTTCTTGATCTTCTATAACGTTTGTATAAACTAAATAGCCTCTTCGTAGAAGTTCATCGCAAAGAGCTTCATATAATGGCATTCTTGTATACATGGTAGATGAATAAGGATTGAGTATCACGATTTTTTGTTTATTTTTCTCGAAATCAGGAATTGAGGTTATGACGACTTTTTTCAAATCATGATATTTTATTGGAGCCTCTTCGGGAATATCTAATACTTCTCTAAACTTACTCATTAATGAAGTGTTACTATTTATAATACTAAGCCACGCTAAATTTAGATGCATGATAAAAATTCCATGTGATAATGCTTCTTTAGCGGCATTCCAATATTTAGTTTGATGTATGAGGCGTTTTCTGGTTTCGTCATTGGGAGAAGTTAACCGCAATATGACTTTATTATCTCTACAAAAAGTCCTGAAGATTTTCTCTTTTGCCGAGTTGCAGATAATTATAAATTTTTTATCGGGATATTTATCAATAAGAGCGTCAAGTAAAGATAATCCATACAGGGGATCACCAAATCCATTTGACAGGACTAAATATATCTCGTCATCATTTTTATCAGCAATTAGTTTTTTTAACGCAGAACGTGCACGAACATAATTTCTGTAGTCCCATAAAATTACAATAGGCAGCATGAACTTTTTGCGCTTGAGTTTCATCCATATAGAATGACATATAGCATAAAGACTTAATTTTTTCTTCATAACTTTATGTCTCCACGCACAAAAATACTCCGCCCATATTAATACAGACGGAGCAATTATCTTCTTCTTCGTTTATACTGGTTTTCTTACCTGTTAAGAGACAATAGGTTGACTTGACTTGACTTGACTTGACTTGACTTGACTTGACTTGACAAGATTATACTTCATCATTTTCGTTCGTGTCAAGCTCCTTTCTGAAAAGTTTTATGTTGAAATTATAGCATAAAATTACATTCTGAGCAGTAAGCATGAATATCCTCAAAGCCCATCTCTTTCACAGCCCATTCCGCCGCAGTCGTCAGCATCGGAATTGCTCCTGAACCTTTCACGGTTAAAGAATATTCAACTCTCGGAGGAACTTCATTATATTGTGTGCGTGAGATTAATCCGTCAGCTTCAAGTTCTCGTAAAGACTTCGCAAGCATTATGTTAGTAATGTCGCCGAGCCTTCGTTTTATGACGCTGTAACGTTTAGGCTTATTGTCAGCGAGAATACAAATTATCGGCATCTTCCATTTTCCGCCGAAAGTCTTCGTTAAGTATTTGAGCGGGCACATAGTTTTTTTCTCTGACTTGGAATCTGACACGAAAATTTTTGCTCCTATTTTTTATACTTGGTATCTTAAATCTGCGTTCTTGTCTAAAATTTATCTTATTCTAAAATTTATCCTATCAAATTTCAAGGAGCGTGAACTTTTCCCAATGAAAGAAGTCTTAGAGTTTCTCCAGAAAGCCGGAGTATTTTACCTTGCGACTTCTGAAGATAACGTCCCGCATGTTCGTCCTCTCGGTTTCGTAATGGAATGTGAAGGAAAAATAGCGTTTTGCACGTCCAATCAAAAGCCAATGTGTAAACAGTTAGCCGCAAATCCCAAAGTTGAGATTGCCGCAGTCGATAAAGATTTTAACACGATGAGAATTTGCGGAACTGTGAAATTCGCAACAACTCCGGAAACTCAGAAGAAAGCACTTGAAGTTATGCCGTCGCTTTCAAAAATGTATTCGGTCGGTGATGGCAAGTTCGAGATATTCTATCTTGCTGAGGGTAAAGCGGTTTGTTCAAGCATGGCAGGAGAGAAGAAAGAGTTTACACTATAATTTTTTGAGGAGGGTAAAATTATAATGGAGATCAAAACAATAAAACTTTTCGAGGGCGGCTCATTCACTGAAGAGTTCGTATTCGGTGGCGAGAATAAAGCTGACGGACGCAAAGATGTAACATATCCGGGCAGTCTTCAGAATTATTTAATTGACACGGGTGATGAAGTTATTCTCGTTGATACTGGATTTCCGCCAAATGTTCCGTTCAAAGGTTACACGAAAATTCATGACTATCTTGAAGGACTCGAATTACTCGGATATAAGCCTGAACAGGTTACGAAAATTCTTGTAACTCACAAGCACCCGGATCATAGCGGCGAGCTTAAAAGTTTCCCGAACGCAAAAATCTATATCGGCCCTGAAGACGCAGACGCAATGAAACTTGACGGCCCTAACATAATCCGTGCAACTTATTCTGACGGACCTTATCACAATTTCCCGTTAAGTCAGAAAATCGCCGACGGAATTTATTTCATCAAAGCTCGTGGACATACTAACGGCAACAGCATAGTTATTGCGGAGAAAGATGGCGTTTATTACATAATGCACGGAGATGTTACGTATGTTGACGCTGCTCTTCACGCGAATAAACTCTCAATCGTATTTGAGGATGTTGCGGCGGCACGTGAGACACTTGACCGAGTTCGTGAGTTCGTGAAGAATAATCCTACCGTTTATCTCTCAACTCATACTCCTGAAGGCCCGGCCAATCTTGAAGGAAAAATTATTATGAAGCTGGATTAATCGCAATGACGTTTGACGAAATTTTAACTCACAGAGTATCAACCAGAAAATATAATGACAGAATGCCCGACGACGCGGCTATTCAGAAGGTTATTGATGCGGCTTTGTTGTCCCCGATTGTGCGCTGGCATAAATTACATCTCTCAGTTGTTACGAGTAAGGAAGCAATGAACTTGGCTGATGAAGCGGCGGCAGAAATTTTTGCGGCTCCTAATGCTCCCGTGAAAATGCCTCGTCCTTATTTATACAGCGCGCCGGTCTGGATAATTCTCTCAGGGAAAAAATATGTTGAAGCCGAAAATCCTCAAGCCGCGAGAATGAACGAAAATCTTTTCTGGAATGTCGGCTCAATCATCGAGAACATGGAACTTCAGGCTACAGCGATAATCGGATATTCTGACGCTGATTTGCCCGAACGAAAAGTTAAACCGGAGTTAATCCCAGTATCTTATATTCGATAAAAAACGATACTGAGCTAACAAGCAGAACTCATTAACTCAAGTTGAAACGAAGACGCTTTAACCGGATATATTATTATAAGGAGGAAATTTTTTCATGGCAGACAAATTTTCGCGTCTCAGGGTTTCAGTAAACTCGCGGACAAATACGCCGAACATGCCACTGAAGAACGCGATTACGTGAAGAAATGTGCTGACAGAATTATTGACTTGGGAGGAGAACTGAAACTCGGCGATAAGAAAGACGCTCCATTGTTCAAGGACGCGGTCGAGTATCTCAAGTATGACTTGCAAGTTTCGAAAGATGGGCTTGCTTGGCTTGCAGGACTTGTTGAGGAAGCACGAAGCGATTACACGACGTTTGACATTCTGAAGGAATATTACCAGGATGAAGAAGCAGACATGTACGAGAGTGAACAAGAGCTTGAACTCGTGAAATTAATCGGCAAAGAAAACTGGTTAGTGTCAAAGATGTAATAATTTCACTCGCAAATTTGCTTCCCGTTTAGTATAGAATATACACAAACTAAGCGGGAGGTAATTTTTTTATGTGCGGAATTTTAGGCTACACAGGAGAACGTCAGGCCAGTGATATTTTGCTCTCGGGCTTGGCTAAACTCGAATATCGCGGCTATGACTCTGCGGGGCTTGCTGTTCTCGACAATGGGAATATAAAAATTGCTAAGAATAAAGGCAGGCTGAAAATCTTAGAGGAAAGAATTAAAGCAGGTCAGGAAATTTCCGGGACTTGCGGAATTGGCCATACTCGCTGGGCAACTCACGGTGAACCTTCGGACATTAATGCTCACCCATTATGGAGCGATGATATGTCGGTCGTCGCTGTTCACAATGGGATTGTCGAGAATTACCGGGAAATTAAGAATATGCTTGCGAATTACGGCTATGAATTTTACTCTCAGACTGACACCGAAGCCGCAGTAAAGTTAATCGATTTTTACTACAAGCAGGAGAAAAATCCCCTTAAGGCAATTACACAAGCCATCAAGAAAATTGAAGGCTCATACTGTTTCGTTTTACTCTTCAAGGATTTCCCTAATGAAGTTTGGGGAGCACGTAAAGATTTGCCGTTAATCGCTGGTCAGGGAAAAGGTGAAAGTTTCTTAGCCTCCGACGTCTCAGCAATTCTTCAAGATACACGCCAGGTTTATTATCTGGACAACATGGAAATTGTACAGCTCAAGAAAGGACTTGTAAGATTTTTCGACACCGAAGGTTACGCGAAACATAAGGAACTCAGCGAAGTAACTTGGGATGCTCAAGCGGCGGAAAAAGGCGGCTTTGAACACTTCATGATGAAAGAAATTCATGAACAGGCCCGTGCGGTTAAGGACACTTTCGGTTCAGTGTTTCACTCGAATAAAATTGACTTGGGCGAAATGGGATTAACCGACGAGAGAATTAAAGCAATCTCACAGATTTACATTATCGCTTGCGGATCAGCTTATCATGCCGGAGCAGTCGCACAATACGTAATCGAGGACCTCGCGAAAATTCCTGTGAGAATAGAATTAGCTTCGGAGTTCCGCTACCGAAATATGCCGATGGATAAAAACGCTCTCGCAATAATCATCTCACAATCAGGCGAGACTGCAGACACTTTAGCCGCGATGAGACGAGCAAAGGAAAATAAAATTAACACGCTCGCAATTGTTAACGTCGTCGGAAGCACGATAGCTAGAGAAGCTGACAGCGTTTTTTACACAATGGCCGGGCCGGAAATTGCGGTTGCTACAACGAAGGCTTACAGTGCACAATTGATAGCGTCTTACGTTCTGGCTGTGAAATTTGCTCAAGTTCGAGGGACGATTGATGAGCTTCAATGTGAAAACTTAATCAGCGAAATTCAGAAATTGCCGGAAAAAATTGATGAAATTCTCGACGAGAAAGAACCTCTTGAAGAAATCGCGCAAAAATTCGTGAACGCTCGTAACGCTTTCTATCTTGGAAGAAATATTGATTACGCCGTCGCAATGGAAGGAAGCCTGAAGATGAAGGAGATTAGCTATCTTCACAGTGAAGCGTGTGCTGCAGGAGAGATGAAACACGGGCCAATCAGCCTAATTGAACGCGGAATGTTAGTAGCTGGGATTATGACGCAAAAGGACTTGTACCAGAAAATTGCGAGTAACATGTTGGAAGCTAAAAGTCGCGGCGCATTTCTCTTTGTCGTATCAACTCGAGGCTGTAAATATCTCAAGGAAGAGGCCGATTTCATATTCAACATTCCAGAGACAGATGAACATTTCAGCGCAAGTCTTTCTGTAATTCCGTTGCAATTAATGGGATATTACGTAGCTGTTGCGAGAAAACTTGACGTTGATAAGCCGAGAAACTTAGCGAAGAGCGTAACTGTAGAGTAAAAATTTTCCCCCTGCCGAAATTTTCACAACAGGGGGATTTGATTTATTTTTGTCCGATTAACCGTAAATATTCGTCGTAATCTCGTATGTATTCGCTGTTGTCGTAATGAGTACTCGCGAGAACTAATAGGACTGAATCCGCCGAAAAATCGTACATATCCTTCCATATCATAGGCGGAATATATACTCCCATCATTGGCCGGTTGAGTTCTACAATAAATTCTTCTTTGCCGTCCGTAATCCTGCATTTGCTTTGTCCGGCAACATTCACAAGTATGAACTCCGAAATTCTGTTAGCATGCTGACCCCTGATTACTTCCCTGTCAGAATCATAAATGTAAAATACCCGCTTAATCTCAAACGGTATAGTAATTCCGCCCTCAATGATTACGAGTTTTCCGCGTTCATCGCCTACCCATTTGAAATTAAAGACAGGACATTTCTCTTTTAGGGATATGAAATCAGTAGTTTTACCGTCATACCCCCCCCCCCGCAAGTAATATTACGTATTTCGTTCATGTGAAAATTTCTCCTTGTAGATTTGCGACTAATTATAGCATGTATATTTTTCCCGCTGAAATCTTCAACGCTTTCATTCGTATAATCTCGCCTCTAACGGTTTCAACTCGGAAGCATCAATATCTTTTTCACTGCTTAAGATTATTCTCTTGTCCGCAAAATATTCATTGGGAAGTTTCACTCTCTTATCCGTAAAGTTCACGACAACGATAATTTTTTCCCCGTTAAGTTCACGCTCATACGCAAAAATCTCTTCGCTGTCAGCAAAAATTTCTTGATAGCTTCCGGATGTCAAGACCTCGTGAGATTTTCTGAACTCGATTAACTTTTTATACCATGAAAGAACTGAATTATCGTCTTTCGTTTCAGCTTCTGCGTTGATGTCAATATAATTCTCATTCACTGGAAGCCATGCTGTACCCGACGTAAAGCCCGCATTAGCTTCATCGTTCCATTGCATAGGAGTTCTTGCGTTGTCGCGAGTGAAATATCGTATGAACTTCATTGCTTCTTCCGGCGAAAATCCCTCACTCAATGCTAAATTATATTGCCCCTTAGTCTGAATATCATTGACCTCATCGATATTACACCAGAATTTATTTGTCATGCCTAATTCCTGGCCCTGATAAATAAATGGAGTTCCCCGCATTGTCAATAAAATTGTCGCTAAAGCCTTCGCTGATTTTTTCGCGTCGTAACCTTCTGGGAAAAAGTGATTTACGCTTCGAGGCTGATCGTGATTCTCGAAAAATACTGGGCACCAACCGTTTAATCTCGTCGCATTCTGGCTTGCTGTTAATGCCCGTTTTAAGTCCGTCAAATTCCATTTTACCGGCTTGCACCAAATTTCAGCTTTATTAAATGGAAGTGTTACATGACTGAACTCGAACAGCATATCAAACACTCCGTCTTTTCCTACCCATTGCGGCAATTCATCAGCACTCACACCGTTAGCCTCACCAACCGTGAAAATATCATGACCGTCTGAAACTTCACGCTTGAACTCATGAAGAAACTCAAGAATTCCCGGAGTGTTAGCCGTCATCGTGTGAACGTTGATTGTCCCGTCTTGTCCGTCAGGTTCTCCGTCAATGAATTTTTCAGGCTTCTTAATGTAAGTTATCGCGTCAATCCTGAAACCTCCAACTCCCTTTTTCAGCCAGAAATTAGCCGCGTCGTATAAAGCTCGTCTTACTTCTGGATTTTCCCAGTTCAAATCGGGCTGTTCTTTCGCAAACGTGTGAAGGTAATATTGCTCTCTCTCTTCGCTCCATGTCCAAGCACTGCCGCCGAAAATACTTCTCCAGTTAGTCGGCTCGCTTCCGTCAGGTTTAGCATCACGCCAGATAAACCAGTCAGCTTTTGCGTTGTCGCGTGAACTTTTTGACTCCTGAAACCATTTATGCTGGTTCGAACAATGATTAAAGACTAAGTCCATGACAATTTTTATATCTCGTTTATTGGCCTCAGCGATTAACTCGTCAAAGTCCTTCATCGTCCCGAAAGCCTCGCCAATCCCCGTGTAATCCGAAATATCATAGCCATTATCTACCATTGGAGAAGGATATACAGGAGTCAGCCAGATTGCGCCGATGCCTAAATCTTGAAGATAATCTAACTTGCTTGTTATTCCCTTAATGTCCCCAGTCCCGGAATTTTTCGTGTCACAAAAACTTTTCGGGTAAACTTGATACACAATTGACTTCTGCCACCATTTAAGCATTTCGTCGTCCTCCTCGTTAATACGTGTCGCCGCCGCCGCAGGTCTTATCGATGCAAAATCTTCCGCGTAATCCTGGATTTTCTCCTTCAGGTTCATAATCCGTAAAACGCTCTCGTTAATTCTTCGCTCGTCAAGTCGTCCTGAGTTCACAGCCTCGATAATTCCTTCGAATGCTTCAACGTAATCATACGGCCTCAACAGAATATCACAGCCAGCTTCCAGAGCTAACACGGCCGCTTCTGCTGAAGAATAATGCTTTGAGATTGCTCCCATCATTAAAGCGTCAGTGATGATTACTCCGTCATAATTTAACTCATCACGCAATTTCTCATTTATGATTTTCTGTGATAAAGTCGCAGGAAGCGTATCAAGTTTCGTAAGAGTTATATGCGCGCTCATAATGCTGTCAGTTTTGCCGAAATTCTCAATGAACGGGATTAATTCAGCTTTCGTTAATTCCTCCCAAGTCTTATTAACAACAACTCGTCCGGCATGAGTGTCGTTCGTCGTGTCGCCATGTCCTGGAAAATGCTTCAGGCTCCCTAAAATTCCCTGAGAGTGAAGGCCGTCTAAATATTCTCCGGCCATCCTTGAGACGTAAGCCGCGCTTGTTCCGAATGCCCTATCACCGATGACAATATTTTTAGGATTAGTATTAATGTCAGCAACTGGAGCAAAGTTCATGTTGAAGCCATATTCCCGTAAATATTCGCCGATTGTCGCTCCGGCTTCTTTTGCGTCCGTAATTTTCGCGGCACTGAGAAATTTTTTCACGTGAAAATTCTTGTTGTTGGCAATCCTCGCTATTCTTCCGCCCTCCTCGTCAACAGCAATAATCGGAATAATATTACTCGCTTCCTTCAACTTTGACGTTAGAGCTTTCACCTGTTCAGGATCGTCAATGTTCTTCCTGAATAATATGAAGCCCCCAGCTGGATATTTACTCAGAGTTTCGAGCATGTCATCACGAAACACTTTTATTCCCTTGTCGTTGTCCTTGAGCTTGTCAGAGTGAACTAAATCAAGCGGCAAATTTTTATCGAGCTGGTCCGGACGAATTATAAACAATTGGCCGATTTTCTCTTCAAGCGTCATTGAGCGCATAACCCGTTCAGGCTCAAAACTCGCATAAGCATTCCCAGTTGTCAGCAATAAAATTAAAGCGGCTAGAATTTTCTTCATGATTTACGGTCTCGCAATAATAAACGGCTGATCCCTTTGATCTTCGGGAAGCATTGAGTGATCGAACCACATCGAGTAAAACTTTTCGCCATTATTCACAGCATAGCCGTCCTGTAAATGGTCGCAGGTGTCGTAAGGGTCAACCATGATTAAAACGTCGTCGAGCGTTGATTCAGTACCCATTGTGTCATAGCCGATGATTACTCGCCAATGTCCGCCCCATTCAACATTTTCAACCATGATAGGCGTATTCTCAGCTAAATTTTTCTTAACAAAGTTCATGAAGTCGTCGTATTCCTCAAAGCGCGAATGAGTGATATTGCTCTCAGTCTTCCACTTTAAACCCTCAAAGAATGCTAACATGTCCTTAGGATTAGTGCCGATTGGATAAGGCTTAGTCTTCATCTCACGGGCTAAGTCCTCTTCGGTGTAATTCGTAACGCCGTAATAATAAAGCACTGTCAAAGCCGCCGCAGGTCCGCAAGTGTTTTCTTTCGTCTGCTGATATGTCGGGTAATGAGTGAGAATAATTCTCGTGTCAGTGCTTTTCGCCGTGAAGTAATCAGTCTGAGTGTCAAAATACTCCGATTGCTTATGATTAATATTCGCCGGTGCCGATGAAGCCCCTTCACTCTGAGTATCAGCACTTGCAGGATAGGGAATTACTCTCAAGGTCTCAGCATAAGCCGGGATGATTAACAACATGAATAATGTGAACGTTAATAATAATTTCTTCATTGTGAACAAAACCTCCTGAGAAAATTTTATATACTTTAACACAAAAATAACCGCCCGGCGAAAACCAGACGGCCGAAATTTCCTTCTTTCCCTTATTCCTTGCGTAAACGTCTGTTAATTTCCTCGAACTCCATACGCATAACTCCGCTCTCAAAAACTTTCAGCTCCGGCATCTTCAAAGCGTCAACAGCGTCAAAGAGTTTCAATCCCGAATGAATTAATCCTCTGAGTTCTCCCGAACTTCTTACAGTTTTGTACGTATTCTCGGCTAAATCCCGATTTAAGCGTAAACTTTTGAGGCTCTCCATTGTCCCTTTACGCTGAGAGTTCAGAAGCTCAATGTATAAATTTGCAACTTTCACGGTCATTGCGTTGGCTTGAGCGTTTGAGGCAAATGATTTTCTCTGAGCCTGGCTGTATTCATTCTGATTGCTCTTAGTCAATGCGTCTTTTCTCAAGTTTTCGGCCTCGTTGATTATCGCGTTGAGTTTTGCTTTATATTCGCCGTCGATTTTCCTAACAAGTTCTTCTTGAGTGTGTATCAATAAATCGTTCAGAACTAAATATAATCCCGTGTAACGACGAGTAATTTCTAGGCTGTTAGTTTCGTTTTGCGCTAACTGTTCAAGTTTCTCAACCACAGCTTTAACGTTCGAGAATACAACCGTATTTTGCAACAAGTCATCGCCTGTTACTGAGTTCAACAAAATATCCGTCTGTGTTTCAGTGAGTTCAAGGCCAATTTCATTGAGTGAAGCCGTAAGTTTTGAGTTGATTACCTTCAAATTTTCCTCGCAAACTTGAATTTCCTCTTGTAACTCCGCAATCTTCCTCTCAGCCTTATCGCGTGTCAGCCTCCAAGGGAGATATGAACTTTCAGGAGCATTAATCCGTTTATTACGCAAATCGTCAAGCTCAACTCTCATTTTCTCGACTTTATCACGTAACGCCGAAGCCTCACGCCTCATTGTTCCAGCCTCGCCATTCACGAGAATGCTTAAAGCTGAGTCAAGAAGCGCATTAATCTTTTTCGTGTTCGATTGCTGGTCTTCCTTGAAGGGTATCCATGATTTTTTCGGCAATTTCTCGTTCTTATCGCGTAAAGTCAAAGCGTCCGTTAATGAGTTCGTGAGTTTGTCCCAACCTTGAGCGACTTCCGGCGGAAGAATTTCATCACTAGAAACTTTCTCAGCTTTAACATCCTTGCTCTTAGTGAATAATCCCGTAACATAATCTGAAGCGTCATTCCATTTTTCCGTCGCATAATTCCCAACTTCGTCCCAGTCAACTTTAAAGTAACTTTTCCAGTCCGAAGCATAAGCGCAATTGCAAAGTAAACACGCCAAAATCAAACCTGCTAATAAATTCTTACGCATGAAAATCATTCCTCCTTGAAAAAATTTCCCTGAAAACTTTTATAATTCCCTGTGCTGAGACATATAAATTTCGCCGTAAATTTCGTTTGACTTTAATAACTCCTCGTGAGTTCCGACAGCCTTAATCTCTCCTCCTTCCATGAGAATAATTTTATCCGCGTCCTGAACAGATAAAATTCTCTGAGCAATTATAATCTTCGTAACCTCAGGCATAAATTTTCGCAAACCTGCCCGAATTTTCGCGTCAGTGTGAGTGTCAACCGCGCTGGTGCTGTCGTCGAGAATTAAAATTTTCGGCCTCTTCAATAACGCTCTCGCTATGCATAATCTCTGTTTCTGGCCTCCTGATAAGTTCGTACCGTTCTGCTCAATGTGAGTGTCGTAACCGTTCGGAAGTCTCGAGATAAATTCATCCGCACAAGCAATTCTGCAAGCCTCCGCAATTTTCTCATCGTCAGCGTCCTTATCGCCCCATAATAAATTATCACGGATTGAGCCGGAAAATAGTTCATTCTTTTGAAGCACAACAGCTACATTATTTCTTAAGGCTTCGAGGTCATAATCTCTAACGTCATGTCCGCCGACCTTCACAACTCCTTCTGATGGGTCGTATAATCGCGGGATTAATTGTATGAGCGTAGATTTTGATGAACCTGTTCCGCCTATAATTCCAATTGTTGAACCTGATGAAATCTTGAGATTAATTTTATGCAAAGAATATGAAGATTTTGTGCTATTATACTTAAAGCTGACATTCTCGAACTCGATATCTCCGTTGGAAATTTCATTAATGCCATTCACCGGACTTTCAAGCGCAGGTTTCTCGTCTAAAACTTCAACAATTCGTACAGCACTTTCACGCGCAAGAGTTATCATCACGAAGACCATTGACAATCGCATTAGACTTCCGAGAATTTGCATTCCGTAAGTTATGAGTGAACTAATCTGCCCAATGTTCAAATCAAGCCCCCGAGTCGTGATGACCTTATAAGTTCCGTAATAGAGCACAAATATCATGACGACGTAAAGGCAAAATTGCATAATGGGATTATTCAGCGCTAAAATTTTCTCGACACGCGTAAAGTCAGCACATAAATTTTCGGCATCACGAGCAAACTTTTTCTTCTCGAACTCCTCACGGTTAAACGCTTTCACAACTCGTATTCCGTGAATATTTTCCTGTATTCCCTCGTTAAGAAGGTCATACTTCACAAATAATTTTCGGAACGTCGGCATTGCCCAGCTGGCTATTGAGAACAGGCCAATTCCCAAGAATGGAGCTGTAAACAGAAACACGAAAGCAATTCTTCCGCCCATTATCAACGCCATCACGAACGAGAATATCAGCATTAACGGGCCGCGTATTGCTGTACGTACAATCATCATGTATGCTTGCTGAACATCGCTAACGTCCGTCGTCAATCTCGTAACAAGTGAAGCCGTCGAAAATTTATCGATATTCTCAAATGAAAATTTCTGCACAGCCCGGAAAATATCGCTCCGTAAATTTTTCGCAAATCCGCATGAAGCCGTCGAACACGCATTACCCGCGATTATCCCGAATAATAATGACAAAAACGCCATGATTATTAACAGGCCGCCGAGCTTTAATAATTCTGAGAGTTCACAGCCCGCACGAATTTCATTAACCAGACGCGCGACAATGAAGGGGATTATGCATTCCATGACAACTTCAAGAGAGACGTAAAACGGAGCTTCAAGTGAGGGCTTTTTATATTCTCGGACGCTGGCCAATAACTTTTTGTACATTTTTTATTAACTTATTCTCCTATGAAAATTTGTGCGTATTATAATAAATTTTTCAGCATTAACTTTTCATAAACAGGAAGTGAATTATTTTGCGTATTACGATTTTGACGAACGGGCCTGGTGAATTATGGGGCTGGGTACGGCCTGTTGCTATGGAACTCAGAAAGCGCGGACATTCTGTTTCACTCTGGATTTTACCCTGTCAATTTGCTTCTGGTCATGAACGTGAAGCCGCTTCACTCTTGGGCGTTGATAAACTTGAAGGGCCTGCGAGTACTTCAAGAATTTGGCAGGATATTATTCACGAGAAGACTGACAGAATTATACAGCTTGGAGGAGATACAATTTTCGGCGCTAGAATGTCGGAACACGTGAAAGCTCCATTGACGATTTATTCATACGGTCCGAGAAAAGAGATTAAGGACGCAAAAATTTTGACGGCATACGACGCTCAAGCAAAGAATATTTCATCAGCTGAAGCAATCGGTGACCTCGTTAAAGACGCTTTAGCGATGGACATTACACCTTCAGCAATAAACTCTTGGAATTGGCCGAAATTGGAAAATTCACCGAGAATATTATTTTTGCCTGGAAGTCGTATTGCGATAAGAACTGCCGCGTTAAAATGGCTGTGTGAAGTTCATGAATGCTTGAAAGCTAGAATTCCTGATATTCGAGTTCGCTCGTTATTCTCACAGTTTATGCCGGAGTCTGAGCTATCACAATGGAAGAAAGCCGGCTTAAATCCAATGCGTTTGGGTGCAGGAGTTGCAATGAAGGAAGCTGATTTTGCCTTAACTCAACCTGGAACAAATAATTTCGAGATGATGCATTGCGGACTTCCGGGATTAGTCGTAGCTCCGGAAAAATTCTTGCGTTTCGTCCCAGTCTCAGGAGTTCTCGGCATTCTCGCTAATCTCCCGTTAATCGGCTTAAAATTGCGTAAAGTCGGAGCAATGAGAATTATTAACCGCTGGGGAGGCTTCATCTCACTTCCAAACAGAACAGCTCAGAGAAAGATTTTACCCGAAATGTACGGAGATGTTACGCCCGAAGATGCTGCAGAAGAAATTTGCGAAAGAGTTAATGACATTGACAGCCTGCAAGAAATTAGCCAGAAATTATTGAAAATGTCAGGGAAATCCGGAGCGGCTTCAAGATTATGTGATATTGTCCTTGCGAAGTAAATTATGAAGAATAATAACCCTTTAAGTTTCGTGTTATTTTATGCGAGGAAATATGTCGGGAAATTAATTCTCGCTATGCTGTGTATGCTCGCTTCATCAGGCTTGAACGTTTTGCCGCCTTATCTTTTCAAGAGTATTGTTGACGACGTTTTAATCTCGAAGAATATTTTCATGCTCAACATGATTTGCATTTCAATCGTCGTAATCTTCGGGCTTAAAGCGATAACTACATACTTTCAGCGTTACTTGATGAACGAGGCCGGCCAGCGTGTTGTTATGGACATAAGGATTGCGCTCTATGATCATATGCAGAGGATGAGCCTTAAGAAAATTTACGCGTCTCGAATTGGCGAGTTAATGAGCAGGATTACGGGCGACGTTGCGACTTTGCAAAATCTCGTTACAAGCACATTCGTAGATTTAATGTTCAACCTCGTAACTTTTTTCGGGATGTTCGCGTTTATTCTCTATATCAACTGGAAATTGACTTGCTTAATAATCCTCGTGCTGCCTTTTGTAGCTTTCATGTTGTCATTCGCGGCTAAACGACTTCGCAAGGCCGGGCATAACGTCCAGGAACATTTAGCGGATATTACGGCGACAGCTCAGGAGGCATTCTCAGCAATCCGAGTAGTTCGTTCATTTGCGACAGAAGATGAGGAACTTGAACGTTTCAGCAAGGCCAATCACGAGAATTTTCGGGCTCTGCTTCAAGCTGTCTCAATTCAGGGGATTTTAGCCGGAGTAATTGAGGAATTCTTAATCGTCGCACTCGCAATAATTTTCTGGTTCGGAGGTCAAAGCGTCATCAACGGAACTTTAACGCCGGGAGAATTAATCTCTTTCACAGGATATATCGCGTTCATGGTCCAGCCAATCCGGAGCATTATGAATCAGATGAATACTCTTCAAACTGGAATGGCCAGTGCTGAGAGAATTTATGATATGCTTGAAGTCCCGATTGAGAACTCAGGAAGTGAAAATTTTGACGACAAAATAGAACATGTTATATTTTCTCAACGAATTTCGGGGAACGTAAAATTTGAGGACGTTCACTTCAGCTATGACGAGGGCCAGGAAGTCTTGAGCGGAATAAACTTAGACGTTAAGGCCGGTGAAAAAATTGCGATTGTCGGACCAACCGGAGCAGGAAAGTCTACGATTGCTGATTTAATCCCGAGATTTTACGAGCCTAACTCAGGGAGAATATTAATTGATGGGATTGACGTTCGAGATTACCCGTTGAAGGAGTTACGCCGTCAGATTGGAATTGTCCCGCAAGAATGCGTGTTGATGAAGGGGACAATAGCTTTCAACATTGCTTACGGTCTCAAAGATTATGACATGAATAAAATCATCGAAGCGGCCGAAATTGCGGATATCAAAGGTTTCATTGAGAGTTTGCCGGAAAAATATGAAGCTGAAATTGGCGAACGAGGCGTAACACTTTCAGGCGGACAACGTCAGAGAATAGCCATTGCACGAGCAGTAATCCGAGACCCGAAAATCTTAATCCTTGACGAAGCTACAAGCTCACTCGATATTGCCGTTGAACGTCAGGTTCAGAAAGCCTTAAATCAAGCCATGAAGGGCAGAACGTCTTTTATTATTGCGCATAGATTAACGACAGTTAGGGAAGCTGACAAAATTTTGGTGCTTAAGGACGGGAAATTTATTCAGTCAGGAACTCACGAAGAATTATTGCAAGCCGGAGGGTTTTACGCTGACTTGTACAGGATGCAATTCGGATGTTGAGATTTTACATGCGTCATGCGAGGGGCGAGAGAATAAGCCTGTTAATCAACATAATTTTTTCTCCCCTTGAGTTTCTAGTTGCTCTGGTGATCTCGTTCATGGATTTTTTGCGTCGTCATGGATTATTGAAAGTTGAGGAGCCGCCATTGCCTTTAATCAGCGTTGGGAATTTGACTTACGGCGGAACTAACAAGACACCTTTTGTTGAGATGTTAGCGAAATTTGCGCGTGAAAACGGGGTGAGAGCTGGCATAGTTACTCGCGGCTATACGGGAAAAACTCACAATGTAATTCTCATCAGAAATGGTGAAGGCAAAAGAGAATTGACCGGTGATGAGCCGTTATTATTGTCGCGTGAGCTTCCGGATGTTCCTGTTGCTGTGGCTAAAAAACGAACTGACGGCGTGAGAATGTTAAAATCTTCCGGAGTTGAACTCGTTGTAGCTGATGACGCGTTTCAACATAGAGTTTTAGGGCGCGACGTTGACGTTGTCTTAATCGATACATTATGCCCGTTCGGAAATGGAAAATTAATCCCGTCTGGAATTATGCGCGAGAAAATTTCAGCGTTGAAACGTGCGGATATTGTAGTTCTCACAAAGTCAGACCAAGTTGAACATGAAAAGTTGAGAAAACTCCGTGAGATTGTGAGCGAATATGTCAAGCCTGAGAGAATTTTTACGTCGAGATTGGAAATTGACAGCTGGATTTTACGAGGGACTAATGCGATTTTGCGAAAAGTTTTTGCGTTTTCAGCGATCGGAAGTCCTGAGAGTTTCACGCGTTTAATCTCGTCTGAAGGATTTATCATAACCGGTGAAAAGATTTTTACGGATCATCATAAATATTCACGTTCGGACATTGAGGAGATAAAAAGTTTAGCGTTGAGTTCGGGCGCTGAAGCTGTAATCTGCACGGAGAAGGATTTATACAATTTTCCGGAAAATTATGAATGGTCTCATGAAATCCCGTTAATAATCCCGAAAGTTAAAGCCGTCGTGAATGAGCCTGAAAAGTTTTTCCCGGCATTAATCGAGTGTTTACGTCCGAAAATTATAGTTGCCTCGAATGGTTACGGAGAAGACGCGATCGGTGTAGTTCTGGCTAAAAAGTTACGTGAGAAATTCCCGTTCTCCGAAATCTCAGCTTTCCCGTTAGTCGGACGAGGCGAGGCATATTCACGTGAGGGCTTCGAGGTAAAATCTGCTCCGTCAGTTACGCCGTCAGGAGGAGTTGTGAAGTACAGCGTAAAAGATTTATGGGGAGATATGCGCGCTGGATTGCTAAAGCATATTCGTTCACAGCTAGGCGATTGGGTGAAAATTGCAGGTGAGATAAGAACTCCGATTTGTGTCGGCGATGTTTATTTGCTTCTGCATACTCTATTAGGCTCAGGAAAACGCCCAATCTTCACAGCTACGGCGAAAACTGTATATTTATCAGGCCACTGGAGAATTGAACGCGCAATAATCAACAAGTTCACGCTCAGGACATGGACGCGCGACAAGAAAAGTGCTGAACAATTAGGGGGAAAAGCTGTTTATTCCGGAAGCCCCGTGATGGATTTGCTTGAAGGTGAAATTAATCATGAAAGCGGCGATGTAATCTTAATTTTGCCAGGAAGCCGATTAAGAGCCTGTAAGGACGTGAAAATTTTGCTTGAGGCCGTCGAAATCCTTCATCAAAATGGGGAAAATAATTTCAGAATGGTATTAGCTCCGACACTTCCAGTTGAAGAATTTTTTGCGGCTTGTGAAAATTTAGGCTGGCTGAAAACTTCTGATGTTCTCACGAAGAATAACATCAAAATTTCCCTGACGACTGAAACCGTAGCGACAGCCTCACAAAACGTGAAAATCTTGCTTGGACTTGGCGGCACGGCTAACCAGTTATGCGCGGGCTTGGGAATTCCTGTTGTCTCGATTGATGAGAAGGGTAAACGAGTTCAGAAAAAGTTACTCGGCGACGCTGAAATTCTCACGGAAGCTAACGCTCAAGCATTGGCCGAAGTTGTCATGAAAATTCTGCGTGATAATAAACTTTACGACTTCATGAGCCGGTCCGGACGTGAACGAATGGGAGAGCCTGGAGCTGTTGAAAATATTGTGAAGTATACTTGCGAAATTTTGGGCTGGAATATTCGCGAGGAAGTTTACGAGAAGTTAAAGGCCCGCTGATTTTCTCAACGGGTCAATAAATTCACTCCGAACTTGGCTAAAATCTTTCCCAGCGAACAAATAGGAAGCCCAACAACGTTAAAGTAATCGCCGTGCAAGCTCTCGACTAACAGGCTCCCAATCCCTTGAACTGCGTATGCTCCGGCTTTGTCGTCAGGTTCACCGGTTGAGATATAAGCGCGGATTTCATCTCCCGTAAGCGGACGAAACTTTACGCGAGTATGTTCAATATGAGAGACTGACTTTTTCCCGTCAAAAACATAGAGGCCCGTCAAGACATCATGCGTCCTGTTCTGGAGCATCATTAGCATTTTGAAAGCGTCATCACGATTAATCGGCTTGCCTAAAATTTCCCCGTCAATCACGACTATCGTATCAGCCGCAATTATGATTTTTCCCGGAAATTTCTCAGCTCCGGCTTGAGCTTTAAGACGCGATAACCTCATACACAATTGATATGGAGCTTCACCGGCAATTCTCGTCTCGTCAACTTCAGGCTTGTAAACCTCAAAGTCAAGACCGAGTTCAGTGAGCAAAAATTTTCTTCGCGGACTTCCAGAGGCTAAAATTATTCTCGTCATCATAATCCAAGATAAATTGCCAACGCACCGACTAGCAAGCAATACACTCCGAAGTAAGTCCATTTTTCAGCGAGCACGAGTTTACGCATTATGCTCAACGACGCGAAACCAAGCACGAACGCGCCTATCACAGCATAAAGCCAGCCTTCGGGTAAAAATATTGCTTCGGGGGACTTTAACATCTTCAACGCCTCAAGCAAACTTGCTCCCAAGACGGCCGGGACTGAGATTAAGAAAGAGAAACGGAACGCCTCAGCTACTCCCAAGCCCATAAAAAGCCCTGCCGCAATCGTCATTCCTGAGCGTGAAACTCCGGGCAAGACAGCTATACCCTGAGCAATTCCGACGACGATAGCAATTTTCAGGAGTGATGAATTTTTGCGGCCTCGTGAGATAAACGGGACAATCAGCATGATTAAAGCCGTGAAGATTAAGCCGCAGCCGACGTAAAAGATTGAGCTTGAGACCTCATCAACAACTTTTCGCAAAGGCAGGCCGATTAAAGCCGTCAAGAATGAAGCGATTAATATTGCCCAGCCGTAAGCCCAGCCCGAACGTCTTTTTCTCGTGAACCAGCCGCCGAACCAGTCATAAAGAATGTTGATTATGTCGCTGAAAAAGTAAATTAATATCACTAAGATAGTCGCGCAATGTAATAATAAATCAAACGCAACGAGATTTTCATTGCCGAAGCCGAAAAAGTTTTGCAACAACGCTAAATGTCCAGAACTGCTGACGGGTAAAAACTCGCAAATTCCCTGAACAGCTCCAAGTATAAAAGTTTTGAGCATAAATCTTCACTCCCTAAAAAATTTTCCCTAAAAGAATTCCTTCTCGAAGAAGTTATTTTCGTTACGTTTCACTGAGATTACAGGTAAGACAACCGCAAATGATGAGTTCCTTTTTCTCAATACATCCCTGACACGAGCTTTTATAGTCTTGCGCAATGCGTCAGAATTTACATGTTTTCCGGCCAATTCCTGGATTGCACGTTCAGACGAAGCATATAACTCATCAAAGACTTGTTTAGAATCGTCCGAGATAAATACTCCCTGAGTTTCAATTGCAACAGGAGCTAACAAATTCCCCTTCTCGTCAACAGCCGCCGCAACAACTAAAACTCCGTCCTCCGCAATTTCCCGACGTTCCTTCATGACTTCACTCTTAATACTTCCGGCCGCATTCCCGTCAACGATTACCGCTCCGGCTTGAACATGGCCTTGCTTCTTAGGGGGATTATTTCTCGTGAAAGTTAATATATCTCCGTTGGTCATCAGGAAAATATTTCTCTGGGGAATTCCTACTTCTTGAGCTAATTGCGAATGCCTGACCATATGCTTATATTCCCCGTGAATTGGCACGAAGTATTGCGGCTTAGTGATGTTCATCATAATCTTCAACTCTTCGGACGACGCATGACCTGATACATGAATTTGCCTCTCTTTCTCGTAAACAACTTCGCATCCTTGAGCAAATAGCCTGTTAATAGTGTTATTCACAAGTTTTTCGTTGCCTGGAATTACTGACGCTAAAAGAAATACTACATCGTGTTCACCGAGTTCAATTGATTTATTCTCGCCCCTGCTCATCGTTACAAGGCCGCTGAACGGTTCGCCTTGACTTCCTGTTGTGATTATTACGAGTTGATTATCCGAATATTTCCAGCTTTCTTCAATCTGGATTATCATTTTGCCGTCAATCTTAAGATATCCTAATTCACGTGCAAGCTCAGCATTCCTTATCATGCTCCGGCCGAGAAAAGCAATCTTACGATTAAAACGCGCGCTTACGTCTGCAACCTGCTGTATTCTGTGGACGTTGCTGGCGAATGACGAGATTATTATTCGTTTGTTCCTGTAAGTTCTGTAAAGCTGGTCCAATGTCCCTGAGATTATCCGCTCGGATTGAGTGAAGCCGGAACGTTCCGCGTTAGTGCTATCGGAGCATAACAGTAACACTCCTTTTTCCCCTTCTTCGGCCAATGCTCCAAAGTCCGTAGTCCTTCCGTCAACCGGCGTGCTGTCGAGCTTGAAATCTCCCGTGTGAATAATTCTTCCAAATGGCGTATCAATCGATAAAGCTACTCCGTCGGGGATTGAGTGAGCAACAGCAATAAATCTCACAGTGAATGAGCCGATTTTGATAACGTCGCCTGCTCTTACTTCAAAAGTTTCAGGCTTGAAGCCGGGTAAATCGTCCTGCAATTTATTCTTGATTAATCCAAGCGTTAATTGTGTGCCGTAAATCGGGACGTTCAAGCGCGGCAATACATAGGGAAGTCCGCCGGTATGATCTTCATGTCCGTGAGTAATGATTATTGCGAGAATTTTTTCGCGATTAGCTTCAAGATACGAGATGTCCGGAACGATATAATCAATTCCAGGAAGTTCACTGTCAGGGAATTTTAAGCCGCTGTCAATAACGATAATTTCATCTTCATATTCCAGGACGTACATGTTTTTGCCGATTTCACCAAGTCCGCCGAGTGGAATAAAATTCAGACGTTCACGCTCAAAATCGTTCTTTCTGTGGTGCTGTGAATTTTTTTGTGTCAAATGATATTAGCCTCCTTACGTGAAAAATTTTGTATATATAAACCCTTGATACAGGGTAATAAATTCATGAGTGAGATAATATTATATTATAAGTGTAAGAAAGCCGATTAATGACAGAAATTTTATTTATTGTGAAATGTAAAAAAGTTTGTATCTTGCTTCTCTAGAACAACAAATCCTCCTGAGTTCTCCGGCCAGGCGTAAAGACTTTCACGTTCACAGCCGCACTTCGTCCCTGTTCGTCCGCGACACTCACAACGTGTTCACCATCAGGAATATCATGAAAGAAAGTGTTATTCGGAAGTGATGTGCCGATATATTTTCCGTCGAGATACCACCATACGCGATTAATTGCTCCTTCCGTCTTCATCGGGATTTTACGTTCGGTGTCAAAAGGTGCCGCAAAATATGAAGCTCCGGGAATTGGCGAGATAATTTTCAGCTCTGAGTTTTGATTTTTCACGGTTGAGTTATCTTGATTAGTCCTGAAAGCCGCCGGAAGTTTCACAACTGTCTGACCTGATTTAATCGAGTGCATATCACACGGGAAAGTTTGAGTTACACCGTCGATTGCCCAGTCCATTTTCACGTTGGGACATAAAGCCGTCGGGGGTTTGCCTGAGAGTGAGCATACTTTGCGCAAAATTAAGCCGTTGGGAGTTTCGTACCAGGTTGATTTTGGGGAGATTACGCGCAAAATTTTCATCGCGACAGGAGCCGACGCACGAGCACCGATTAATCCCGGCCAAGATGTCCCGTTCGGATTTCCTGCCCAGACGACGACCGTATAATCAGGTGTCCAAGCTGAAGCCCAAGCGTCCCGCAAGCCGTAAGACGTTCCAGTTTTCAGAGCCACGCGCCATTTCGTGCCCAAAGTTCCACGCGCTAATAGTGAGAGTTCTCCGTTGTATTTGAGCATATCGCTAACGAGCCAGCATCCGGCTTCACTCGCAATTCTTTCTGAAGTCTGAGAGGAATTTTGCAACAGTTTCAAATTTCTGTGAACTCCCAATGACGCAATCGACGTAAACGCTTCAAGCTCCTCAAGCAACGTTATATCACATCCGCCGAGAATTAAAGAATCTCCGTAATATTTTGCTGACTGTGTAAGATGACGTAATCCAGCCTCGCGCATTAAGCTCAAAACTTTATCGTTGCCCGTAAATCTCAGAACTCGAACGGCCGGAGCATTGAGACTTTCAGAAAGAGCAACCCTCGCTGTAACTGCTCCCCTATATTGCAAGTCAAAATTTCGTGGTGCTCGTCCTGAAAATGCCGTTGATGTGTCAGCAAGCAAAGTTGAAGGCGTTAAAGTTCCGTCGTCGATTGCCGCCAAATACGCAAAAGGTTTCAGCGTTGAGCCAGGAGAACGTGGAGCACGTCCGCAGTCTACCCATGATGAAGCGTCATTGTTGTAGCTGAAGCGTGCGTTGCCAACCCATGAGATTAATTCGGCCGTGTGATTATCAACAATTCCCGCTGAAAGTGTAATATCCTGTGGAAAATCGTTTAGTGATTGACGTAAAATTGCTTCAAGTTTGGTCTGAGCTTCAAGGTTTAAAGTTGTGTCAAATCTGTGTGAATGTCCAGGATTTTGCGAGAATAATAATTCTGAGTAATGCCAGGCTCTAGCAGGTAAATCAAATTTTCTTCGCGGCAAATCCTCAAGATAAGCCCGTTTAGCTTCGTCATGTGTGAAAACTTTTTTATGCTCCATCAGTGAAATTATCTCATCACGCCGTTTTTTCGCTGAAATTGGGCGGGTATCTGGTCGGTAAATCGTCGGGCCCTTCAACATTCCGATTAACAAGCACGCTTCACCAGGTGAGATTTGAGACGCTGATTTCCCGAAATAAATTAAGCTCGCCGCCTGAACTCCCCTGATATTCCCACCGAACGGAGCTAAATTAAGATAACACTCAAGAATTTTTGCCTTCGAGATTTGCCGCTCAAGTTTCAACGCCATTATGAACTCCCGAATTTTCGTAAGGGGCGTACGTTTTCGCTTTTCACGTTCGGACACTGCAAGGCGGATAACCTGGCTCGTAATCGTTGAAGCTCCAGAGATTACCCGCCCGCGAGTAAAGTCCTGAGTTACTGCCCTGAGCATAGCAAGTAAATCAATCCCAATATGCCGGTAAAATCTTCCGTCCTCAGCGTTCACAGCAACAATCGGAAGCCATTTTCCCATTTCACTTAACGGAATAGGAATTTGCCATTCAGAGTCCGGCGAAAGTCTCACGTGAAATAATTTCCCGTTCACATCATAAAGTGCCGGAGAACCGAAAATTGTCGTTACACGCTCAGAGTTAATATTAATATTCAGCCATAATAAAATGAATACGGAACTTATAATTATTAATAATACCTTGAAAATCTTTGACAATAAATTTCTCACTTCCAGATTAACAACTTAACATTTTATAAAGCTCGCAATATTATAATTACTCTTATCGTCGTTTTAGCAAAAATTTTTCAGTTCTTGATTAATTTTCGAGCCTCTTTTATGAAACTTGCGATGATTATTATAATCACAAATGCAATTGGGAATGCGGCAATAATCGATACAGTTTGAAGTCCCTGCATGCTTTCTTCGCTAAAGATTAACGCGATCGGCATCATTATCAACATAACAGCCCAGAATAATTTCATCATATTTCCGGCTTCTTGTGAAGAATCGAACTCTTTGTAGCTGTAAGCTGAGGCAACAAGCGTAATACTGTCAAAAGATGTAGCGTAAAATGCTGTCATCGAGGCGGCAATAAGCACAAGCACAATGTAACTGAACGGTAAAGTGTTTATAATTTCCATAATAGTAATATAAATATCTCCGCATGAATTGTAAAAAGCAAGCGCATCAAATTTTCCCGTCATCTGAAGACCAAGCCCGTAATTTCCCAGAATAATAAATGAAATCAATGTGCTTGAAACTCCGAAAATATATGCTCCAAGAATTACCTGTTTTACCGTCCGGCCTCTGCTGATGCTCCCCATGAAAAATGGCGAAGCTACACACCAAACCATCCAATAAGCCCAGAAAAATATTGTCCAGTTTTGAGGAAAATTTGAAGTTCTGAGTGCGTCTGTCCAAGTGCTGAGAGTAATAAAATTCTGGAACATATTCCCAAGTGCGGAAAATCCTGTGTCAATTATGTAAACTGTGAAGCCTCCGAAGAAAAATACGTATAATAGCAGCGCAAAAAATAAATACATACAAGCATCTGCAAGCCAAGAAATTCCATTTATGCCTTTAAGCACACAAGCTGTGTAAATTATGCAGATGATCACTAAAATGGAAATTGTTAAATTAGTCCCCCCCCCCCATGAGTAATTTTGCTTACTACGGAGGAAAGTAATGGTGTAGCGACAGAAAAAGTTGTAGCTGTTCCGGCTATTAAAGCTGAGACTGCAAGAATATCTATAAATTTACCTGGCAATTTTCCCGTCATATTTCCTAGAATAGGTCGGCATGCTTCAGAATATTTTTGTCTATTCACGCCCTTGACATGAAGCATAAAGCCAAAACATGCGGCTAAAACGGCGTAAAAGCTCCAAGGAATTAATCCCCAGTGAAATAAAGGAAATGTTGAAGCCCAATCTTGAATACTTCCCATTGATTTCACATGTTCTTCACCGGCATAATAAATCCATTCACAGAGCGAGTAAAACAAAATATCTGCCGCAAGTCCACAGGTGAAAAGCATTGCTCCCCATTTCCAGAACGAGAATTGCGGTTTCTCGTCAGGTTTACCAAGAACAATTTTGCCAATATCAGAGAAAGCAATCCATAACGAGACAAGAAAAATCCCAAGCCCAATAACTAGATAAAATGTGCCTAAAGTATCACCGAGAAAATTTCTGATTGAGTTCAATGCGCTTGAAGATTTCTCCGGATAAAGCATAAATAGAGCACACAAGGCAAATACTGACATAAATGGAATTAGTGTTGTTGCAGGGTCAATATTATCCAAAAATTTTTTATGCATATTTTTCAACAGCCTCCTGTAATTTTTATCGAGTTCAGCAAGTTCATTAATATTATCAATTTCGATTACATCATCACTTTTCATTTCACTTATTCCGAGTTTGTATTGCTCAGGATAAACAAAAAGTGCAAGATCATCCCAGTAAATTTTTTCATTATGCTTTTCACCGAACTCAATCTCAAGATGACGCTTGAGTTTTTCGCCGTCTTCTTTTGTCCATCTAGAAATACTGTAAAGCTGCCAGCCTTGATTACCGCCGAAACGATTACAACTTTTTATTATTCCATCATGAACATCAAGAAGCCATTCACTTGTAGAATTATTTATGATTACAGCGTTATATCCAGAACGTGAAAATTCGGGTTTTAAGACTTCGGGATTATTTATTATCTGGTCGCCGTCAAGAATAATTGAGTTTGGTATGTATTCTCTTGCGGCATAAAGCGAAGATATATTGTTGCTGGTGTCATAAAATTCATTGTAAATAAGTTTTACGCCGGGATATTCACTCTCAAGGTTTGCAAATTTTTCCTTCATGTAACCAGTTACAATGTATATATCATAAATCCCATTAGCATGAAGGCCGCGTATTATCGTGTCAATTATTCTTGTGCCGTTGACTTCAACAAGTGGCTTCGGAGTTTTAAGCGTAACCGGACGAAGACGCTTCCCCTTGCCGGCAGCCATTATGATAGCATGAGTAACTTTATGAATTGGGCTGATTTTCGCAAGAACAAATGATGAATATTCACGAGCAAAATTGTACTGAGCTTGAGCGTATTCTCCGAAGTGAACCCCTAATAAAGCCTTATACTCGCACCAATTACTCCATAGAAGACCGCAGGCCGCAATGTATGCATAAATTTTGTTGCATGTCTTGTCATCACAGGAATAATCAAAGTAAATATCTATGAGATTATCAATGTGAGTTTTATCATATAGGCTGTAAGCTGTAATTTTTCCTCGCCGTCGGAATTCGTATAAAATAAAAAATTATCGGGAACTGAATCAATATGGGCAAGACATCTTGAACTTACATTCTCATTGATATAACTTCTCAGCTTAAACACATTTTTCTTGACATAATCATAGTCAGCGTATATCGAATGTGTATTTTTCCTGAGGGCCTCGTAAAACTCAATTTGCCCGAAAATATCAAATTCATGTTCAGCTTTAAGAGACATTGCGTGAAAATCTCTGAGCTTAGTCATACATTTTTTCACGTCATCAATATCATATGGGTTGCAAGTTCTAACGCCGTCAATAAATTTCGTAATCTTAATGCCGTTCTCTGAGTTGATATACACAGGATCATCACAAATTCCCATGCCCGAGATAATCCTGTATACATCAGCCTCATTTCTACGGTTAATCAGTAAGTCAGTTCCTTCACCCGGAAGCCTGATAATATAGCTTAGGCCTTTACACGAAAATTTATAAGAATGGTTAGTCATGCCATCCCTGATTGTCAATATATCCGTGATGTCCTCAGGTTTAGCATCAAGAGTTCTGGTTATAATACTGACAATTTCCGAAGAAAAATTTTTCATTATTAAATTAATATAACACGTTCTATTTTTATGCCTTCTTATTCAGCGCGAGAATATCAAGTGTGTAACCCGCAATGTTATTGCTATGGTCGCCAATTCTCTCAAGATTGCTCAAAAGTGTAATGAAGTTCACGCCTTTTTCCGGATCACATTCGCCTCTGTTCAGACGGTCAATATGTTTCTTGCGATATTTCCGTTCCTGGCCGTCAATCTTCTTCTCAATGTCACGGATTACCTGCCAGGCTTGGGAAGCGTCCTCTTTCTCGATTGATGACATTGAAGTGTCTATTGCAAGATTAGTTGTCTCAAACATGTCCCGAAATTCTCCAACGGCCTCTTCAGATAAATAATTCTTATCCATTACGTCAGAGCGTTCCATTAAATTCTCAACCCTGTCGCCAATTCTCTCAAGGTCAAGCGAAGCATTAACGTAACAGCCGAGAACCGTCGAAACTTCATCAGATACTCCTCTTTGCCAGATTTCCGAAGCATATTCTGATATAGCACGAGTAATCTTGTTGATACTGTCCTCGTAATTGTCAAATTTCTTGCGCCGTTCCTCACTTTTTGAAGCGTCATACTCAAAGAAAGTTGTTCGGGTTAAGTCAAACATCTTGTGAATTATTCTGCCCATATGAAGAAGCTCATCTTTGACGGCCTCAACAGCACTTGCGCTTGAAATTGAGATTAAATTCGGATCAAGATACATTACGTCTTCGGGCTTATCTTCGGGCCTTAATGGGATTAACGTTGAGATTAATTTTGCCAGTAACGAGACAAACGGGAAGAAAATTATTGTGTTGAGAACGTTGAAAATTGTGTGAGCATTCGCGATTTGTCGGCCAATGTCGGGACTGCTCCATAAAATTATTTGCTTGTAAAATGGGAATGCCAGCAAGAAAATTATTGTTCCGATTAAGTTAAACAGAACGTGAGCCGTAGCAGCCTGTTTTGCCGGACGAGTTGCGCCCATTGCGACGACTACAGCCGTTAAAGTTGTGCCTAAGTTGTCGCCGAGAATTATGGGAACTGCCGCGTCAAGGCCGATTAATCCCTGAGAAGCTATAGCCATTGTTAAGCCGATTGTTGCCGCGCTGGACTGAATTAATATTGTGAGTATCATTCCTGCAAGAACTCCGGTTAAAGGATTTTGGCTGAGCATTAACAATAAATCCCTGTGCTGAGAAATTACGTGAGTAGCATTCCCCATCGTCTGCATTCCCATAAAGAGGAGGCCAAGCCCGACAATTCCGCTTGAAAGGTAAGTTATCATTTTCTTCTTGGCGAAAATTGACATGACAACACCGAGCGCAATTAACGGCAGAGCGAACGCCTCAATCTTGAACGCGATAATCTGAGCTGTTACGGTCGTTCCGATATTAGCTCCCATTATGATGCCGATTGCCTGATTGAGATTTAGCAAGCCCGTATTCACGAAGCTGACTGTCATAACTGTTGTTCCTGTTGAGGATTGGATTAAAACCGTAACGAGAATTCCTACGAAGATGCCTCGCAACGGTGTTTTTGTGAGAGTTCCGATGAGCTGACGCATTTTGTCTCCTGCTATGAACTGGAGAGCCTCACTCATTAACTTTATGCCGTAAAGGAAGAGAGCTACACCGCCCGCAATGTTGAAAAATGATTGAATATCCAAGAGCATAACCTCCTGTGAATTTATTTACTGTACAGAGTATAGCAGATTAATCATGACCGCGAAAAATTTTCACTTGACGTTTTTATTGGGGGGGGGGTATTATGCATTTTACGTAATTTTTTCCCAGCAAGATTAACATTAAAGAAAAGAAGGCGATAACTCCAGAGCATGAATATTATCAAAAATTTCACGAAGGAGATGATAACGACGGAATAATTTTTGCACTTTCATTTTATTATGATAAGGAGAAAAATTTATTATGCGAAAACTTTTCAGTGTATTCTTCCTGTCGGCTATACTCATTTTCTCCACAGCCTTATCGGGAAATGCGGCACTTAAAGAGATACCAGTTACGAGCAATTCTGACATTTGGAATTCTGAAACTCGAACACTCAATATAACCGAGAATGCTTTATATACTTTTAATACGTTTCGTGATGTCATCATTGATGTTGTCAGTGTCGATGAAAACGTTACAGAAGCCGAAATAGTTCTCCCAACTCCTACAATTGACATTCCATCATACGGAACTTACGGAAAATGGAGATTTGAATTCGGAGACAGAGAGGGGAAAAGCATTCTTCATCTCAATGTAACAAAAGGGTCAACAAACTCTGCTATTATTTTTGCTGGCAGTACTTGGAACATTCCGCGAAGTGTTGACCTTGTAATTGATGCTCCTTTAAGAGTAAACGACGCTAGCAAAGGATTTGTCGCTGAAGCAATAATTAATCCCGGCGGCAAATTAACTTTAGGAACATGGGCAGAAATTTTCACCAATCCTGAAAATCCTAATCATGCTAACGGTTTCTATAATCGGGCAGATGATGGAGAAGGTCATGATTATAAATCAGCTGGAACTTCTTTTATGGGATTTAATATTAAGTCTGACGATGATTTTACCGGCGAACTTGTTTTCCAGTCAATTACAGCAGCAAAAGGGCCTGGCCTCTATGTTACAGGCAACGGCATTTTAACGTTTGATATTCCAGGAATGCCGATATTTGACATTGAGGGTGCTACGTACAACTTTGACGGGAAAATTAACGTAATCAGAGATCTTACTCTCGTTAATACCGGACCTGTGAAGGGTTCTGCAAGTTATTATGGCGTATTTTATGCCCAAAATGCTGATACTGACGGCACGGCGACATTCACTAAAACCGGCCCAGCGAAATTAACGTTAAAACATAATGGCCTCGTTAAAGATGACAATGAAAATGCATACTGGTATAGTGAAACCGGAAAAGAAATTTCAGCTATTAATGTCAATGCTGGTAAACTCGTCTTTGATTGTGACGGCAACGCGAGTTATCCAGTATGGAAACGTGAATACAGGAATGATTGGACAAATCATCTTGTATTGAACGTTTACGATGGTGCAAATTTTGAGGCTTATCCCCTGTCAATTGCGGTAGCTAATGTGTTTGTTATTAATGTTTATGAGACAGGCTCAGTTTCATTCGGAACTCACGCAGTCACGGACGGTTCAGGTAATGAAATTTACCCATATGAAGACTATAAAACATACAACAACGCAATGAATATCGGTATATCACCAACTCTTAACATAGTTGACGCAGACTCCAAAGCAATCATCAATGGAATTCAAGCCTTTGGCTCCATTTTCGGCACTGGAACGATTGAGATAAACAGCCCAAGCAACGGCGCAAAACTTGATGACGGTGTTCTTATCCTTACTACTTCTACTGCTGACTTCACAGGAAAAATTACAGGTTCACATGCAAATATCGGATTTTATAGTATTAACTATAACGGCAACAAAACGTTTGATTGTGGCATCCTTGACAAAGCTGATGTAACTCTCGATAATCTGATTGTTTATGGGGGAAATGCAATTCTTGAAATTAGCGGTGATAGTAACCTTTTTAACGTTGGGAATATCTGGCTCAGAAGTAACAGGCCTGGTGCTAACAATAGAAGCGCCGCAACAGCTAATGCGGACCTTAGAATCGGAAGTCTCAAAACAGCTGATAATAGTTCCATAGTACTCAGTGGACTTAGAATTGATGGAACGAGCGGCACATATGAATATTGGAGAGGACTTGTTCAGGCTGGTGTTAACTCGAATTTATTCCTCAGCAATATTGAGCTTTATGCGAATAAGGGAGTCAGCAGAGATTTCGAGATTGCCTATAAGACGAGAGACACAATAAACACAAACGGAATTTATGCTTTGACACTCGACGGAAGCGCACGCTCTTCAAAAATTACGATTGACGGCAATACTTTAACAGGCGACGGACTTCGCGGTGATGTTGCTGCGAAGAATTATCAAGTTCAGATTATGGCGAGATCAGATGTAAAATTCACTGGGGAAAATGATTATTACCCGTTAGCTCATAATAACAGCCTTTATGTCGAACAAGACGCAAAAGTTGAGTTCTCCAGCGGCGCAATTATAGACGGAAATTTAGCGTTTGAAGGCAGCACGATTAACGCAAATGAAATCGAATTTGGCTCAGAAAATTACCCATCTGAAGCCTGGTTTATCAACGATGACGAACGATTAAACTCGTACAGTGTATTAACGGCTCATGCTGGCAGAAAAAATCGTATGACTAATGCTGACGGTGAAGAATATTCCCTGAGAGTTAACGGCGATGTTGACAGCTCAAATACACTCTTAAGGGTAAAACTTAAAGTTGACGCTTTTGACGGAAGCGAGTTCACAACAATTGGCCAGCGTTTTAAAATTTTAGAGGCCGAAAACGAAATTGCCAATAATTTCCCTATCGTATATAACCCTGTGTGTAATTTCCGAATACCGGCCAATTCAGACACAACAAACTTAATCGTTGAGAACCGCAATGAACTCGTTCTTGCGAATTTAGGCAGCTGGTCATTTTTAAAGGGGGGAGAAACTTTCGGCGACGGAACAAGTAACTTCGAGATAGAAATTCCGTTGACGTTCACACTTAGAGGGCAAAATTATACTCTTGTGTTCGAGGACGGAAATTATTACCTGCAAAACGAAAGCGGCAGTGAAAAATTTAACGTCGACGATATGAAAGTTTTCTTTGTGATTAACAACTATGACGATTCAGAATTGACTGTTGATAAATTACAGGGAAGGACTTCTTATACAGATATAATCATAAATACAGATATAATCATGACCGCTGAAATTGATTCCGAAAAACAATCAATACGCTTAATAGGAATATCTTATTCCGGAGAAAATCCCGTTAATGTCACAATAGCTTTTACCGCGAACTGTCAGAATGATTATATCGGCGGATTATTCCCGGCTGCGCGAAGTTATACTTTAGTGCGTCAGGGGATTATTTTACCTGGAACTCAATGGAGCAATGCCAAAACTGAAGCGGTTGACGAGACGGATTTCACGGTTGGCGAGAGTGCGACAGTAAAATTTTATGTTGACAGTGTCAGAAAAGCTACATATGCGACTGCTTCGGTTCCCGTCTATACGGATAACGGATATGTCTGGAATGACGGCACGATCACGACCGATTACTTCATGCCTGATGCCAACGGCAAAGAAACAAAGGTCAAAGAGATTGACGTAGTTCTTTTTGACGGAGATTATCTTAGTAGAAACACGAAATCAAGCGATATTACGAGTTTTGAGCTTATTTCTGAAGGAAGCGGCGTAATCGTGAGCCTTCCTTTGAGTGCGCTCGGCAATACTGGAACAGCATTTAACGCAATCAAGGGACTTTCACTTAAAGGGACAACAGAAAACGGAGGAAAAATCATAACTGTACCTGTCAACTTCTCACTTCATGCTGCAATCAGCCCAAATGACATAATCCCGGCAACTACTCTCAATAACACGGTAGTAGTCAATGGTGATCCTGTAAGCGGCGTTTATGATATTCCTGAAGATGTTTTGAGCGGAGATATTCACCTTCTTGGTTATAACCTTCCTGAGTGGCTTGGTTTCTACGGCAACGGATCGACGATTTCTTACGAGACCAAAGATCTATCGAACGTTGAGCCAGGAACTTATAACTTCAGCGTTTTGGCTTATGTCGGCGAAAATGCATTAACGAGCAAACACAAGCTCTATACGTTCTCAGTTACTGTTGTAGCACTTCATCTTGAAGTTCCTATGATTACGACGATGATAATTCCTAAAGAAGGAAGAGTAAGGGTCAGAGTTGTAGGCGATTATGATAATCAAGTCAGAAACTGGACAGTTACGGCAATTGACGGAGCACCGAAATTTGCAGCGATGAGCGGAAAAGTTACCGGCAACGGAACGATCGAGCTTAAACTTGCTACGGCAGACCTTGCAGAAGGCACGTATAACTATGCAATCGCGGTAGGCACACTCAAAGCTGAATTTACAGTTATCGTTAAGAAGCCCGGTTTTGCGATTATCGAGGTCAGCAATAACTTTGACGACGCAATTGAGGGACGTACATACACGGCAATATTCCAGGTTGTAGGCTATGAGGGCGAAATTGCATGGAGCTTTGACTCTGAAGACGTAACGAGCAATCTTTACACTTTAAACGTCGGTGATATGTTCATCGTTGAGGGCATTGCAAGACGTAATTACGACGAAACTGAAGACGAAGATATTGAACAGATTTTCAGTGTTTCTGTAACCGACACAGTTCACGGTGAAGCTGAGCCTGTAGAAGTAGAATTTATAGTTGAACCTGAGGACGAAGATATAATATTCACGACAGACGGCCTTATTTTCACCGGAGATAATAACGCAGTAAAAGACGGCTATGAAGTAAGATTTCCGAGCGGAGTAGTTGCTGACATTGATAATGTATATATTCCTTCGTGGCTTGAGCCTATTTTTAATGCAGATGATGAAGTCATTGGTGTAAAATTTGTAAAACCATCAGGAAATCTTCAGAATGGAACGAAAGCGACAGTACGAATTCTCTTTGCCTATGACGATGAAAACGAATATAATTACGGCTGGGGTGTCGTTTATGGTGAAGATACAGAAACAACTCCTCTCGTTGTAACTCACAATATCAACGCTTTCTTTGATAATAATACTGGCAGATTGGATTACGGTAACGGCTTCGCAAATGATATATTCTTTGGCGGGATTGGCTTTGAACTCGATAAAGAATTTGAAAGTTTGGATACCTCAGCTAAAGATGACAGCAAAACAGCACTTGCGATGACAGCCAAACATTTCACCAACAATACAAGGGGCTTTTCTCTCCGAAATAATAAGCTGTTCATTGCTCGTAACACGGTAAACTCAAGCAATAAGCTGCTGACAAAGTCTCTTAACGACATAGCCGATAAAGCTAATAAACGGGTGAAAGATGCCTTTATCATCGGTGCCGGCAATGATTCTTACTGGTATTCAGCCGGAGGGCGTTATGAAGTCGGCGCAAACAAAGAAGGAAAATTTGACCTTCTCAACCAGGAAGCGAGTTATATCCCCGCAAAATTCCCGGATGACAAAAATGACGAATATTATTACACATTCAACTTCTGGGGACAAAACGAGGGCTTATCATTCAACGGACGTAAAATAAGCTGGAACAACTTAGAATCAATCCCCAACGGAAGCCGGAATATCAATGAAATTCGTTCAACTGCTGATGTACTCGAAGACATCGTGCCTTATTTCGAGTTCAGAGAAAAAGGAGAAGACCCGGAAATCAAAAATATTAAATGGCGTTTCGTGAACGATAAGGATAATCCGGATAATGCCGTTATTCTCAACTTCGATACGGTTATTGTCTTATACGTTAATCACAAAAGAAATAATCTCAATCATGGCCAATATAACCCGGAGATTAATTACGCCTTTATCAATGCCGGTGAAATTGCTCAAGGTGAAATGACGCTTAAAACTCCGATAAAAGTCAGCGATATTGGCAATATTACATTGTTCTTTGACAGAGGCGGAATTCGTTACGCTTGGAATGTTAATAACTCTCTGCCGAATATTTACAATGATGAACTTCCAGACGGAAAAGTCGGAGTTTCTTATGAAGAACAACTTGACATCGGAGGACGAGGCGAAATTTGGGATGTCGACGTTAATTATAATGATGCTCCTTTCGAAATTAAAATTAACGAGGATAATGACGGAACTTACAAGATAGTTTGCACGCCGACTAAATCCGGAGAATTTACTTTCAGCATTCAGGCCCGTAACGAGAGCGGATATGACGAGAAGGAATTTGTTCTCAAAGTTGCTCCGTCAAAAGCAATCAAGCCCGCAATTAAAACTAGCAAAGTTGACAAAGGCAAAGTTGACAGGGAATATAATTTCGAGTTCGCGCTGAAAAATTACACTCCTGTTACCTGGAGCATTTTGGGGCTTCCAGATGAATTAGGTCTTGAGTTCGACACTGAAGAGGGAAATTTAACCGGCTGGCCTGAAAGGGTTTATAAGGGCAAAATTACCGTAACCGCAACAAATGCTTCTGGCTCTTCAACCAAGAAATATGATCTTATTATTGACGGTGAGGCTCCTGAAATTGAAACATTGCCTGAAGATATTCCTCTTTCACTTGCAACAGGAAAAGAATACGAGTTTAATTTTTATCCAGACGGAACTCCTCAAATTCCCACAGTCTCATTGAGTTACTCAGGAAAAATCCCAAGCGGCATGAAAATGACACGTGATGATGACGGGACGGGCTATGTTCTCTCAGGAATTCCAGACAAAGCAGGGAATTATAATCTTACGATAACTGCTTCTGATGTCTTAGGAAGAAAGCCGAAAAAGACTTATAAATTCACTGTTGCTGAGAGTTTAAAGATTATTACGGAAGATAACCTCAAAGCCGGAACTGCAAAGAAGTCTTATAGTGTCAGTTTCAAGTATAAGGGCCCGAAAAATGTAACTTGGTCAATCGTCAGCGGTAATATTCCAACCGGAATGACGTTTAGCAAAGGCAAGTTGAAGGGGAAGCCTGTATCATCAGGGAATTATACGTTTACAATCAGGCTTACTGCTGGCAACGACAGCACGGAGAAGACGTTTCATCTTAAAATATCCGGGATTCCGCCAAAAATCAAAACTTCCAGCCTCAAGGCCAATATCTCAGGTTACAAAGAAGGTTCGTTGAAATTAACAGCCTCAGCCGGAAGTAATCCTATTTACTGGTCAATAATCGGTAATAATCAGCTGCCTGCTAATCTTGCACTTGAAAGCGACGGAACTATCACAGGAAAACCAATTACGGACTTCAACGGCAGTATTACAGTTCAGGCTTCAAATGATGCTGGAAAAGTCTCTAAGACTATAAAGCTGACGATTAAGGGCGTGAAGCCGAAATTTTCGAAGATTGGACAACAGGAAGTCTCTACTTCAGACGAAATCGGTAAAACTGTAATTGACGTTTCAAAATATCTTGTTGCTGGAACTGACCCGATAAAATATAATCTGACGACATCACCAAATTGGCTTACAATCTCTGATGGCGGCGTAATATCCCTCAAAGCAACACCAGTATATAACAAGAAAGCAATCACTGTGAAGGTAAAAGCGACAAATAACACGGGATCTGCAAACGTATCATTCAAGCTCAAAGTTATTCAGGATAAGTAATTTAGTCTGAAAAATATTTTCGGCTCTGTTCGTATTTTTGCGGGCGGAGCTGTTTTTTTGTGCTATTATTCTCAATGCTCAAAGTTTATATTGAAAGGTGTAAAAATTTTTTCCCATGAACCAAAATCTCAAAATAGAACTGGAAGAACTGCATACCTCAATTCAGAGCATGCAGGACAGCCTTTGACCTCCCAAGCCTCAACGATCGCTCGAAAACTTTAACGCTCCAGACTTCAGCCCCTGACTTCTGGACTTCCGAAGGACACGAAAATATCCTGAAGGAATTATCTCAAGTCAACTCAAAACTCGACAGCCTGAAGCATATTAACTCAGAATATGATGAATTAACCACTCTCGAAGAAATTTTGCACGGCAGCGAGGACTTAGAACTCGAAGCAGAATTTTCACGCAGAGCCGAAGCATTAAAGCACGAGCTTGAACGTCATAACTTACTCTTATTGCTCAACGAACCTTACGATCAAGCCAGCGCGATTTTAATGGTACATTCGGGCTCCGGCGGTTTGGACTCTCAAGATTGGGCAGGAATGCTTTTGCGAATGTATTTGCGTTATTGCGAGCGTGAGGGCTTCAAGGCAAATTTAATCGAGGCGACGACTGATGAGGGCGAGGGCATTAAAAGCGCGACGGTCTTAATCGAGGGCGAATATGCATACGGTTTTCTCAAGGCTGAAAGAGGAGTTCACAGGCTTGTACGAATTTCCCCGTTTGATTCTGCTCACAGACGACACACGAGCTTTGCTTCAGTCTTAGTTTCGCCGGAATTCAGTGATGACGTTGACGTTGACATTAAGCCGGAAGATTTAAGAGTTGACACTTTCAGGGCTTCAGGAGCAGGCGGACAATACGTAAACCGGACGGATTCAGCCGTAAGAATTACACATCTTCCGACGGGAATAGTCGTAACTTGTCAGAATGAACGTTCACAGCACATGAACAGGCAGACAGCTATGCACGTTCTCAAGAGCAGACTTTATGAATTGGCCTTGCAGGAGAGACAGGAGGAGTTAGCTTCGGTTGTCGGCGACAAGAAAGAATCCACATGGGGAAGCCAAATACGAAGCTATGTGTTACATCCTTATACGCTGGTTAAGGATCACAGGACGAATTATGAGAAGGGAAATGTTCAAACAGTTCTCGACGGAGATATAAGCGATTTTATCATGGAATATTTACGACAGAAGGCTAAAGGCAATGTATAAAAAATTTCTCGTTATAATAATTTTGTTGTTATCGTTCTCAAAAGCTCAGGCTGAAACTTTCATTCCTGCTCAGCCTACAATGTCGACAAAACAGCTCAGGCCCGAAATGTCCGGCTATATGCTCACGGTGATTAAAGGCACTGAACCCATCAGAATACCCATTAAAATCGTCAGCGTAGTTCCTCAGAAACCGAAAACTAATATTTCTGACGTGATATTAATAAAAATTTTGGGCAAATATAAAGTTGCTCACGGAATGAGCGGTTCACCTGTTTATGTTAACGGAAAATTAATCGGCGCTGTCGCAATCGGCTGGGAATTTGGAGATCATTCACTTTGCTGCGTAACTCCAATTGAGGACATGTGCAAAATCTTTGATGATAGTTCCTCAGTCAAGACGGCATCACAAAAAAATTTAGCGCTTAGTAATATAATTTTCTCAGGTATAAGGATAAATAATAACCAATCACTTGAGAATATGGCAAAACGTCTCGGAGTAAATCTAGTTCAGGGAATTTCGGGCGGTCCAACTGGAAATATCCAGACTTCAAGTTTACGGCCCGGCGATGCTGTTACGGCTTTGCTCATCTGGGGAGATGTTGAGGCTGGAGCTTCCGGAACTGTTACGGCTACTGACAGAAACGGCAGATTTTTAGCATTCGGCCATGACTTTACACAGAAAGGCAGTGTTGCTTATCCCGCCGCGAAGTCTTATGTTCACCAGATTATTGATAGTCTTGCATTCCCTCAGAGATTATCAACGTCAATGGGCATCAACGGAATGTTTGTTCAGGACAGAGCGGCCGGACTTGGCGGAGTTTTAGGCCAATATCCACAGTCAATAGCTGCAGAGTTTAACTTCAAGGATTTAGATAATAACATCGAGAGAAATTACAAGTTTCGTGTTATTGCTGACGAGTTTTTGAGCCAGGAATTAATACAGGGACTTTACGCGGGATTACTCGAAGAAGCATGGGGCCGAAAAGGTCAGGGAAGTATCAGCGTAAATCTCAGGCTTGACGGGAAAAATTTACCAAAGGGCTGGGCACGTAAAGATGTCTATTACTCAACTGATAATGTCGTCGTGAAAGAAGCATTTGAAGATGTCAGCAAGATTATCAACGCATATTTGACACAGCCTTTTTCTGAGACATTGCCGGCAGGTTTCAAGCTCACGATTGAGGCATCACAAAGCCCCAAAATTTTATTCATCGAGGACGTAAAGACAGTTTCACGCGCAAGTCCGGGCCAGGAAGTTAATGTAGAAGTTACGTTGAGATCTTGGCGCAAAGAACCTGTAAAACGAGTTTTCAAGCTGAAAGTTCCAGAAGGAGCATCAGGAACGGCCGAACTCATTGTAAGGGGCGGAAGCGTGAACTCAATGGGCCAGCCGGGACTTGAAGGAGGCTACAAATCAATCAACAGCCTCGAGAGAATGCTACGGGAAATTAGCGCAATCGACGGGAATAATCAACTTTTCCTTGAGCTTAATGTTGACCAGTCAGGAAATGAATTAGCCCGAGCGTTAAACAAACGCAAAGGCTCAAAACATGACGAGGAAGATTACTCGAATGATTATCTTGACGAGGAACAGGAATTTTTAAGCGACACTAAGGAACGCCGAATGAACGAAGGCAATCTGAAAATTTACAACTCTGAGCATTATATCGACGGCCTCCAGAGAAGATTAATCCATATAGTAGGCAAATAAACATGTTTATAACGATTGAAGGTATTGACGGTTCGGGAAAATCAACTCAGGCCGACCATTTAG
>ERZ842401.901-NODE-901-length-44045-cov-21.850898_pt1 | contig 44045 bp, 77 predicted proteins | sample MGYA00521270_ERZ842401 | MGnify/ENA primary metagenome ERZ842401 (study PRJEB31892, sample SAMEA3878208) | bioreactor metagenome | biome: Moose rumen | place: Sweden | collected 2011-10 | study: EMG produced TPA metagenomics assembly of the PRJEB12797 data set... | reverse complement strand
GAATATCATTATTTGAAGTTATGACCCAGTACATAGACAAAGCCGCTGTAGTAGCGGAGATAGAGAGTAAGAAAAAATATGCTAAGACTTTAGGCAATAATGCTATTAACAGCAGTATGCAGCAGTTCTATGATGGAATGAAGCAGGGCTGTGTTGATATTCTATCTTTCATCAACACCCTTGAAGCGAAAGAGGTGCAAGAAGAGCCTGTAAGCGAGGATTTGGAAGAATTTATAAAAGATAGAGTATTAAAAGTTCCAGTTGTCCTTTGTAGTGGCTTTCACCAGTTATGCCGTCAATGAGTTCATATCCTTAACAAAGGATGCCTATGGCGGTGATATTATCAGGAGGTTGGAGCTCTGACTTCCTTTAAGGAAACTATAAAGAATAAAGTTATGAATTGGATTGATATTAATGAAAAACCTCTTGAATTTGGGGAGGAAGTTATTGGGTATAATCCTGCATGGGTTGATGAAGATTTTAATCCTAATGGTATAAGAATTGGATTTTTATCTGATTGTGGCGATGATGGTGTTAAAGGACAAGATGCCTATAATATTTCTGGAGAGTTTATTGGGCAACAGCACTTCTGTCAAGCAAAATGGAATAACGAGCATGATTGCTATATCACTTTATATGGAGATAAAGAAGATGTTGGTCCTAATATGCCTACACATTATATAATAATCCCTAAACACCCTTAAATAATAAAAGATAAAGTTATGACAGAACAAGAAATTAAACTTGAATTGGTTAGAATCTTTGGCAATTCATTGGATTCTTGTGAAAAAGCTTATGACTTCATCCTGAAGAATGCAGTTTCTTCCTCTGAAGTAACATCAGCTTCTAAGATAGAATCAGGTGGTGTAATTGCTGTAGACTTGGGATTGCCTTCTGGTACTCTCTGGGGTGATAGAAACCTCGGAGCAGGCCGCCGTGAGGGTTATGGTGACTATTTCTCATGGGGGAATGTAGTTGGTCATCGTCCACCTGGTATTAAAAATGATTGGGGAGAGAATACAGATGTATTCATTTACGAATATACGGAAAAACGTTACAATCAGACCATAGGCAGTCAGCTGACTACCGACATTGATGTCATGAATGATGCAGCGACATTCTACCTTGGAGCACCGTGGAGGATGCCGTCGAAAGAGGACTTCCAGGAACTTTTTGAGCATTGTGACTATACTCGTGTTACTCGTAATGGAGTCAATGGTTTGCTTCTTGCATCAAAGAACAATGGTAACACCATTTTCTTTCCTGCTGCTGGTAGCGGTGCTAATATGTCGATTAGCTTTCTCGGTTCACGTGGCGGCTACTGGTCTTCGTCGTTGTGCTCCAGTGACTACGGGTGTTGTATATATTTCAATAGTTTTTCGGTAAATTTTCAGGATAACAGACTTCGGTCCTTTGGCTATCCAATTCGACCCATTTATCCTAAACTTTAATAAAATAAGATTATGTATCCAGAAATTTGGTATTCATAAAACTTACAAATCTTTAACAATATGAAGATTCATGTATTAATAGTAGATAAAACAACTGGAATTTCTCAAACTGGAGGAATTGATGAACCAGTAGTTAAGAATAAAGAAGTAGAGAATGCTTTAGCTCATTTTGGAGTACAATATGGTACAATCATTTGGGATTACCAGAGTAATATTTGGGGAAGAGGTGTTATAGAAGGAACAAGTAAAGTAGTTCATTATGAGTGTATATGAAAAAATTAATACAACAGTTGATTAAGGCTTCTGATTCTTATAGTGAATCTATTTCAACTTTTTCTACATATTATCAAATTAAAAATGTTACAGTTAGAGTTTCAGACCATATTACTGATAAAACCGATTCTTGTGATTTACAAGTAATAAATCCTTTAAATGGAGGAACTAAATATATAGTATTTAGTCCAAAATCTAGTGCTTCTTTTTTGTGGAACAGTAATGAAATTATGAACTATGTTTCTTTTCTTGTTCTTCAGAAACAATTAGAATCTCCTAATATAAAACCTACTATAAAAGTAACTCCTCAAATATTTACTGGAAAAATTGAAGAATTAGTATTTACTACTCCTTTATTAAAGGTTATTCGTGATGGAACTACTAAAGCACAACAATTATTGGTTTGCAAAAGTAGTAAAACTGCGTGGAAAGAATCAGAAATAGACTCAGCTGAAAAATTATTACAAGAAAAATATTTTCCTAATGAAAATGTTTCTTTTAATGAGGATTTCAGACTTTTTCTAATGACAACTCCTTGTAGTTTTAAGCAATTACTTAATATTTATAGTATTATCGTAAGAGGAAATAAAAAAGTAATCACAATAGAATTAGCAAATGCTGTACTTGATCATTTAAATTCTCTTTAAATTACTTATTTTTTGATTTTTAAAAATTATAAATAAATTAGTATTTAAGATGAGTAGAATAGTATTTATTACTGATAATTCTCCAGAAATTCGTGATAAACTTAAACTAGCCGGATTTTCTATTTGTATTTGTGCTAGTTTTAAGGATTCTGTTTGGTTAAAGTATCGTCCTAACGAAAAATACCCTTTTGATATTCATGGATTTGGATATTGTGATCCTGGAGAATATGTTGAAAAACTTTCTCCTATAGAAAGAATTAAATATTGGTTAAATAGAGAAAACACTTTTCTTAATAATGAAAAAGAAGAATTCTTTGATAATGTTGATGATTTCATAAAGAAATATTCAAAGGCTGTGTACGACCAACCTTCTACTGAAAAGTAGTAAATAGATCGTTGATTGAGGCGACGCTTAACAAAATTGCGAAGAGACAAAGGCATGTCTGGAAGTTATGTACAAGTATTTGATTGAAAGACTACCTTTCAATCGTTTAAATTTTTAACAACATGAAAAATAATAAATCAATTACTAAACCATATGTTGGAATGAGAATTAAAGTATGTCTTCCAACTGTATGGTGTCAAGTACATTCTGATTCTCCTTATCAATGGTTAAAAGGATATATTAGAGAAGTTCCTAATGAAAATACTATTACAATTTCAATTAAATCTAAAAAAGTAGGTAGAATTGAAAGAATGATGTGTTTTAGAGATAAAAATGGAATGTTTAATAGAATTATAGAATGTTTATAACGGGATGTGGTGTTTAATGGTAGCATGAAATCTTTGGGAGATTGCGGACTGGATTCGAATTCTGGCTTCCCGACTATTTAGTAGATAGTTCATTTTAACGTTAAAATTTAATAAAATGAAAAAATTAATTTCAAGAAACCCAGTTTAGAGGTTTAAAGAGGGTTAGAAAATAGAATTTTTATAGAAAGGAGGAGTAAAACGTTTTTCTGTAAGTCCAACTATGGGGGGGGAGACTAAATATTTTGATACAGAAGAAGAAGCAAAAGCCTATTAGCGTACTCAAAGACCAGGGACTACAATAAGACGTGATGGAGCAAATTCTTGGAAAGGGTCTGTTTTAAAATCAGATAGAAGTAAAGAAAAGTCTACTGAATATGCTCGATAGTAGGTTGAAGCTCCTTATAACAAACTTTCTTTTAAAGATGCTTATGCTTTAGCAAGAAAAAATAACGTAAGATGGTTTGGTTATAAAGGAAAAGTATATAAATCAGATTTACAAGGAGCTAAAAACAATTTAACTGAATTAGAAGGTATTTACGGAAACAATTTAGGATGGGGAAAAGATCCTAAATTTGGAAATAAATAGAGCCAAAGAGCTAGAACTAACTATAGGAAAGAAATTGATGCAAAATAGGGAAATAGAAATGCTAATTACAAAGGAGTAACCAATAAATAGGCTAATTAGAAAGCAGATTAGTAGGTTGCTAAAACATGGGATGAAGTTAAATTTGTTGATGCTTTAATGCCAATGGGAGGAGTAATGAATTTAGCTATGACCGCTATGGATAAAGATTATAAACCAGAAATATATCGTTCTGGACTTAATCCGTTAGGATATGCTTAGGATATATTAGAAGGAAATGTTGGAGGTACTGCTACTAGAGCATTAGATACCTTTGGACATTTTGGATTTCCTGGAGCTTCTACTTTAGTAACAAAAATGGCTCCTAAAATTCCTTTAAGTACATATTTGCCTAAATTTTATCACGGAGATGCAGGAAGTACTAATTGGGTTATTAATGGATTAAACAGAGCTTCTGGAAAAGCTAAAAATTTAATTAGTAGACTTGTTCCAAGAAAAGGAAATGGATTATATGGAAAATATTCTATAGAAGGAGCTGAACACATTTCTCCAAAGGCTACTGCTGTTGTTACTAATAAAGTTAATCAATATGTAACTTCAAATCCTAATGCTGTTTAGCCTTTATATACTTATTTTGGAAATGCTTTTACTAATCCAGCTACATGGACTACTGCTGACTGGGTTAATCAATATGCTAATAACAATTATAAATAATATTTCTTTCTAATAGTCTAGAATATTAGAAAGACTAAAGGCTAAGTACTTTGTCTACTTAGGGGAAATGTTAGTCCACAATCTTGTACGACAGAAGATTGTCCGTAGTTCAGTATTATCTAAATACGTCGAGGAACCGAGAAATACGAACTGTCGTGTGGTTTAAGGAGTTGTACCTTAACAACTCCTCACGCGGTATTGGTGTAGTTGAAGGCGCACATCAGACTTCCAATCTGAGGGCATGCACGGGTTTGATTCCCGTATACCGCTCTAATTTTAATAGAGTATATTTACTTGATATATATCATTGATTTAAATCAAGAAATTAAACCTAATATTTGATTATATTACTTTAATAAATACATTAGTAATACAAAAATAAGGAAATGCTATCCAAACTAAAACCTATTAGATAATTTGTTTAACATTTAAAAAAATTGTATTAAAATGGCTAAAAAAGTAGTAAATGTATTTAAGAAAATTGGAAAAGCATACATAGATAGTATGGTTTTGTATTATAAGCCAATGATTGATAACAAAATCAATCCTTGGTTTTAATAAGATTAAAAAATGATAAAGTAGATAGTTATATTAATTTAAAAATTGAGAGAAATGAAGAAATTTGTATTTGTTGCACTATTTTGTGCTGTTTGTATGATGTCTTGTAACTATGTAAATAAAATAAAGCCTTTAGAGGTTATTAATAACGATACTGTTAGCGCTATCATAAATGATATTGTAGATAGTACCATGATTGATACTATTACAATAAAGTAATTGCGTTTTCTTTTAAATTTACTGCTTGTGAAAGTAGTAAATCTTCCCTCTGTCCGGCACGATGACCGGAATTGACTTTTAATCAATGCAAAATGAGTTCGACTCTCATAGGGGGAACTATAAGAATGTTTTTAAGTTAATTGTATATAATTTTTTTAATTTATATGTGCGAAAAATTAGTTTCAAAAAGTCCCATTTAGAGGTTTAGAGAAAAGAAAAGAATTTAGAAAGCTTAGCTAGGAACTAAATTGTGGAATTGGTTACAAAATTCTGCTCAAACAGCTGCAATAACTGAATCTCCTGCTGTAATGACTGCTAGTGGATGGAGAGTTAATAGAGGAAAAGCTAAGCAAAATTTATAGAATGATAAAAATGTTAGATAGTTAAGAAGTAATTTAGCTACTATTGGAGAAGCTGGAGTTACTGCTCCTACTTTAGTTGGAGATATTGGTGCTTTATATAGTGCTGTTAGACATCCTAAATAGACTATAAATTTTATATAGCAAGGATTGTCTAAAATTCCAATATTTAAATAGAAAATGAAAGTTTCAGATTTATTAGATAATAGTTAGTATATGACACAAGAAGTTTTAAATGGAGCTAAAGAAGGATTTAAAGATTCTTATAAATATTATAGTTCTGATAAATATCTAGAATATTTAAAATTAACAGGACTTTCAGAGAAAGAAGCTAAAGAGCTTCAACAGCTTAAATTAAATAATCTATTAGAAACAAGAATAAATTTTAGAAATATTAATCCAAATGAATATGGAGAAAACAGTGTAATAGCAGAAACTGGACAAAGTACAACTTCATTAAACCCTAGAATGGCTAACACAGAAGATTTGGCTAGAGAAACTGTATGGCATGAATCTGGAGCACATTCTTCTAGTAAGAATTATAAACTATCTAATCAACCTAAAATAGATAGAAGTATAGATGCTAGAAATATATATTCCAATCCTTGGTATAGAAAAATTTCTGAACATAATTCTCAATTAATTCCAGAATTAAAACCTGTTTGGAAAGCTTTTATGGAAGGAGACATAAAAACCTTTAATAAATTAGCTTCTAAAGAAGATTTAGAAGTTGTTAAAAAATATAAAGATCCAAAATGGTTTATAGAATATTTAGAGGATGAACAAGAAGCTGCTGCTAGAGCTATTTCTGCTAATATAGGAGATTATGTAGGAAAAAAATCTCAATGGAATCTTCCACAACTGGAACGATTTTTTACTCCAGAAGGTATTAAAAAATTAAGAGATAATGTTTGGAGTGTTGGAACTGGATTCGGAGGTATATTATTTATAAATGAAGATTGGGCATTACCTTAGAAAAAGAGTGGAGGAAAATTAGTTTCTAGAGATTCAATAATAAGAGGACCTAAGGCTAGATGCTATCTAGGGAATAATGTAAAAAAATTAACGAATGAATTCACAAGAACTTATAAATAAATGTAAAGAAGGTTATACAGCATTAATTCCTGGTTGGTAGGGTTATGTTGATTGGGATTATGCCGTTAATTAGATATATTTTCATAATGAAGATTATAGAATGAATCAAGATGAATTATTATAGAAGATAGGTAATAGAAATGATTTATACTATATAATATGAGCTGGTTTACCGAAAGTCATCGTTGGTAGCATTTCTTGTATGTAATTCCAGCAAGTCTATTATTAACATTCTTTTTTGGATTAGGACTTGGTGTTGGAATGGAATTTAAAGATTATAAATATGGACAAGGATGGGACAATATTGATTTATTAGTTACTATTTTTGGAAGTTTTATAGGATAGATATTTCAAGTTTTATTAATTTGGATAATTATATGATTCTATTATTTATTATAGCTATAATAATTACTTATATCTATTTTGAACCCAAATTAGATATTTATAAAGATTATAGAGGAATACTACATGTAGTATTGTACTATACGTTTAAAGAACAAAGATTTAGTTACCATATTTATGAGGGCAGCCATTGAGCTGCCTTTTTTGTTTGCTTATGTATCACTTTACTAAAAACTACTGGTATATAAACCTATTTAATTGGTTTAATATAACCTATTGTCATTTATTTAAAACAATGAATGCAATTAAGGGAGTATTTATTTCATTACAATGTAAATTTTGGTATGGAAAAAGAAATATGCTTCCTATAATATTTATTCCTTCTCCTGCTAAAATACTTGATATTCAATTACAAGACGTAGAATGGAAAGATAAATTCGAAACCCCTCGTCATGAGGAAGATCCTTATATTTGTATTACGTTGTTTAGTACATATTCTTTATTGTGGACATGGAAACTACCTCCACATCTAAAAGTTGATAGAATAGATGAAATGGATTATTGGGAACAGGCTCTGTGGTATTTATATTATTATAAAAATATTTCTTATGGAGCAGATGAACCTGATATTAAAAAGGCTAGAGAATCTTGGCCTTGGACTTCTTGTAACTCCTTTAATGATAAAGGAGAATCTACTTGGAATGATAAATTTTTAACTAATAAAACGTTAACAAAATGTGTTTAATATCACAATGGAGATTTCCTAAAAAAGCTGAAAAAGATATTGTAGTGTATAAGATATTAGAAAAAGACGATAACAAGTATTACAGAACTCCATATAGTAAATTTAGAGTTCGTAGAGCAGAACAAATGGTATTGATTCCAGAAGAATCTTCTCTTTCGTTTATCTATTCCCATACAAAACAAGAAGGATATATTCATGTTTTTAATATTGAAAGTGACGCAATTACATCACTACATTTTATGGGTAATTCGCACAATAAAGCGATATTTAAAGGATATATTCCAAAAGGAACTAAATTTCATTTAAGTAAAGATTATTGTACTTTATGTGCTAAGAAAGTAATATTAACTGAAAAAGTATATGGAATTTAAAATATATACTGATGGAAGTTCTAGAATGTCTAAAAATTCTGGAGGAATAGGTATTGTTTGGATAAAGGATGATAAAGTAATTCAAGAATATTCTAAAGGTTTTAAAAATGCAACCAACAATCAAATGGAATTGATTGCTATATATATAGCATTACGTTCTATTAAGAAACCTATTGATTCTTTAGAAATATTATCTGATTCTGAATACTCTATCGGAGTTCTTACTAAACCTTGGAAGCCGAAAAAGAATATTGAATTAATTGCAAAAATTAAAAAGCAAATAGTTGAAACTCAAAAATTGGTTAAAGAACCAATTAAATGGACTCATGTTGATGGACATAAAGATAATGAATTTAATAATAGAGCAGATTTTTTAGCAACTCAGGCAAGTGATATGGTATTATGAAACAGATAATTTATAGAAAATTTATATCATGACTAAAACTGATTATATAGAGATATTTAATGCAATGATAACGGGAACACCTATATCTTTTAAAGATAGGGTGTTTCCAATGGTTTCTGAATATTTAACAGAAATTAACTATGAAAATTATCAAAAATTAATATCTTTAATAGGAAGTAATCCTCAATTAGCAGAGAGATTTATTCCAGAATTAGTAGAATATTATTGTAGAAAATATAATATAGCCAGTATTAAAATAAACGCTGGTGGATTTAATAATTTAAAAACAATTTTATATTATGAATGAGAAGAACATTCCGATTTATACTTATCGGGACGGTGAGAAGACCACCAAGGTATGCATCGAGAGTATGCACAAAGTAATTAATCGTATGATTAGTGAGATGGACAAAACTTATAATGATTCTATGGAAATTCTTGATTCTTTAGATAATAATAAGTATTGGTTAGAAGATGAAAATGCTGTTATTGAGGGATGTATTGTAGTTGGAACTGGAGTATCTCAGCCTTGTAATGGTGATGTTTATGATGAACAGTTGGGTAATGAAATCGCATTTAAGAAGGCTAAATTAAATGCTAACATCAAAAAGTATAATCTCCTTTGGAAATTATGTAAGAAACAGATAGATTTTATTGTTAAAATTGATGAAGAGTTGGAGAAGATAGATGCTCATATCTATAGGGATATTAATGACCTTCGTATTTATAACGAGGACTATCTTAAAAACCAATTTTAAAGCAAAATGAAGTATAAAAAGCGATTAAAGAAGTTGGAAGCAAGAATTAAATTCTGGGAAAGTCTTCCAAAGTCAGTACAAGGAGGTTACACCAAACCTGGCAGCAAGAATAAATGACAAAAAAGGAATTATTTAAATCTATTAATGAGTTATGTCTAAATTTAGATTATAAATATGATATAAACAATGGTGGATGTTGTTTTGTAGCTGCTGTTATTGCCCAACAATTAGAAAATTATAATATTCCATATGAAGTATATGAATATTTTAGTCCTTGTCATTATATAATAAAAGTATCTGATAGATGTTTAAATAATCCACGAGAATATTATTTTAGGGACAAATATATAATGGAGGATTATAATAGTTCTAAACTATTTAAATTATATTATGAAGAAGATTGGAATGAAAAATATTCAAGAAAATGGAATTTAATTGTTGAAACCAAACTAAAATCTTTATTTAGAAAATATGGAAATCACATTTGAAGATTGTGTATTAACCCCAGTATCTAATGATAGTAATCTATATGACCTAAAGTTTTGGAAAAAAGTTAAAAAGAAAGATACTGGTAAATTTGAGAAAGAGTTAGGACCTCCTTTGTATGGATTAACTTTATATTCTGCTATTAAAAGAATTGCTTCTTACAGAACTAATACTAAATACCAAGAAGAAGTAGTAGAGTTAAAGAGATATGTTCAAGATTTAAGAAAAGAAGAAGAATTATTAAGAAAATATCTTAATGAGGAACTTCCAGAAAAATTTGATACAGGAGAATGACAGATAAAAAACTTGTTTTAGCTGGAATATTGTTTATTATAGTTTTACTAGTTATTCAGCAATATATTATTTGGAATACTCCAAAAAAAGATGATATTGTATTAAAAAAGATAAATAATATTGAACGAAAAATTGATTCTTTATCTATAAATAGAGATAGTATTAAAAATAATATTAAAAAAATAGATAAAGAAATTGATACTAATGCCAAAAACTATGAAGAAGTAGTTAATATCATTATTAATAATGATGATTCCGTTAATAGGATTTTCATAGACAACTACATTAAAGACTACATAGATAGAATTACAACAAAGTGATTCTATTAAAGCGTTAGCTTTAATTCTAAATGAACATCAAAAATTAAGTATTGAAAATCCTTTATTAAAACAACAAATAGAGAATTATAAAGAGTTGAATAGACTCTGTGAAGAAAAAGATTCATTAAAACAAGAAGAAATTAGTATTTATTCTCAAGAACTTAATAAATCTAATCAGAAGATACAAAAACTTAAGTCCTCTCGGAGGAATACTGTAATAGGTTCCTCAGTAGGAGGTATTTTATTATTTATTTTAGGTTTAATTTTATGACATATAATATTTATTTCGGAACAATTGGAAAAACATTAGGAGTTAGATACCGTTATACTAAGAGTTTTAGAACAGCAGAAGATGCTCTAGAACATGCTAAAAAAGAGGCTTCTAATTTCTATTATAAAAATGAAGGAAAATATGGAATTCCTTCATACGGAACAATTTCTAAAGAGTCTGAAATTACTGGAATGGATATTGAAGATCTTTATAAAGAACATATCGAGGATATGACACGTTATTTTGCTATTCCTACAGAAGAAGACACAATTCCTCGAAAGAAATTAAGGTATTGATTACCTTATATGTTCAGCTAGTGGCTAAAGAGCATGATATAATGGATTATACTACATTAGTATTTAAGAATTTAAATGATGCTCCATTTGGTCATACCTATATAATGACCGTAGTATATCCTAATTGGCAATCCAGGATACCTAAGATTAATGAAATAGGATATTTAGAATATAGAGAATGTATAGCCGGTCAAGATAAATGGTATGATAAAGAAACAAACCAATTCATACCATATAATTATACAAATTTAGTTTTTATTAAGTTTGTAAAAGAAAATAAAGATAATTCTAATAAAGATATTATAATATGAAAAAGTTAGAATGAACACTGTATTAGGAGAAGCCTTAGATAGTGCATTGAAGGCTAAGAAAAAGGATTATTCCAATTTCGTTTGGAAAGGTGAAAAAAGAAAAGAAGGAGATAAATATGTTCAAGAGTCTAAGAGACTTATAGATATGACTGAGTCTGAACTTAAAAAGTGTTGGGAACATTGTGATATAATGTTATATAATGATAACCCAAAACATCTTGGTCGATATAATGTTTTAGATGAAGTTAATGAACAAATTGCTAAGTGTAATGTAGAACTTTTATTAAGATACTATGAAAATAGTTATCAACGTGATGAAACTAGAGGAGCTATTAAAAGATTTACTCTTATGTTAAACCTTAGAAAGCTCATAGAAAATAATCCAGAGATTGAAGATTGGAGTGTAGTTCCCATTACACAAATTACAAACGATTTACCTCCAGAGTTTCATACCATTAATATATCGGAAGTTTTAGATGGATGTATTGATGCGTTAGGAATCTTTAATAAAGAACATCTTACTATGACTTTTATTACTAAGATGGGATTATGGTTCACAAAAGCCGAGGAAAACGAATTAAAGGGAGAAACTAATTCTAATACTGAGAGATTAAGAATAGCTAAAGAGAAACTTCATCTTCCTGCTAAATTAGTTCTAAGATTTAGTGAAAAGGGACTGTCATATCATGAAATGAGAGCGATGCTTACTTTACCTAAGAAGCAGAAATATGCTGATATGACTACAGAACAACTTGTATCATTACGTAATAAAGTGCTTCTTAGATTCCAGAGAGAAGTTGATGGTCATATCTATAGCTGGCGTAGGCTACAAAAGCAGATTGAGCTTGTAGCAAGTGAAAAAGGATATAATTTAAATGACTAAATAGAATGACAAGAACGGAACGACAACGAGAAGCTGTTAGAAAATGGATAGCTTCTAAAGGTAAAGGAACATTAGTGATGCCCACTGGAGTAGGGAAATCTTTCACTTCTAACATTGCTATGCAGGCTTTAATTAAGAAATATCCTGGTATAAGAATTCTCATTGTCGTTCCTACTACTGCTTTAAAAGACCAATGGAACGAACATGTATATGAATGGAATTTGTCATTCAATGCTGAAGTACAAGTAATTAATACTGTTATTAAACATCAATGGACATGTGATATGTTAATTATTGATGAAATTCATAGGACTGGAGCGGATTTGCTAAGAGAAGTGTTTAATTGTGTTAAATATAAACTTATTCTTGGATTAACTGCTACTTTTGATAGATTAGATGGAAAAGAGGTAATCATTAAAAAGTTTTGTCCGATTGTTGATGAAATATTTTTAATAGAAGCCCAAGCTAACGGATGGATTTCTGAATATAAAGAATATCAAGTACTTTTAGATGTTGATAATATAGAAGAATATCGTAATCTTAATCGAGAGTGGACCGAGCATTTTGAATTTTTTCAATTTGACTTTAATTTGGCCATGAGTATGTGTGGCCCTGAAGGCTGGAAAGCAAAATTAGCTTATAGAGATAAGTTATATCAAGGTTATGATGAGAATAAGAAAAAACAATTACTTCAGCAAATAAATTATCATTCTGCTGGATTTATGCGAACTATGACTAAGCGCAAAGCTTTCATTAATAATCATCCAAAAAAAATTGAAATAGCTAAGAAAATTATAGAAGCTAGACCTGATTCTAAAATTATTACATTTTCAAATAATGTTAAAATGGCAGAAGCTATTGAAAATGGAGAAAATGTATATACTGGAAAAACTTCTAAGGCTAAAGGAAGAGTTATGATGGAAGATTTTATTAATGGAAAAATAAAACATTTAAATTCATGTTATAAATTAAATGAGGGTCTAGATGTTCCTGATATATCGGTAGGAATAATACTTGGAACAGACTCTTCTGAAACTAAAGCGCGTCAGAGACGCGGGAGAGCAATACGAAAATATGGAAATAAGCAGGCAGAAATTTTTTATTTAATCATAAGAAATACTGTTGAAGAAAAATGGTGCGCTAATTCACATAAATCTGATAATAATTTAATTACTATTGATGAAGCTGGTCTTAATAAAGTATTAAAAGGAGAACAACCAGAAGCTCCTAAAGTTCAACAAAGAGAAATAATGTTTAGATTTTAAATTATGAAAAAATTATATTTATTATTGGTATGTTTACTTATAGCATTTTCAGTTAATGCTCAAACATACTATTATCGTACAACTGAATTTGCTTATAAATACGTATCTAATGGAAGTTGGACAGGTTGGTCTGATTGGCAAAATTCATTTTTAAAGATTACAATTAATCTTGATAATGATATTGTAAAAATAAACTCAGAAACTCCACAAATTTATCGCATTACAAGATACGTTAAGAATTATACCGATAATAGTGGAGGTCAGCAAGTAATGTTTAGTTTTGTTGACCAAGATTATGATAGAGGAACTATGAGGCTTCGTGTTGAACGTAATGGTAATTCACAAATATATATTGAGTTTTCTGATGTAATGTGGGTTTATAATGTAATTAGAATAAGATGACAGCAGAGAAAATGTTGGAAATAATATTGTTACAAGAAATTTTTATCTCTTTTAATAATGATATTGAGTATAATGAATTTCTTAGTAAACATTATAATATAGATAAAATAAATAATAGATACTTGGAACTCGGAAAAGAGTACTTACAACAATATGCAATTGATACCACTGAGAAATCAGATTAAACTATAAGCAGCTTAAATGAATAATTTAACGCTGTGCTTACAATTAGTAATGAGTTATGTTTGTTAGAAAAATATAAGTTGACCCCAACAGAATTATTTACAGTAAAATTGATTCTGTTGGCTCAAAATGAAAGAGAAATAGAGTATTTATCTAGATTTAATACTCTATTAGATGGAGGATTTCGGCTTGAATTAGAAAGATTACAAAGTAAAGGCATAATACTAAAATCCTATAAAATACCCAAGCCGGGATCCTCTTTTAATATTAATGAAGTTGAGTTTAATAAGAATTTTATTAAACAGTTTTATAGAGCATCTTTTGAAATGGGAGAAGAATTATTTAATGCTTATCCACAATTCTTAACTATTAATGGAATTTGCTATAATGGGAGAAGAATTAGTAAAAAATTCAATGATATAGAAGACGCTTTTGCTAAATATGGAAAAGCAATTAAATATTCACCAGAGGTTCACCAACAAATAATTGATGATATTAAATGGGGTATAGAAGAAGGAAATTATCCGTTTACTACTCTTGATGATTTTATTGCAGATCGTGGTTGGAGTGCTTTAAATGCTTATAGAAACAATAACGGAGTTAATATTAATACTGATGCAATCAAAATGATATGAATTATATCAAATTAGAATGGCCTGAAATCCAGGATTATATGGTTAGAGATAATTTCTCAGATTATAGCTATTATGATCCTTTAAAAGATGTTTGGTTTATTCCAGAAAGTTGGGATTCTCCAATCAAAGATTTAGACCCTATTGATTTTAATGATTTATGAAAAAGTATTTAGTACGATTTACTACTAAAAGTGGCGATTATGCTAAAGAGTGGGTTCATGCTAATAATGAGGACGAAGCTGCTCAGATAATCCAAGACGAACATTGGAATATTGAACGTATTGATATGGTTACTGAAGCTTAATGGAAGAAAATTTTAATTAGTAAAGTATGACAATAACTGAATTAATTAATAGACTTGAAGAATTAAAATCTACTTATGGTGGAAATTTAATGGTTGGAGTAGAAGATATTTCTAGACCATTTGCATTTATTAACCATTGGGTAAATAAAGTAGAAGTTTATCAGGAAATAGGTCCAGTTGAATTCAATTATTGTTGTATTATAATGGATGATGATTCTGATATTATAGATAAATATCTTAATAAAAGAGGCAAAAAATTATTACCAAGTAAAATTGTAGATTTATGACAATAACTGAATCTCTTTTAAAAGAAATTGAGTTAGGTAGAGAAGGTAGAGCGCAAGGTTATTCTATGGGATTACCAAAAACAGAATCTATAATGGATGGAGTAACTCGTAGAACTATGACTGTGTTAGCATCTGGAACTGGACAAGGTAAGTCCAGTTTTATTTTATATTCCTTCGTCTATCGCCCTCTTATGGAACATTTAGATGATGACAATTTCTATGTTTCTTATTTCTCTTTGGAGATGCCGGCTACTGTAGTGTTTGGAAAATTACTTTCTACTTATATATTCGAAAAGTACCATAAAAGACTTTCTATAACTGAAATTCTTTCCAGAAAGAAAGGATATATTCTTAATGATGAAAACTATAAATTAGTTAAAGATTGTACTGATTGGTTGAATAAAATAGAAAATAAAATTCATGTTTATGATAAATCTCTTAATGCTGATAAATTGTATGCTATTCTAATGCAGAAATTAGAGAAATTTGGAGAGTTTGAGGAAACAGAAAATAGAAAAATCTACAAACCACATAATCCAGACCTCCTTTATGAGGTTGTTATAGATCACGTGGGGCTCCTAAAGCCCTCTAATGGTCATAACAAAAAAGGAGAAATGGATACTATGGTAGCTTATTTAGTTACTTTAAGAAATATGTGTGGAATATCTCCTGTTTTAATTCAGCAAATTAATAGAGAACAAAGTAACATCGAGAGATTTAAAGCTGGACGTACTGGAATACAGATCTCAGATATGAAAGAGACTGGAGATACTACTGATGCTGCTGAAGTTATTATAGCATTATATGGTCCAAACAGAGATAAACTTAATACTTACAGAGGATATGATATTAAGAAATTGGGAGACCATGTTCGTATAATACAGATATTAAAGACGCGTTTCGGTAGTGCTGATGTAGAAATTGGAGTTAACTATCACGGTGATGTTAATATTTGGAAAGAATTACCATTACCTAACGAAATTTATGATTATGATAAATATTTAACACCAGATTATTTAATTAAAAAAGATAAAGAAGAAATAGAAGATAATACAGAAAAGAAACAAATTAATTTTGTGTTATAAATGAGTCAAATTATCGCATTGTGCGGTTTTTCAAATGTGGGTAAAAGTACTTCTTTGAAGTATTTAGATCCTTCTGAAACTTTTATTATTAGTTGTACCTCGAAGCAATTACAAATTCCCGGATTTAGAAAAAAATATCCTAAAGTTTCTGTGGAAGATGGTAAGCTAGTAGGCAATTGGCTAGTTAGTAATAACTATGTTCAAATTGAAAAGATTATGAAAGCAGTATCTAAAACTAGACCTGAAATTAAAACAGTAGTTATTGATGATGCCAATTATCTTTTATCTAACGAAACCTTTCAAAACGCTCTAAATAAGGGATACGAAAAGTTTTCGGTTATGGCAAAGAATTACTACGACCTAATTCAAGCTTGTCAAGAACTTCGGGATGATTTAACTGTAGTGTTTATATCACATATTGAAAATTTTGGTACAGATTTGGATCCTTCTTATCGAATGTGGGTGACTGGTAAAATGCTTATTAATCAAATTAATCTTGATGGTTTATTCTCTTATATCATTTATGCTGAAAGATACATAGATGAGAATGATGGAGATACAGTTAAATATAGATTTAAGACACGTACTGATGGTAATGACACTTGTCGTTCAGTAGCTGGATGTTTTGAAGATAAGTATATTGAGCCAAATATGCAGTTAGTTATAGATACTATTAATAAATTTGAATCTGGAGAAGAAGACTAATGATTGAAATTAATGCTGCTAAACTGATACTAGAATTAGTAGACCCTGAAACGGGGGAAATGTACACTAAGGAAGCTACTTTGGGTGAGTTTAAAGATGTTGTAAAGAAAACTAGTACTCCTAGAACTCGTAAACCTAAAGAAGATGATGAACCAACACCAATGATTCATATGCTTGATACCAAATTACAGTTTAATACTAAAGCTCAACAGCTTTGTGGATTTGAACCTGAAAGCAAATTGGATATTAAGTTTGAAAAGAGAGGAAAAAATGTAACACCTATTCTTTGTGAAGATTTAAAGAATGGTAATAGACTTACTAAGACATATACTCTTTCTTGTAGAGGTCAAAAGAGAGAAAATCTTTTACAGTATGGAGACACATTTGAAGTAATTCCTTATGAAGGTAAGGAAGGATATTTCAAACTGATTGGAAATATAGAACAACCAGAAGATGATTTAATTGACATTCCAGAAGAAGTATCTTCCGCCGAGGAAATTGATGATGAACTTGGAATAGATGGAGTAGATTTAGATAATATAGATTTTTCATTTAATGACTAATCTTTTATAATATTAGATAATTATTATAACATTAGATAATTTTATATAACGACGGTTATATTAAAATACATTAAATTAATGTTTAATAATGAATAATAATTTTTCTTTTAGCAATTTAGCAACAGCATCTTTTAGTAGTGAAGCAAGTCAATATCTTAAACCTTATGAAATTTATAAAGTAAATCTTACAAAGATTGAAAAGACTACAATGCAGGGTAAGAAAGACCCTTCTGAGACTTATCCTATTGTAACACTGGAGTTTACTGGAGTTGGAGATAATAAGGGAATCTTTACACAAAATATATTTATTCCTAATAAGGATGCAGATTTTGTTCGGAATGAGAATCCCAATAGTCATAAGCCCATGCCTTCTTCTTTCGATCGTTATCAGTATACTCTTATGCAGATTGTAGAAGCTATTAATCCTGCTGGCGCTCAAAAAATTAAGGATAATGCTAGTAAGTTAAAGACTATTGATGATTTTACTAGTCTTGTAATTAAGGCTCTTACAGGTAAAGAGAAGGTTGAAGTATATTTAAAGCTTGTTGGACAGAATAGTAATGGTACTATTTATGCTAGACTTCCTAATCCTTGTCTTATTGGTAATGATGGAAATCCTGCTCCCTTGAATTTTATTAATAGTGATGAAACTAAATTGTTCTTCTCTAATTATGAAATTGGAGAAATGAATAAGTATAAGAATGCAAAGCCTACTAATATGTCTTCTAAAGTAGATGATATTAATCCTGATACTCCTGAAAAGGAAGGAGATTTGGACATTAAAGATCTTGAATTATAATAAATTTTGAAATATAATAGATTATTGATAACTTTAGAGATATGGAAAACTTAACTTTTGATTGTTTAAAACCAAACATTACTAAAGAATACCTTTTCTCTAAAGGACTTAATCAAGAATCTATAATGCAATTCTATACTGGACTTAATGTCAATAGTAAAAAATTGGCATTAAGCCCATTTAGAAATGATCATCATTTAACTGTATCCTTTTACAAATCCAAATCTGGTATTCTTTATCTACATGATTTTGCAACTAATGAGCATATTAATTGTTTTCAAGCAGTTATGAAACAATATAACTGTAATTATTATGAAGCATTAGAGATAATAGCACAAGATTTCGGATTAATAGATTATAATAATTGTTCTAGAAAAATTTCTTCTAAACCAACTATAGTTCCAGAAATTAAGGAAACTGAAACTGCTCGGATACAATGTCAAATTAAAGATTTTACTAAAGAAGAATTAGAATGGTGGAATAGTTTTGGAATTGATATTAAACTTTTAAAGAAATATCATGTATTTTCAATACAACATGTTTTTCTTAATGGAGAATTAAAATTTAGTAGTTCTAATAAAAATCCTATTTATGGTTACTATTTTGGCAAAGATAAAAATGGAATAGAACGTTGGAAATGCTATTTTCCATTTCGAAATAATTATCGTTTTATTGGAAATTTATCTCAAAAAATATTACAGGGTTATCAACAATTAAATAAATCTTCTGACTTATTAATTATAAACAAAAGTATGAAGGATACAATAGCGTGTAGAGCTTTGGGTTATGATTCAGTAAGTCCAAATTCAGAAACTACTTTTCCTAGTGAAAAACAGATTGAAGAATTTAAAAAAAGATTTAAACATATTTTAATAATATTTGATAACGATAGGCCGGGTCTTTATAATTTAGCTAAGATTAGAAGACAATATCCCGAATTAAACTATTATTTTATTGATAAATCATTAGGAGCTAAAGACCTTACAGACTTAATCAAATTGAAAGGATTTAAAGAGGTTAAATTATTAGTAAATCAATTTATGTCTAATTATAAATTTAAATAATGAAAATAGAAAATTCTAATTTAAATATTGTTCCAGAAAAAGAGAGGCCGCTTCTATCTGCACTTTTGGATGATTTAGATGAAATTCAAGAAGTAGACCCAACTCTTTATATTGATTGGCAAGATTATCATAACGAATATAGTCCAGAAAGAGTAGACCCTTGTCCTGATTATTACGGTTATTATACTATTAGAAGAATTACTGCCCCATCAGAAACTATTGGTATAGAAATGACTTTAGATGATTTAGATGCAAGTTTATGTTTGCTTCACAATTATTTAATAGGGGAATGAAAGTTTATATAGCTAAAGATTGGACAGGCCCAAAAGTATTTGGCGATAAACCCCATTTAATGAAATGTGGAGGAATGCCAGATGTTTGGGTTGGTTGGAGATTACCTTTTAATATAAGAGGTTCTTTCATAGAAGATGAAATTCCACAAAATGAGTATCTAGAAAGAGATATTTTGTGGAGTATAGTAAATATAATTAAATAAAATATGGCTAAGTAGAAACAATTAAATACAGCTGTTAAAATTACTGATAAATCTGGAGCTAGCTATGTTTACGATAGTATAGAGAAAGCTAGTGAGATGACAGGGTTATCAGTTCAAACTCTTAAATTAAGGGCGAATAAAAATACAATTCCAAAAGATAAGATATGTGTTGAATGGATGGATGAACATACTAAAAGATCTTATTAGGCTTCGAAAAGTAAGAGAAAAGGAAATGCTTACGAATTGAAGATTATACATGAATTGACTGACTTAGGTTTTGAAGGCCTTAAGTCTTCTAGAAGCGAGTCACGTAATCTTGATAATGCAAAAATTGATATTGCTGATACTTTAGGAGTATTAGATTTTTACGGACAATGCAAACGTACTAAAAATACTCCTAATATAGAAACAATATCTGAAGAATGTCCTTATAAAGATAAACCACTAGTTATTTTTTGGAGTAAAGAAAGTGATAGACAGCAGAATAATGAATATATTTTGATGCCTAAAGAATACTTTTATAAATTATTAACAAAATAATGCTTAATAAATACATTTATGCAGAGGCTACACAAGATTATTGGCCTCAAATAAAGTCTATCTCGGCAAATTCTTTTCATCATGCTGTTGAGAAAATTATAGAGAAATATTCACAACAATTTGACGATTTTCCAGAATTTGATGATTTTGATGAATTTAGAGAATATTTAAATAATACTTATACCATTGCTTTAAGTGATATAGAAGATATAGAAGAAATATGAATAAATTAAACGTTGGATTAGACGTTGATGAAGTATTGGCACTTTGGAGCACTCCTTTTTTTGAAAGATTTACTCCAAAAAATGATGCTGATATAACAAGGATATGTAATAAGATTTTAGCTAGAGATAGAAATTTTTGGTTAAATCTTCCTGTAATTAGGTATCCTGAAGGATTTGAGCCGAAACTTTATTGTACTAAACGTTCCTGTTTAAAATCTTATACTAAAGATTGGCTAAATAAACACGGATTTCCTCATAAACCAGTGTATCAAGTTTTATGCCAAACAGATAATAAAGCTAGATATATAAAAGGAAGAATAGATGTGTTTGTAGATGATAGTATTAATAATGTTATTCAAATGAATATGTCTGGAGTTCCTACATTATTAATGGATACTCCATATAATCAAAGTTTTGGACCAATATTAAGAATCTATAGTTTAGACTACAACGAAATTGAAGATGCTTATTATTTAGCATTAGAAGAAGGAGTCTTTAAAGACTTTGACAAATACTTTCAATGACAATTGATTTTGATTTAAGTAAGATTAAAATAACTCCAATATTAGAAACACTTCAATTAGAAGATATTAGTGATTCCGAATATTTCTCTGAACGATATAAAGAGTATATTAGTAACAGTAGATTAGGATTACTTAAAAAAGAAGGTGTAAAAGCTTTTTTTGAAGGAATAAAAAGTAGTTATAATAGTTCATTTGAGCTGGGTAGTTTAATTCATGAAATAGTATTGCAGCCAGAGGTATTTGAAGTAATTAAAGGAGTATTTAAACCTACTGCCAAAGCTGGATTAATGGCTGATTATCTTTATAAACCTAACGGGATTATGCCAAGTGATGATGAAATTAAAGCTGCATCTTATATAATAGGATATTATAAAGATAAATTGACTACTAATAGACTTAAAGAATTTAAGCAGAAAGCTGAACCATATTGGAGAGATAGATTTATTTATGAACAAAATAATCCTTTTAAAGAGGGCGATAAAGAACGTATATATACTAATGAAGGCAATTATAATTTATTAGTATCTTGTTTAAATAGCTTAAATGAAAATAAAGAAATCCAAAATTTATTACATCCTACAGGAGTTTTGGAAGACCCATATGTGGCTTGTGAAAGAGCAATATTATTAGACATAAAAGCAGAAATAGAAGGATATGAGCCTCGAATATTTAAACTAAAAGCTAAATTAGATAATTTTAGTTTAGATAAAGAAGAGAATCTTATTACTGTAAATGATTTAAAAACTACTTCTAGACCTGCTGTTGAATTCGACCCAACGTATTATAGCTATCAAAGAGAAATTGCTTCCTACACATGGTTATTAAAAATGTGCGCGAAGAAATTCTTTAATATGGAAAATTCTCGTATTAATGGGAATTTCTTAGTAGTATCTACAATTCCAGAATATAATAGTTTAGTTTATCCAATGACTAGTAAACTATTTATGACTGGATGGAAGGAATATTTACACTTACTTCGTGTAGTTATTTATTTTAGTATAATAAAAGGATATGAGTTCAAATGATATAAGTTTTATAGAACTTAAGAGAATATATTCTGAACATTTTAGTTTAGGAAATCTAAATAATACTAATGGGCGTTCTGCAATAGAAAATAGAATGGTACTTATTAGTTTAATATGCTATATATATTCTAAAAACAAACCAAAGAATCCAGACTTAACCTACTATGAATTAATAATGAAATTAAGTAAGAACTTGGGCCTCCCAGACGGATTTATAAAAGGGTTAAGTATAGTTTGTGAAGATTTTGCATATAATTCAAAAGATTTTCCAACTTTTGGGCTAAAAGGGCAGGACATTTTAAAGGAAATAATAGAAATTTTAAAAAGTTATCTTCCTTTCTAATTTTGTTTATTTTTGATGTTCATATAGTCAAAATTTAAATTTTTAACAATTTTTATTTTGATGTTTTATTTTTAGATAATACCTTTATATCACGTTAAACAAAGCGGATATAATTTAATTTTAGTAGATAGTTTAAATAAAAATAGATAATTAAAAATGAGAGTAATGTACTCTATGTAAATGTTTTAATTTTTATTTTAAACTATGAATACAACTGTAAGTTTTAAGAAGTTTGAAGTTATTGGTTCAACCAAAGATGAGGCACTTTCAAAGGCAGCTCCTATGAATTTGATGGTAGATGCTACACAGGCATATAAGAAGTGGGCTAAGGAGAACACAGAGAATGAGGATGATGTTCGTGAGTGGATGAAGGATTATTTGAAGAAGAAGAAGTTTGATAAGCCCAACGTAGGTGCTTATATTATCCTTCAGTCCGCTGTACAGGATACTCGTGAGCGTCCTTATAAGGTAGAGAAGCCCAAGTATGAGAAGAGAACTCACTCTTTTGAGAAGTTCTATGTTCTTCGTGACCAGGCCACTGGTACTGAGATTGGTCATGAGAAGACCTCTAAGGCAGCTGAGCAGGCAGCTAAGGAATGGATTCAAGAGAATCAGGAAGGTGTAAATATTTATATTGAGGCTAAGGTAAAGGAGAAGAATGCTCTTTATGCTTCTGTAAATTATGTACCTTCAAAGGGTTCTAGACCTTGCAAGGCTTTAATCTTTGGTTATAAGCCCGTTGAAGATTAATATCAACTTTAACTCTCATATTATAAAGCTCTGAAATAGAATTTTAATTTTATTTTGGAGCTTTTTCTGTTATAACACATTTGTAAAACATTGAAAAATGAATAAAATAAGTGAAAAGAAAATACAAGAAATTATTGCCGACTTAAAGAAATATAAATCTTTAAATAACAAAAAACACAAAGCAAATTATTATTATCAAGCTAGACAAAATATTATAGATTCTGAACATTCTATTGAGTTAATCAAAGAGTTTTTGGAGGTATATTCTCAATGTAAAAAAGTTTCTAATAATGCTAAAGAAGAAGTAGAAACCGATGATAGAGCTGTAACTGAAGTTGAAAGAGATGAAAATGGAAATATAGTATATTATACTTTTGAAATCTATAGAAAGGATGCTCCAGTATTTAAAGGTAAATTAGACCGAAAAGAAATGGAGTTAATTTATTCTTTATATTCAACGTATGGGCAAAATTTAACTCAGAAAATAGTATCTCGTAATTTTCCTGAATATACTTTTGTAGAGTTTAAGAGAATTCTACGCGCATTCAACATATATAAAGCTTCAGCCCCCTTTCCAACACACTTACTAGAGGAGTTAAGTGAAGAAGAGCTGTACCAGAGAACTCTAAGAGAGAAGGAGAACAATATCACTAGAAGATTAGAAAAAGACGAACTTAAAGAGGCTAATAAATTAATCAATAAATTAGTTAAAGAAAATCAAGAATTTAAAAATCAACTTCAAAATATTAATCAGATTAAAGTTGATTTAAAAAACTGGAAACCTACTGAAATTAAGCCTGTTGAAATTCACTCAAATACTATATTAAGTTTATATCTTGCAGATATGCACATAGGTAGTAAATGTGAATCCAATACTTTATATCCAAACCTATACAATAAAGAAGAAATTGAAAGAAGATTAAATACATTGTTTGATAAAATTAAAAAGTTTGGATTTTTTGATACAATTGTAATTAATTTAATGGGCGATAGTCTTGATGGAATGGATAATCAAACTGCTAGACGAGACCATTTTATGCCCCAAGAAATGGATAATATGGAACAATTGGAAACATTCATTGAATTAACTACTAAATTCATACTTAACTGTAAACAAATTGCTAATAAAGTTAAAGTATATTCTGTAAAATGTGGTAATCACGGAGGATTCTGGGAATATACTGCAAATTTAGCACTTCAAAATACAATAAAACACGTTGCTCCGGACATAGAATTTACTTTATTTAAAGATTATTTTGGTGCCTATGAACTAAATAATGAAATTATAGTTTTACATCATGGAAAAGACGAAAAATTTATGAAAAAAGGATTACCACTTAATATAGATGATAAAACTAGAAGTATGTTATATGAGTGGCTTGATTCTCAAAATATATTTGGAGATAATATTCATTTTGTAAAAGGCGATTTGCATTCTAATTCTCTTAACTCCTGTAAGAAATTTGATTATAGAAATGTATTAAGCCTATTTGGAGCTTCAGATTATAGTAATTTTAATTTCTCTCGTAATTCATATGGAGTTTCATACGATTTGTATATTGGAAATATTAGAACTATAGGAACATTTGAAAATTTTTAAAATTATGACATCACACGAATTATTTAATTTATTCTTAAACAGAGTAGATCTTCCTACAGAGGAGGATTTTAACAACGCAATAGAAATTCTTCCTCCTATTAAGGATTTTGGTAAAGATGTTGAATATGATCCCTATTACGATAGTCTTGAATATGTTTTATTTAAGTATGGAGTAATGAATGATATTAACAATAATATAATTCCTGAGACAGTTGATGTTTGTAACAGGTCTATAACATTAGATATTTGGGACAATGATTATCCAAAAGAATGTCTTGAAAGTCTAAATACTTTTAAAGAATCTTTAGAAAAGTATAATTGGACTATTTCTAATTATAATGAAATCAAAAAAGATTTAGAAGAATTAATAAATGAAGAGAAAGCTGTAGATTATAAATCTGAGTTAATAGATGAGATAAAAAAGCTATCTATAGAAACATTAGAAAAAATTGTTAATGATTACAAGAAATGATGTTATAGGAAAAGCTGCTGATGAATGTATGAAGGAATTATATTCTTTTGTGCAACCCTCTGTTACATGGGAAGATTTTCTAGAGGAAAATAGAATTTATAGAAAAAGAGAGGAAGAATGGAATAATCTTCCAAAGGAAAATAAACCTAAAATGGTTGATTATTGTGGACCACTACCTTGTGATTTTTATTACCTTCCTAAAGAAACTCTTGAGAATACCGTTGATTCTTATAAATATGCCTATAAATTAAACGGCAGACAAGAATTACTTGATACTATTGAAATATTAAAAAAGTATTGCAAAGACCCGATAGTTGTGGATTATTCTAAAGAAGAAGACGGAGTTGAAAGAAAAGGATATAAACGCACAGATAATTTAGAGACAGTATTAAATACTTTTATTAAACCATTTTTAAAAGAATCAAAACATATTGATAATCTTTATGACATGGTTGATGAAATAAATATTTCTGCTGAATTGCAACGTAAGTTTTTTAACTTTCTAGATATGGCTGGAAATTTCTTTAAGTGGGATTCAGATTTAAATAAATTTTATGGTGCTATTTATTTAGGAGCATGTCCTAGTTCTAATAAAGAAACAGTTATAGAAAATTGGAAAAAGTATAGAAATACAGATATTGAAATTGATGAATCTAAATATAAAGAAGACAATGATTGGAATGAATAACGTTATAGCTTTTATTAATAAAGCTATGGAAGAGAAATTATCTATAAAGGAAGAGATTTTTTGTATGAATAGTTATGTTATAGATATTTGTAAAAAAGTTGGAGACGAAACAACTGGAATATCTTTTACGTGTATTATTGAAAATGATAAAAAACCCAAATTAGAAATTACTGGATTTTGTAATAATAAGGGAAGACAAATTTCAGAAATTAGTGATTTAGAAGCTGCTCAATTTAAACTTCTTTTCGAAACAGTTAAGAAATATAGAGAAGCGAAAATGATTGACGAGTTTAATTCTTTCTTTTATAAAGAAGAAGAAATTAGAAAGATAAAGACTGCTGATGATTTAAGTGACGAAGATTAATGAAATTACAACTCAATGAGCTTCTTGCAGGCAAAGCTACTCGTATTAAAAATAGAGAATACTTTCCTACTGCTGCTTATGTTGAACCATTTCTTGAGAGATTAAATAAACTTACATCAGAAATATCTATCCAAGTTCAAACTCCAAATCAAATTACTTATAGTGGAGACGGAACACTTAGTACAGAAGACATTACTTATAATCGCGTACTTATTGAAGGTAAATTACCCGATGAATATAAGTTTAGTAATGATCCACACAGACCTGTAATAGGAATGGTATATGGTATAGATGTAAGAAAGCCTGTAGTTAAGTTCTTTAAAGGCCAAGAGAGAATGAGCTGTACTAATTTATGTGTATTCTCTCCTCAGTTACTAGCTTGCCAAGACCTAGAGCCAGAAACAGCTATAGATTTTAAACCTTTAGATAGAATTATTGAACAAACTGATGATACTGCTGTTTGGTTAAAGAAATTGGTTGAATTAGAATTTACTTGTAATGATTATAATATTAATGAATCTTTAGGTAAGTGGATTAGAAATTGTATAAACTATTCCTATGATAATCATTATGGAAAGGTAAAAGTAGCTTGTTCCACTCCAATTGACGCTTATAAAGCTTTATTTGAAAAAGAAGATTCTGATTATTATATAGGACAGAATTCTAGTGTTTCTATGTACCAAATTTATAATGCCTTCACCCAAGTTATTACTGATTCCAGAAAGAAAGATGCTTTCAATGTATTTGAGAAAACTTTATTAATTAAAGATATTCTTGGAATATGAATACAAAAGAAATAATAAACTTTATTAATAAATGTGTTGAAAAAAATTATCGAGTATTTATAAATGGATATGGGGGAGTAACCATTGAAGATTTAAATATTGAAATTTATAGAACACATTTTAGAGTAAATGGAGAAATTACAGTAAAAAGAATATTTCCTAATTATAGTAAAGCTAATTGTGAATTTTATATTAAAAATATTAGTGATGAAGATTGGGATAATTTTTCTATTTGTATAATTAATGCAAAAAGAAAGTCCATAGAAAAACTTAAACAAGATATTCTTAATATATGAATTTAGTAAAATATAATGATTCCAGTTATCTAAATATAGATATGATAGAATCTTTAACATTTGATGGAAGGTATAAAGTTTTTGTTACAGGTTCTTTAGATCCTTATATTGTTTCAGAGGAAGCTTTCAATATTATATTAACTCATGGGAAACAGACTAGTTTATAATAGAGCTATTATAGGAAAATTATCTGAATTAATTGAAAAATATCCAGATTGGAGATTTGGACAAATACTTATTAATTCTGAAATATTAGAATTATATTATCCAGATGAAAATATTTTTCCTTCGGTTAAAGACCCGTTTAATGAGGAATCAGAAATAATTTGGAAAAGAATGTGTGATAATAAAATCTGTTTTAAAAATGAATAGTTTAATTAAGAATCCAGTTTTAGGAGCTATCTGTGGAGACATGATTGGTGTTCCTTACGAATTTAGAAAAAATAAAGCTGAAAAGGATTTTTCACTTTGGACTAAACAATCTAAATTTTCTGATGATACTGTAATGACTATTGCTGTAGCTGAATGGTTATTAACTTCTCCATTTAATACTGATAATCTTGTTAAGATTATGAAAAAATGGGGAAGAAAATATCGTAATGCTGGTTACGGACATTTATTTGGAGAATGGATTGATTCTGATAATCCTCAGCCATACAACAGTTTTGGTAATGGTTCTGCTATGAGAGTATCTCCAGTTGGATGTGTTTTTCATACTATGGAAACTACTTTAATTATGGCAGAACAATCTGCTTCTGTAAGTCATAATCATCCAGAGGGAATTAAAGGTGCTAGAACAATCGCTTGGAGTATTTGGTATTTTCTTAATGAAGTAGCTAATGTTAATGAACAAAACACATTAGAATTATTTAAACAGACATTTAAAGAAAAATTCTGTCATTTTGATTATAATCTAAATAGGACTCCAGAAGAAATAAAGAAATCTGGTTACAAATTTGATTCAACTTGTCAAGGAAGTGTTCCAGAAGCTATTTGTTGTTTCTTAAATAGTAATTCGTATGAAGAAACTATAAGAAATGCTGTTTGGCTTCATGGTGATGCTGATACACAAGCAGCAATAGCAGGTTCAATTGCAGCAGCATATTGGGGAATTCCTAGAGATATGGCTGACGAATGTTTGGATAGACTTCCAGATGATATGTATGATGTTTTAGAGAAATTCTCTGAAAAATATAATTTGGACTTATAATTAATATTTTGATATAAAAGGTTTAATAGATATATTTAATATTCACAGCTATTAAAAATAGTGAGATAATTAATATATTTATTAAACCTTTATGTTTTATATGAAAATTATTAAAAGAAATGGATTAAAAGAAGAATTTGATGCAAGAAAGATTATAAGTGCTATTGAAAAAGCATTTAAATCGTGTCATGTATCAATAGATAACGAAATTCTGCTTGAAATAGTTAATTCTATATCTATATGGGAAAATATAAAATGCGAAGATATAGAAGATCAAGTAGAAGAACTATTAATGTCTCATGACTTTTATGATGTAGCTAAATCTTATATCTTGTATAGAGAGCAACATAAAAATGCTCGATATATTCAAGAAAGAATTGACTATATGAATAAATATATGGATTCTTCTGATAATGCGGCTTCTTCATCTGAAACAGATGATAATGCTAATGTTTCTGTAAAGAATGTTGTTAATCTCGAAGGAGAAGTGTATAAAACAACAAATCGCGTAATTCAAAGAAGAAGAATGCGAAAAAAGTTATTAGAAATGTTTCCAGAAGTTGCAAATCAATATGAAAAAGATTTAGAGCATCATATTATTTATACTCATGATGAAGCTTCTACTCCAGTATTAAAGGATTATTGTATGGCAGTTAGTTTATATCCTTTGATGACAGAAGGAGTAGGAAATTTAGATGGAACAACTCCTAGTGCTCCAAATAATTTAAATTCATTTTGTGGGCAAGTAGTTAATGCTGCTTTTTTATTAGCTGCTCAATGCAAAGGGGCAGTAGCTTTTGGAGGATTATTTGTAGCATTTAATTATTATTGTATCAAAGAATGGGGAGAAAACTATTACAAACATGAAAATGATATAATCACTTCTAATATTTGTAAAAAACCTAAAACTATTTCTTATGCTATAGAACAAGCATTTCAAGAGATAATTTATGGTTGGAATCAACCAGCAGGTAATAGAAGTTATCAAAGTCCGTTTACAAATATTTCGTATTATGATAAAAACTATTTTAAAGCTATATTTGAAGACTTTATGTACCCTGATTTTACTAAACCAGAATGGGAAGCGATAGATTATCTTCAAAGAAAATTTATGAAATGGTTTAATAATGAAAGAACTAAGACTGTATTAACCTTTCCCGTAGAGACGATGGCTCTACTATCTGATGGAGAGGATATTATTGATAAAGAGTATAAAAACCTAACAGCAGAAATGTATTCTGAAGGTCATTCTTTCTTTACTTATATATCTGATAATGCTGACAGCTTAAGTTCGTGTTGTAGACTAAGGAACGAAATAACTTCAAACGAGTTTAGCTTTACTAACGGACTAACTGGATTAAAAACGGGGTCTTGTAATGTAATAACTCTTAATTTAAATAGAATTGTTCAAGATTGGTTTAAACAAAAAGAAGATAAAAATCCTAGAAATTATGATTCATTGAAAGAGTATCTTATTAATATACTAGAGAGAGTATATAAATATCATATTGCATATAAAGCAATGCTGTATGATGTAGAAAAGAAAGGAATGTTTACTTATAGTAATGCCAATTATATTAAAATTAAAGATTTATTTAGTACAATAGGCTTGAACGGAGTAAACGAAGCTGCTTTGTTTTTAGGAATAGATATATCTTATAATGATGAGTATAAAGATTTCTGCAACTTAATTACAGGAACTATTAGCGAACAAAATAAATTACACAGTACTAAAGAATATCGATTTAACAGTGAATTTGCGCCTGCAGAAAGCCTAGGAGCAAAGAATTTTAATTGGGACAAGCAAGATGGTTATAAAGTACCAGAAGACGGAAGAGTTCTTTATAATTCATATTTCTATGATGCTCATGATAATACTTCTGTACTTGACAAATTTAGGTTACACGGAAGAGAATTTACTTCTCTATTAGATGGAGGAGTAGGATTACATTGTAATTTGAATGAACATCTTTCTAAAGAACAATATATCAAATTAATTGATTTTGCTATAGAAGAAGGAACTTCCTATTTCACTTTTAATATTCCTAATACTGAATGTGACGATTGTAAATTTATTACAAAAAAATATGTTCATAATTGTCCTAAATGTGATAGTCCTAATTTAACTTATTGGACGAGAATTATCGGGTATATAAGGCCCACAAAGCATTTTAGTAATGCTAGAAGAATAGAAGAATCTCAAAGAACATATTCTAATGAAATATCTTAATACTTATATTGGTTTTAGAGAATTTCCAGATGAAATATCTTTATGTATAAACATTACTCAATGTCCCTGGCATTGCGAAGGATGTCATTCTCCAGAACTTTGGGAAGATATAGGTACTGAACTAACTGTTGAAGAACTTGATAGACTTATACAGGCCAACAAAGGAATTACTTTAGTAGGATTTATGGGTGGGGATTTTAATCCTCATTATATTAATACCTTAGCAACTTTTATAAAACATAATTATCCAAATCTTAAAGTTGGTTGGTATTCTGGTAATACTAAATTATCTGATATAATAGATCCTTATTGGTTTGATTATATTAAAATAGGCCCTTATATCAAAGAAAAAGGCCCACTTGATAATCCAAATACTAATCAAAAGATGTATCAAATTTCCAAAATGGAAACTGGAGAATATATTATAGAAGACATAACTTTTAAATTTTATGAAATTAATATACGCTGTAATAGTAGAAAAATTTGAGGATGAAAGGTGTTCTGTTGTAACACTTCATAAAACTAAAGAAGGTGCAGAAAATGCTATTCTTAGATATAAAAAGAACTGTAAAGAAAACGGGTATCATTTTGATTATTATATCAGAGAAATTGATTTAGATGTAAAGGAAGATATTATTTTTGATAGTGTATCCGAAGAAGAAGAACATTTTAATGAATAAAATTCTCGTAATACCTGATACGCATTGTCGCAAATTTTGGAGAAAAGCTATTTTTGATAATGCTGATAAAGTTGATAAAGTAATATTTTTAGGAGACTATTTAGACCCATATCAAAATGAAATAGAAGAAAATCCAGAATTAATGGAATGTGATGATTTCTATGATTCTGAAAATCTTCTTAAAATGTTAGAGGATATTATTTCATTAAAAAAGAATGAGTCTAATAAATATATTTTATTAACTGGTAATCATACGGACTCCTATATATGGCCAGAATTTAGTGCTGCTACTAGAACTGATAAAATGAATTGGAAAAAATATCATAACTTTTTTTTAGAAAATTTAGATTATTTTAACTTGGTTTGGATTGAAAATGATATGATATTTAGTCACGCAGGAATATCAGAAGAGTGGGCTGATGATTTTCTATATTCATCAATGAAATACAATGAAGGAGCAGAATTAGAAAAAGGTTCTGTTGTTTTTGAAACAGCAAGAGTTTTAATGGACACTCCTTTAAAATACTTTAATAAATACTATATAGATTCAATCAGTCATATATCACGTTATAGAGGCGGAGATTTTATATATGGTTCTTGTGAGTGGGCTGATATAAGAGAACATATTAAAGAAATAACTTCCTATGAAAAATCTACTTTTATAGGAAAAGGAGAAGAAGGGACATTCCAAATATTTGGGCATACTCAATGTATTAAACCTTTAATATGTGATAAATGGGCTTGTTTAGATTGTAGAAAAGGTTTTATTGTTGACACCGTTACGCATGAAATTAGTTAAAATAGTATTTGATAAAAAAGAAGATAAGGAGTTAGTGATGTTAATAGATTCACTAGCTCCTTATTTTGTAGATTTTATTGATATGAATACTTCGTCTGGAAGAAAAGAAGGGTTTTCAATAATGAATTATTGGTCCGCTAAAAAACTTCCTTTTGTAGTAGTAGAAGAAGATGGTTCCGAAGCATTGCCGAAAGTTTTTTATAGTGAAATTGGGAGTAATGCTGTTAATCAATTAATTAAATATTTAAATGATTGAAATTCTTTTTAAAAAATTGAATCCTAATGCAGTAATTCCAGAGAAAAAACATCCTTCAGATGCTGGAGCAGATCTAGTAGCTACCTCTCTTACTTATAATCCTAAGTACGATAGATTTGAATATGGACTAGGATTTGCTACTAAAATTCCTCTTGGATATGAAGCAGAAATTAGACCCAGAAGTAGTAATACTAAGACAGATGCGTATATTCCAAATGCACCAGGTACCATAGACGCAAATTATACTGGGGAATGGAAAGTATTCTATAAACTCAGAACAAGATTTGATGATCTTTTTCCAACTGGAGATACTAAATTGAATATCATTGAAATGGAAAATGAGTTAGCACCATATAGTGTGGGCGATAAAATTGCTCAAGTTTTATTTCATAAGGTAGAAGATACACTATATACAGTTGTAGATGAACTTCCAACTACTGATAGAGGAGCAGATGGTGGAATTAATCGCGATGATAAAAACTTTAAATAATAAATAAAATGGAATTTGAATTAGTAAAAAATGATGCTGAACAAGATAATATTTTAGTATTAACTAAAATTACTGTAGATCCAGATATTAGTCAAGAAAAAATATTAGATTTAGTTAAGAATGATTTTATATCAAAAATAAATCTAATTAAACTAGCATATCCTAATCTTTCTAATTCACTATCTACTTATGATATTATAAATAAATTTGCAATAAAAGATTCTTGGGGTGATAGCTTTGATGAATATTGTTTAGGATGTATTGATTTTCCTTCAATAGAACATGATTTATTTGGACGTGGAGAATGGCCTATATTTTATGTTAGGATACATAAAATAAATAACAGATTAAAAGATAGTAAAAATGTATTAACTTATTATATATCTCGATGATTACTAAAGAATTATTTGTTAAATTTTTAGAACAATACCAAAGATTTAACACAGCCTTTGAAAGAATTGAAGAAGCATTAATGGGAAAGAAATATAGTTCTAACTTATATGAATCTGATTGGGTAGATTCTGTAGGTGATATGTTAGATATATTTCTAGAAAGTCATTTTACAGAATGTGGCTGCGATCTAATTAATTGGTGGCTATTTGAACACGATGATTGGGGATTAATTTTATATGAAAAAGAAGAAAGAAATCTTTTTAATGAAGAAAAAAAGACAGAGATAATTATAGAAACTTTAGATGAATTGTATAATTATCTAATTAAACATAAGGAGGACTATTTTCTTGAGTGATTTATTTTCTGAAGTAAGAAAGATTCCAAATGAGAGGCAGTGGTACTTAGTTGGAAAAGATACTAAAGGAAAGATCCGTACTTGTTATATAAGTTACGAATTCATAGAAGATGAAAGAATCTTTATAATTCATCGAATTACTGGACAGTTACATGGAAAATTGACTGAACAACCAGATAAAGTTGTTGAACGAGGCAAGGCTACACGTTCATTATGGGAGCAGGTAACTCTTGAAAGTCTGCATCTTGTTAAAGAGAAGTTAGACAAAGGTTATAAGGAAGTAGAAAAAGATCCTGAAGAATATAGTGAAGAAGAATTGCTAAGCATTCTTGGAGAAATAGTAACTGGACAACAAGGAGTTCCCAAACCCATGTTAGCTAAACAAGTAGATAAAGTTACTAATACTAAAATCTTTAATAAAGAATGGTATACTTCGAGAAAAATTGACGGGCTTAGGTGCTTAATATATATGGACAATGGAAAACTTCATACTGCTTCTAGGGGAGCTATGAATTATGATCCAGCCATGTCTGATATTCTTGAACACCCCGATTTAATTAAAGTATTTGAGGACAATCCAGGCCTTATCCTAGATGGAGAGGCTTATCGCCATTTTTACAGCCTTCAGCAACTAAACTCAATTGCTAGAACACAAAAAACAGCTGTAGACTATAGTATTTTACAATTTTATTGGTACGATATTGTAGATACCAATAAAACTTTTAAAGAAAGGCTGGAGGTTATGAATTCTTTAAAAGAACAATTGAATCTTGGATTTGAACCAGAAAGAGAATTTAAAAAAGGAGAACTTAGAATACAGTTTGTTCCTCAAATAATAGTATCTGGTTACAATTCAATGATGGATTTGCATAATAAATATGTGTCAGAAGGTTGGGAAGGCTTAGTAATACGAGATCCCGATAAGGTTTATAAGCCCAATGGTAGAACTAATGATATGATAAAAATAAAACTTTATAAGGATTCGTGTTTTCTTGTAGTAGGATATGAATTGGGTTTAAGAGGCTCTGAAGATATGGTATTTATCTGCCAAATGGATGATGGAAGAACTTTTAAAGCCAAACCGTTAGGAGACAGAAATCAGAAAGTAGAATATGTGGAAAATTTTGAAGAGAAATATAAAAATCATCTAGGGGAATGTAAATATTTCTATTATTCTGATGAAGGAACCCCTTTACAGCCTGCTTTTAAGTGTTTTAGACCGGATTTAGAAACGTGATATGACTACTGAATTAAAGGATTTTTTATATTCTATAATAGAACAATCTTATGTTCATTATTATATATGGCACGTTAGTGAAAAGAGATATAAAGAACTATTAAAAGAATTTAGTAATGAATTATTAGCCTTTCCAGCGGATTCTCCAGATAAAGAATTTGAATTTAACTTCAATGGATTTATATTTCATGTTACAACTGATAGTTAATAGTGAATTGCTTAGAGAAATTGATGAAATTGCTTTAATCAATTTCTATGGAATTTGGTACTATGAAAACGAAGAAAGTGTTGAGAATGAAATTATAATAAAAAATAATCTTGAAAAAATTTTAAATTGGGATGTAAAAGGACACGACGGATTAGGAATTTATTGTGGAAAATTTGAAAACATTAAAAGGAAAGATTGGGATAGATTAATTGAATTTATTAAGGATAAAAAATATGATATACAAAAAGTAGCTAATACTGGACAAGCTAGAAAAAGAAGAAAATCCGATAGAAAAATAGTTCTTGACACTTTAGAATTAAAAGAAGAATATAATAAAAAAAGATTTTCTGATCCTAATTATAAGGTTAGTGGAAAAGGAAAAAAAGCTATACCTTGTGAATATAAAGGAAAACATTATCAATCTCGACAACAGTGTAAATATGCAGAAAATCTTTCAGATTATGAACTATATCAATATTTAAAAAAGACTGGACAACACGGGGCAAACTAAATATCCAGGAAATAATTTAGCAATTAATAGATATGTCTAAAATATATTTAAAAAATAGAGACCGCGCAAAACTGTGGTTAGAACAAACTGATTCTGATTTATGGAAATTAAAAGTAGACCCAGAACATGAATATTGTATTAAATACATGAGAATGGGTGGAGACTTTGAAATAAATTCAGATCATGATGTTAAATGGAATAAAATAGCAATGATTGATCCATCTGGTGGTCCCTATCTAGAAATTGGTGATAAACTTAAAGATGAATTAAAAAACGAATATGAAATAATAGAGATGCTTGATGCTACACTTTTAAGATTAAAACCTTGTGAAGGAAATAGTAATAAGTAAAAATATTTTAAACGAAAACAGTTCATTATTACAAAACTATTTTAAAGATGTAGACAAATATCCTATCATTTCCAGTGAAGAACAAATAGAATTGGCTCGTAAAATGAAAAACGGAGATGAAGAAGCTAAAAATAAACTAATAACTTCTAATCTCCGTTTTGTTGTTACTTGTGCAAAACAATACGTAGGTCAAGGAGTTACATTAATTGATTTAATTAATGCTGGAAATTTAGGACTAATTTTAAGTTGTGATAATTATGATCCTGATAGAGGATATAAATTTTTAAGTTTTGCTGTTTGGTATATTAGAAGAGAAATTATTAAAGAAATTTACAATACTGGAAGAACTATTAGGTACCCAGTAACTTATATTAGTAAAATAACTAAAGTTAAAAAAGCTTATGATAATTTCTTAAGTAAATATCAAAGAGAACCGACTGATGATGAACTAATTAAGATAGCTAATATTACACAAAAACAATATGATTCTGTAGTTATGGATAAATCATATTGTCAATCATTAGAATCTCCTGTTTCAGAAACTGGCGATGTTACTATAGAAGATACTTTAGCAGAAGACATAACTCCTTTTACTGATACTTTTACAAAAGATGCTATAAATGATGCTTTAAAAACTCTTAATGAAAGAGAATATAAAGTAATTACAGAATTTTACGGTTTGAATGGTCAATATGAAAGAACTATAAAAGATATAGCCAAAGAAATGGACTTATGTGATGAAAGAGTCCGACAGTTAAGAAAAACAGCAGTAAAGAAGTTAAAACAACGTTGTGGAAAAGTTTTAGAAACTTTATTATGATAGCAACACATACTTTTATTAAAAAAGCTAAAATTGATTTACTTTGTTATAAAGTTTTAGATAAAAAAACTAGATATAGTCCTTTCCAAAATAAAGAATTTATAGGAGTTCCTTATGAAGGAAGATTTAAAACATTTGCTCCTCCATTTTTTAGAAATATAGAAAAAGGATTTCTTCATGCTTGTAAAACTCCCGAAAGAGCAGAAGAAATTAGAACTCGCCTTTATGAAGATGGATATAAAAATAAATTAGAAATATTTAGAGCAATCATTCCTAAAGGAACATTATATTGGGAAGGAGAAGAAGATGAATATGCTTCGAGAAAAATAACCTTAAAATAATGTATTTTACAATAGCTAAAAATGAATGTGGATATTTAATTGATAGTATATCAGAAGACTATCAATTATTAAAAGCTAAATTTCCAGATGAAATTATTTATAAATCAGATGAGCCTATAATAAGTATTTATGTACTTAAAGACCAATTAAAGGAAATTTCATGAAAACATTAAAAGAAGCAATATCATATCTTGAAACTGGAAAACCTAAATTTACTAAAAGAGATATAGACCAGCTATCTAAGATTTTTGTATTAATGAAAGATAAAGTAAAGGAATATATTAAAAATCAACTTGATGGCTAAAAAATCTTCTGGATTAATAGTTACTCCAACTAAAGTTCCTTCGTATTATGCAATAGGAATATTTTTTCCAGATGGTAAAAAAATAGTAAAGCAAAGATGTTCTATAAATGAACTTTTAGAAACATATTTTTTAAATCTTGATAAGCTTATTAATAAAGCTAATTCTCCTGAAGAATTATTTGAAAAATATCAGAAAAAATATGAAGATAGTGGAATTAAAGTTACTATCCAGTACATAGATTCATGGGGCCATTTATGGAAAGGAAAAATTGCTTGGCCAAGAGAAGTTCATTTTATTAATTATTTAAAAGAAAGAATGAAAAAATGACCGAACAAGAGTTTTTAGAAAAAAGAATTCCGTTTTGGTTAGAAGGAGAAGATTTAAGAATTATTATTCCTTCTAATATGGATAAAAATGATATTCATGCTCATCTTTCAAAGAAATTTGGATATAATTTTATGTTCTGTTTACGTGGTTATTATTGGCCTAATAGTCATGTAATGTTATATTCAGGTAATTATAACATTCCTAATGTAACAGTATATGTTATAAATTATTTGTTTCAATATTTTAAAGACGTAAACTATATTGGATTGGGATGTTATATAGGAACACCCGGAGAAATATGGATTCCGCAGATGATTGTGCCCAGAGAAATTAATATGATTAAAGATGATATTAGAAGTATATGATTTAGAATGTCTTTCTAATTTGTTTACTTATACTGGATATATTTCTAAAACAGATACATGGTATCAATATGTAATATGTGGATGGCGTAATGACGGAAAAGAATTATATAAACACTTAACAAGAGGTAATTTTGCACAATGTGGGTTTAATAATTTAGCTTATGACTTTCCTCTTTTATGGCATTTTATAAGACACTGGAAAGGAGAATATGAAAATCATCTTGGACAGGAAGTTGCTCAAGCATTATATCAGAAATCTCAATTTTTAATAAGTGAAATTTTCACAGAAGTTAAAAACCCCATAATTCCTCAAATAGATTTATATAAAATTTGGCATTACAATAATAAAGCTAGGTTGACTTCACTCAAGAAGTTAGAAGTAGCAATGAGGATGGATAATGTTGAAGAAATGCCTATTCACCATGCTCACTGGTGTAAAAAAGGAGATGAAATACAAGTACTTGAATATAATAAAAATGATGTAGAAGCTACTTACCAATTTCTTTTAGTAACTTTAGGTAAAACTGATTATCCTCTTTATGAAGGAAAAAACAAACTTCAACTTCGAAGTGATTTAAATAAAAAATTTAATGTGAATGTAACTAATATGGGCGATGTTCCAATGGGAGAAGAACTTATATTACAATTGTATTCACGTGCTGTTGGAATTAATCCATATTTTCTAAAAAAATCTGGAGGAACTCCTAGGTCCATTATTAATCTTAAAGATTGTATTCCCTACTGGTGTGATCTTAAAAGTAAAGAATTTAATAAGTTTCTAGATCAAATCAAACAAACTTCTATTAAGGGAGAAAAGGGGGAATTTCAATTTAGTGTTATATTTCATAATTACAAATTTGACTTTGGATTAGGAGGTAGCCACGGTTCTATAAAACCTGGTGTTTATAATGTAGACGATTATTGGATGATATTAGATTTAGATGTTTCGTCGCTATATCCTAGTATTGCTAAATCTCTTAAACTATATCCAGAACATTTGGGTGAATTGTTTCTTAATCAATATGTAGGTTTTATTGATACACGTATTAATGAAAAACATAAGCCTGTAGAAGAACGTGATAATGTACTAATTGAAGGATATAAGCTTGTACTTAATGGTACATATGGAAAAAGTAACGAAGAAAAATCATTTCTATATGATCCTTTATACACTTTTAAAACAACTATTGCTGGGCAAATATTTATAAGTATGTGGGCAGAAAGAATGGTTGAAGCAGTACCAGAATTAGTATTTTTACAAACAAACACTGATGGACAGACTGTTAAAATACCAAAACATAAGTTAGACTTAATAAGACAAGTTAATGAACAGCTTACTAAAGAAACAGGATTAGTTATTGAAGAAGCTTTTTATAGTAAAATGTGTATCAGAGATGTGAATAACTATATTTCTGTATATACTAACTCTACTAAAGAAAAAGAACATACTAAATTAAAAGGTGATTATGAAATTTATAAAGAGTTTCATAAAGATCCTTCTATGAGAATTGTTACTAAAGCTGTTAAAAATTATTTTGTTTATGGAATTCCTGTAGAAGAAACTATTAGAAATTGTAGAGATATATACGATTTTTGTATGTGTATGATAACTAATTCCAAAAGTACTCCATATTTTAGACACATTGATGAATTTGGAAAAATAATTGATGATAAATTATATAGAACTACAAGATACTACATTTCTACTAAAGGTAAACATTCAGGAGTTTTATTAAAGAAATTTGAAGATGGAAAAATAACTGGAGTAAACGTTGGATATTCTGTAGTTATATTTAATAAATTCGAAGAAAAAGATTGGAACGACTATAAAATAGACTATCAATTTTATATAACTGAAGCCAATAAATTAATCAATCCATTAATTAATAAAGAATTAGATTTATTCATATGAAATTACAAAAAAGTAAAACAGCAAATATTAATTATTTGTCTAGAGTCGTAGAAATCAAAGAATTTACTGCTCACCCTAATCCAGAAGTAACAAGAATGAAAGTAGCACATGTTGAAGGATATTCTATATGTGTAGGTATAGATGAACAACCAGGTTTGTATGTTTATTTTCCAACTCTTTCTCAATTAAATCCTCAATTATTAGAATATTTAAATTTATATTCTCATAAAGAACTTAATAGAAATCCAGAAGCTAAATGTGGATTTTTTGAAAAGAACGGAAGAGTGAAGGCAATTAAACTAAAGGGGTTTCCGTCTGAAGGATTTTTACTTCCATTTTCTTTATTACAAGCATGGATTATGGATTCTGTAAATGTAGAGCTTCCAGAACAAGAAGATGGAACAGAATTTGATGAAGCTGAACATAACGGAAAAACTTTTTGGATTAGTAAGAAGTATATTGTTCCAACTCAAACATCTCATTATAACAGCGGTTCTTCTAATAGGAGAGACAAACATTTGAAGAAATTCAATAGAATAAGAGAGGATCAATTTCACTTTCATTATGACACAATACAGCTTCGAAAGTGTCCTCATGTCATACAACCTGGTGATTTAATTCATGTGTCATCCAAATGGCACGGCACATCGGGGATCTCAGCATATGTCTTATGTCATCAACCTCTTAATTGGAAGCAAAAGATTGCTAAATGGTTAACAGGAGAAACCTTCGATAAATATGATTATATCTATTCTTCTCGTACTGTAATTAAGAATAAATATCTTAATAAGAATGTTGGAGATGGTTTCTATGGTTACGACATCTGGGCTGAGGCTGATAAAGTTCTTAGACCATATTTGTGGAAAGGTATGACTGCATATTACGAGATTGTAGGATTTCTGCCCAATGGAAACTATATTCAAAAGAATTATGATTATGGATGTATTCCTCCAAAGAATGTCGAGGACTATAAAGAAGGTGTAAACTTTAAAATTTATATCTATAGAATTACTACAACTAATGTAGATGGAAAAATCCACGAGTGGTCTGCACGTGAGGTTCAAATATGGTGTAAGAATAATGGATTACGTCCAGTTATTGAATTCTATTATGGATATGCTAAAGATTTATATCCAGATTTAGCTCCTTCAGAACATTGGACTGAAAATTTCTTACAAAGACTTGCTGATGATAAAAATTTCTTTATGGAAATGAATTCTCCTGATTGTAATAATAAAGTACCACATGAAGGTATTGTTATTAAAAAAGAGAATATGGTATCGGAAGCATTTAAATTAAAGAGTTTTGCTTTCCTTTCTGGTGAGCAAAAAGCAGCAGATGCTGGAGAAAGTAATATAGAAGACAACAATTAATTATGAATAAAATTATATTATGCTGGGGCATATCTGGAAGCGGAAAAACTACCTGGGCTAAACAGTGGGCTGAAGAAGATCCGACACATCGTATCAGATTAAATTATGATGATATTAGATGTATGTTAGGAAAATATTGGGTTCCCGAAAGAGAGCGTCTTATGAAAAATATTTTTCAAACTGGATTAATAAGTGCCATGAATTATGGATATGATATTGTTATTGACAATATGTCAAATCTTAATCCTAAACATCAAGAAGAATATATAAAATTAATAAATGTTTGGAATAGTGAACATACCAATAAATATGAAATAGAGTATAAGCTTTTTGACACTCCAGTTGAAGAATGTATTAGAAGAGATTCTCTTCGTCCTATTCCTATTGGCGAAAAAGTAATTAAAGAACAGTGGAGAAAATATAGGGATTTTATTATTCAGCAGTCAATAAAGGCTATACCTAAAGCTAAACAGGACTCGACACTTCCACATTGTATTATTGTAGACATGGATGGTACCTTATGTCTTAATACATCTGCAAGACCTTTCTTTGGGCCTGGCGCTGCAGAGAAGATGAAGGACGATGTTCCTATTACTGAAATATGTGATTTGGTAAGACATTATTGTAATGATTCTGGCGTTAGTCTGATTATTCTCACTGGAAGAGATGAACCTTGTAGAGAAGCTACTATGGCTTGGTTAGAAGAGCACTGGTTACATCCTAGTTTATTATTAATGCGTCCAGAAGGCAGTTTCTTGCCGGGTCCTGAACAGAAGAAACTTATTTACGAGAAGGAAATTAAAGACAAATATTATGTTGATTTTATTCTTGATGATTCTAGTAAAGTAGTTAAAATGTGGAGAGAGTTAGGTCTTACTTGTTTACAACCAAATGAAGGTAAATTTTAAAACTAAATATAGTAAAGAAGAGGCAGAACACCTCTTCTTTACATCAGATTCTCACTATGAACATTCCAACATTCTTAAATACTGTAATAGACCATTTAAAGATGTTGATGAAATGAATGAAAAGCTTATTCAATATTGGAATAAAACAGTTTCTAATGATGATATAATATTTCATTTAGGAGATTTCTCACTTTGTGGGTCAACTAAAGTAAAAGAAATATTATCACAATTAAATGGAACTATTGTTCTCATTAAGGGCAATCATGATTATGAATCTACATTAAAACTGTTTCCCCAAGTATTTCAACAATTATCTATAAATATAGACAAATATAAAATATATTTGAACCATTTTCCCTTCTCTAGTTTTCCAGAAGAACATTATCAGCTTCATGGACATTTACATTCAACTGAGAATATCGGATTAAAAAATCAATACGATGTTGGAGTGGATAATAATAATTATAAACCAGTTAGTTGGAAACAAATTAAAGAAATAAACAAATGGTAGAGTTTAATGTAATTAATTACGATATAAATAGTAGAAAGTTTGAGTCTTATAATATTATTCCATATTTAACTAAATGTTATAATAAATCTAAAAATAAGCCAAAAACATTTGATGAATTTAAAGAATTTATTAAAAGCGAATCAATGTATCAATGGTGGTCAAGATGTGAATATGAAATAATATTAAGTCCGTGGCCTTATTTAAGTTCTCCGAGTGAACGATATGATAAAAAAGGAGAAGATGATATAAATGCCTGGAAAGAACATTGGAAAAAACATCTTAATGAATGCAAAAAGATTGATGTTCATTATCAAGTAATGATGAATATTGATGTGATTACTAAATTATTTATGGATAGTATAAATGGATAATCCAATTCGTACAGGAAATGGAATTATGGAACAAATAAAACATCCTTATTATATTACTGGAATTATTACTAGAAAAGGATGCTTTGATTTTTGGATGAATTTATTTAAAGAATTTTATGAGGAATATCCTTATGCTTTAAAATGGGATTACGAAAAATACGGAAGAGAAATATTTGATTATTATGATTGATAATTTTAAATTAATAAAATCTCTTTTAGAGTTTTCTAATGATGATATATATTATCATTTACAAATTCTTAGAAGAGGTAAAGACCATCCAGAACTTCCAGCTGCAAACAGGGTAATTAAACCGTACTTTATTTGTAGTTTAGAAAGTTTGGATTATGTTGAAGACGAAATAAAGAAACTTTGTGAATTCCTTGGAGCAAGGGCTTATATAAATTTAGCTCCTAAATCCATTAAGAAAACTACAATGCTTCAATTAAAATATCTTGCACAACGTGCATATGAAGGTGATTTTAAGAAAATTTGGAAATCTTGGAATACTTGTGCTGGAGAAATAAAAGGAGAAGAACCTAGATGGATTATTGACATTGA
>ERZ842401.900-NODE-900-length-44065-cov-21.014133_pt1 | contig 44065 bp, 45 predicted proteins | sample MGYA00521270_ERZ842401 | MGnify/ENA primary metagenome ERZ842401 (study PRJEB31892, sample SAMEA3878208) | bioreactor metagenome | biome: Moose rumen | place: Sweden | collected 2011-10 | study: EMG produced TPA metagenomics assembly of the PRJEB12797 data set... | reverse complement strand
CGTGGCAGCAGCAGTAGTCGAACTCGATTCCCTGCCCGATTCTGTTCGGCCCGCCGCCTAAAATCATGATTTTCTTCTTGTTGTCCGTGGCGGTGGATTTGTCCTCGGAATTGTAGGTCGAATAGTAATAATTCGCGTTCTCCACGCCGCTCACGGGAACGGCAAGCCACGCCTCGCGCACGCCCAGCTCGTTTCGCCGCGCACGGATGTCCTTTTCGCTCACTTTCAGAATCTTGCTCAGGTACTTGTCGGAAAATCCGTCCTTCTTCGCCTGAATCAGCAAATCGTCTGCGGGAACGCGTCCCGGATTTTTGAGCATCCGCTCCTCCAGGTCCACCAGTTCCTTTATCTGCTCCAAAAAGTAGGTTTTGACGAAAGTGATTTCATGCAGCTTTTCAAGCGGAACGCCCTTGCGGATTGCCTCGTAGAGCTGGAAGTAACGCTCGCTCGAAGCCGTTTTGAGCATCTCGCACAGCTCATCGGCGGATTTTTTGTTGAAGTCCTTCGCGAATCCCAAGCCGGGACGACCGTTCTCCAAGCCGCGAATCGCCTTCTGGAAAGTCTCCTTGAAAGTCTTTCCGATTGCCATCACCTCGCCCACGGCTTTCATCGAAGTGCCGAGCGAATCCTCTGCGCCTCGGAATTTCTCGAACGCCCAGCGAGCGAACTTCAAGACCACATAGTCGCCGTCGGGTGCGCCGCCCGGCGTGTATTTTTCGAGCGTGCCGTCGCGCCAGTAGGGAATCTCGTCCAGCGTCAAGCCCGAAGCGAGTTTTGCGGAAATGAGCGCAATCGGGAATCCCGTCGCCTTACTCGCGAGCGCGGAAGAGCGCGAGGTACGCGGGTTGATTTCGATGATGACCACGCGACCCGTCTTTGGGTTGTGCGCAAACTGCACATTCGTGCCGCCGATAACGCCGATTGACTCCACGATTTTAAACGCCATCGCCTTGAGCCTGTCTTCCAAGCTCTTATCAATCGTCATGAACGGCGCGGAGCAGAAGCTGTCGCCCGTGTGAACGCCCACCGCGTCAATGTTCTCGATAAAACAAATTGCGACCATCTGATTCTTGCTGTCGCGCACCACCTCAACCTCAAGTTCTTCCCAGCCCAAAATGCTTTCTTCTATTAAACACTGGTGCGTCATGGACAAATCCAAGCCGTTCGCCACAATCGTGCGGAGTTCCTCCACATTGTAGCAGAAGCCGCCGCCCGCACCTCCCATCGTGTACGCGGGGCGCACCACCACGGGAAAGCCGATTTCCGCCGCAATTTTCTCCGCGCCCTCAACCGTGTGGCAGATGTCGCTCCGCGGCGTGTCGATTCCGAGATCGGTCATCGTCTTCTTGAAAATCTCCCTGTCCTCGCCGCGCTCAATCGCGTCAAGGTTCACCCCGATGACCTTCACGCCGTATTTGTCGAGCACGCCCGCCTTGTTCAGCTCGCAGGCAAGGTTCAGCCCCGTCTGCCCGCCAAGGTTCGGAAGCAGCGCGTCGGGGCGCTCCTTTTCGATAATCTGCGAGAGCCGCTCCACATTCAGCGGCTCAATGTAAGTCGCGTCCGCCATCACGGGGTCGGTCATAATCGTCGCCGGGTTCGAGTTCACCAGCACAATCTTGTACCCCTGCTCCCGCAACGCCTTGCACGCCTGCGTCCCCGAATAGTCAAACTCGCACGCCTGCCCAATCACAATCGGCCCACTGCCGATAATCAGCACTTTGTTGATGTCATCGCGTTTCATATATGTTTACTCCTATAAAATTACATAAAAAAAGCGGAACTCAAAAAAGAATTCCGCTTGTAAAAATCACCAATAAAAATGAAAACCGTCCTTACAATTTTTGAGAATCATCATGCAGTCGGTCTGTTCAGTTTTCATACTGAAAACTTATACTATCAGAAATCGGGATTTTGTGCTAGTGCTTTTTCGCCATGATTTCGTTAAGCACCGTATCGACATAGCCGCGCAGATTTTGCGCAATCGCTTCTTTTATTACTGCGGAATCCTCGGAATCTTTGTCAAAGGAACTTTCCACGGGCAGAAAAAGACTGTGAATGTCCACGCCGAGAGCCTTTGTGATTTTCGCAAGATTTTTGTCGCTCGCCCAGCACCGCGAAAGCTCGATGCCTTTGACATTCAAGCCGAAATATAACAGTTTTTTAAAATCGTATAATGTCGATAAAGCGAAATTTGAGGGCGATTCAAGATACGCGCTCACAACATTCTTTAATGTCTGGGGATTGGAAAGAAGCCAAGCACCCAAAAAACAGAAAATTGCAACAGTCAAATTTCTTGTTTGACAAAGCGTTGGGATTGTAAGTGTCGCCAATGAACACAAATCATTTTGAGAATCACTTTGCAGAACAAGTGGCTTGCTTGCGAAAAAAAACGGCAGCTTCTTGCTCAAGCTGCCGCACCGTGCAAGTGCTGAAAATCATCAAGCCGATTTACAACTTTAAGGCAAACGACGAAGCCCCGTGGGAAAAACGCGCAAAGATGAGAAAGAAAGACAAGTGACGCAACACAATGGCAACATCAAGGGGCTAAAAGCCCCTTGTTCAAGCCTCCTTTCCCCTACCCTACAGCAAAACTGCTCCGTCGGCGCAGTGTACGGTTTTTGTATACTCATACTACCAAAATACGATTTGGCGCGTCCACAAAATCCAAAGGTGGCATTTTTTTCAAAAGCAAATCGAAAACGCGGTTTACCCTCTTTATCAAAAAATCAAAAACCTTTATTCTATGTAATCATTTGTTCAAAAGTATTTTTTAGGAGAAATTAGATGGATAATATGGAAAATCTGGACATTACGGCTCCAACAAAAAATTTTCAGCCAGGAGAAGCGATAGAAGCGCAAATCGTCCAGATTGGAAACGATACGATTTTCATCGACTTGGGACTAAAAAGCGAAGGGTATATCGAAAAAGCAGAGTTCTTGGATAAAGACGGCGAACTCACGGTAAAAGAAGGCGACAACATTCGCGCGTTCTTTGCCCCAAAACGAAAAGACGACCTTCGATTCACAACAAGAATCGGAGGAAGCGGCGGAGAAAGCGCAGATTCAGCAAAACAGGCAATCGAGCAAGCATTCAAAAACGGAATTCCCGTTGAAGGAAAAGTCGAAAGCGAAATAAAAGGCGGATACGACGTAAAAATCAACGGCGTTCGAGCATTTTGTCCATACTCGCAAATGGGCATTCGCTCAAAAACGGATGCGGCAGAATACATTGGAAAAACGCTCCGATTTCTTGTTACAGAATACAAAAGTGGCGGAAGAAATATCGTTATTTCAAACAGAAAAATTTGCGAAGCAGAAGAAACGGAAAAACTTGAAAAAGTGTCCGAATTCCTTTCCGTTGGAAAATCCGTCAAAGGCGTTGTAAAATCGCTTCAAAGTTACGGCGCGTTCGTTGAAGTTGAAGGCACGGGCGGATTTCAAGCACTCCTTCCGATTTCAGAAATCTCTCACAACCGCGTTGAAAAAATCGAAGATGCCCTTTCTGTGGAGCAAGAAATCGAAGCAAAAATCATCAAGTCGGATTTTTCTGGAAAAAGACCGCGTGTTTCTTTGAGCATGAAGTCGCTCGAAAAAGACCCGTGGGACGGCGCGGCAGCGCAATTTCCCGTTGGAATGAAAGTTTCGGGAAAAGTGGTGCGCACGGCAGGTTTTGGACTTTTTGTAAATCTCGCGCCAGGACTTGACGGACTTGTTCACATTTCTACGCTCGGACTTAAAGCGGGAACGAATCTTTCAAAAAAATATCCAGCGGGAACGATTTTTGACACCGTTGTTGAAGGCGTGGACGAAATCGCTCACAAAATTTCGCTCAAACCCGCAACGAGCGCAGCTCAAGACGACGGCGCAGCAACGTACATGAACGCCCACAAAGAAGATTCTGGTGGCGACACCTATAATCCGTTCAAAGACCTCCTTAAAAAGTAAATAAAAAGCCGTCCATTTTGGGCGGCGATTTTTTGCAAAAATCTCAAAGGAAAAAAAATGGAAAATTCGCACGATTTCGTTCTTGAAGCAAAAAATCTCAAAAAATCATTTTCGCTTGAAGCGGGATTTTTTTCTCGAAAAGACAAAAAAGTCTACGCGGTAAACGACGTTTCATTTGGAATTGAGCGCGGAAAAACATACGGACTTGTGGGCGAATCGGGCTGCGGAAAAACGACAACGGCGCGGATTTTGGTGCGAATGTACCGCGCGGATTCTGGAACCGTTGAATATGCTCCAATTTTGGGCGAAAAAACAGAAATCGGCGCGTTAAAGCAAAAAAATCTCAAAAAATATCACGAAGAAGTCAAATACGTTTTTCAAGACCCGTCGAGGTCGCTCAATCCAAGAATGACCGTTTTTTCGATTTTGACGGACGCACTTCGCTATTCTTCGCTTTGGAACGGAAAATCGGACGCACGGGAAAAAGCGGGCGCGTTAATCGAAGAAGTGGGGCTTTCAAAGGAAGATTTGGAGAGAAGACCGAGCGAGTTTTCTGGCGGGCAGCGGCAGCGAATTTCAATCGCGCGTGGACTTATTATGAATCCAAAGGTTTTGGTTTGCGACGAAGTTGTAAGCGCACTTGACGTTTCGATTCAAGGGCAAATCTTAAATCTGTTGCAAACGCTTCGAGAAAAACGCGGACTTTCGTTTCTTTTTATTGCGCACGACCTTCGCGTGAGCGGTTGGTTTTGCGACAAAATCGGCGTCATGTATTCAGGCGTTTTGCTTGAAGAGGCTTCCGCCCGCGACCTTTACAAAACCGCCGCTCACCCCTACACGCGCCTCCTCTACGAAGGAAACGGCGGAAAAGGCGAAGTCAAAACGGTTCTCTCCGCCATTTCTGGCTGTCCGTTCGCTTCTCGCTGCCCTGATGCGCAAAAAAAATGCACCGAAACGCTCCCTCCCTGGACAAAAATCGAAGAAGACCACTTTGTTCGCTGTCATCTCTTTTGTTCGTAAAATGGAGATTCGTGATATAATTTTTGTATGGAAAACACGATTGAAAAAACAGTTCTTCCCGAAATCGAAGGGCTTTCCGAGGAGCAAAATGCGGCGTTGCTCGAAATGTGCGACCTTCTTTCTAACAATGCTCAAAGCGATTTTATTCTTGAATTTTTTGACCGACTTTTTACTCGCGCAGAATTAAAGGATTTTGCAACACGGTGGCTTTTAGTTCGTGCGTTGGATTCTGGAATGACGCAACGCGAAATTGCGCAAAAATATCACGTTTCGCTTTGTAAAATCACGCGAGGCTCAAAAGAATTAAAAAAACCTGGAAGCGCGTTCAAAAAAATGTTGGAAATGGCGAAAAAAAAGTCATAATTTCCCCCTCGATTTTTAGGCGTTTTATCTGTAAAATAGCAGAAAAAAATCAAAATGACTTTATGTATAAAAAATTCTTCGGAGGTTTTCTAAATGAAGAAGATGAAGAAACGTATTTTTACGATAGCCGTTCTTTTTTCGGCAGCGGCTACCTTTGCCTACAATCCGCCAGCAGGCGGGCAGAATGTGCTGCGCGTTACCAGTCCCGAACTTTTGACGGGAGCAAAAAGCGCGGCGGGTGGACCGCTTTTTAACGTGACTCCTTCATCAATTCTCAATAATCCTGCGCTTCCAGCGTTCAATCAGCGGAACACGCTCGATTTGGCAGGAACGCTTTTTTTTGACAGCAAAGACGACAACCACTCGCTCGGCGGCGCGTTTGAATTGGGATTGATAAAACCCACCAGATGGTGCGTTCCGTCTGTACTTATTCAAGGCGTATTCGTTCCGTATTATGATATGCAACTTGGAAACAGCATAAATCTCACGCTCGGATATTCAAAAGACATCACGGACACCGTGAGCATTGGACTGACGGCAAATGTGGGACTTCTTTGGAGTTTTGGAACGGACTGGACTGCAAGCGCGGGACTTGGCGCGTATTACAATCCTGGCGACATCGCGTTTTTCAAAAACGTCAGATTTGGAGCGGCTATAACGAATCTTGGAAAAATGTACTCAAAATCGGAAGTGCTTGGAATAAAAGCGTTTGAATCTCAGGGAGATTGGTACGAAGATTCCTTTTCAAACAATTTCAAAAAACTCAAAGAAGATGAAGAAGCGGACAAATGGCCAGCCCTTGCGACTTTTAGAACGGGAGTTGCGGCAAGCCTTATCGACGCGGAGAATTTCAAACTCGGTCTTTCGCTCGATACGGCTTTTCCGACGTTTCAAAACGTGGTACTTGACGCGGGGGTGAACATTTTGATTGCAAAGGTGTTCAAAATTTCTTCAGCATGGGAATTTGACCTTCGCGAATTCAAAGAGGATGCAAAAAATCTGCTTCCGAGCGTTGGCGTGAGTTTTAAGTTCGTGTTCAAATCAAAAGATGATTCGTATCTTTCCAGAAACGGCTGGGGACAAAGCGAAGTTACGGCGAGCGCGGCGTGGCAAAGAATGTACAAAAACGTTGACGCAGTAAGCGCAGGTCTTCTCATCGATTTGGGACTTGAAGACACGCAACCTCCAGAAATTATGATGTGGAACGAATAAAAGAGGGGAAAAGCGAAAAATGAAAATGATAAAAACAACAAAAATGAAAAAAAAGGCGTTTGCATTTGCATCGGTATTTTTTGCGCTCTTTGCGCTTGGTGCAGAAAAAGAAACGATATACATTTCGCCGAACAACGACGGCGTGCAAGACTTCCTTGAAGTTCCGATTCAAATAAAAGAAAAACGCTACGTTACGGAATGGGCGTTTATCATCGAAAACGAAAGCGGAGAAATTGTCAGAAGAATCGGGAACAAAGAAAAAAGAGAATCGAGAATCACGTTTTTTTCGTTTTTCAAATCGCTTTTTACGCCAAAAAGCGGCGTTGACATTCCAAAAACAGTCCTTTGGAACGGAATGATGGACAACGGCGAACTCGCTCCAGACGGAACGTATCGCTATTTTATGACGGCAAAAGACGACAACGGAAACGAAGCGGAAACAAAAAAACTTTCTGTGGTCGTTGATACAACACCGCCAGACATTCAACTCGCACAGCCTACAAACGACGGAAAGATTTTTGGAGAAGGCGCAAAAGTTACGTTCAATGTGCAGCAAGGCGGTTCAAAAGAAGACAAATGGACGGGCGTTTTTTCGGATTCGCGCGGAAATCCAGTGTTAACAAAAACCTGGACTGAAAGCGAACCGCTCCCATTTGAATGGAACGGCACGGACGAAAACGGCGCGATTTTGCCAGACGGTGTTTATTCTTACAAAATCAGCGCAGTTGACCGCGCAGGAAACAAATCCGAGAACGCGCAAATCAGCAACATCATTTATTCTTCAGAAAAACCCGTCGCGTCAATTTCGCTTTTGGGCGGACGATATTTCAACGACGAAATTTCGCTTGACGTAAAAGTTCCCGTTCCAGACGCAAAATCGCCAAACAAACTCGCGTCTTGGAGCGTTGAAATTGTAACCGAAGACGAAAAATCCGTTCGCGCGTTTTCTGGAGAGGGCGTTCCGCCCGAAAACGGCAAAATCACCTGGAACGGCACGGACGCAAGCGGAAAAACGGTCTCTGAGGGAACATACAAAGCAAAAGTCGTGGCAAAATATACAAACGGTTTTGAAACCGCTCCCGCCTCTTCTCCGACATTTTTGCTCGACAGGAGTGCGCCAAGCGCGACTCTCAAAGCGTTGAGTCAAACGTTCAGTCCAGACGGCGACGGAAATCTCGACACGCTCGAAATTTCACAGACGTTTTCAAAAGATTCTGGTGCACCTGTTGAAAACTGGAGCGGAAAAATCGTAGACGAAAAAGGCAACACTATAAAAGAATACAATTTTGGCTCGTATCCGCCCGCAACGCTTTCTTGGGACGGACTCGATTCAAAAAATCAAATTGCGCAAGACGGCACGTATTCTTACGTGCTTTCGGCAACCGATGCCGCAGGAAACAAAGCGAAAGTAACGCCAATTTCAGGAATTAAACTCGACACAAGCCGAACGGAACTTTTGCTCGCAATTTCAAAAAATGCGTTTAATCCAAAAAAGAACGACACGCTAAGGCTTTCGCCCGTCATCAAATCTTCAAGTCGCGTAAACGAATACGAAATCTCGATTATGGACGAAACTGGAGTGGAAGTGTGGTCGCAAAAAGGCACAACGCTTCCGCAATCGTTTTCTTGGAATGGAAACGGCGCAGACGGAAACGTTTGCGCTGACGGAAAATACGTCGCGCTCATTCAAACAAAGAGCGAAAACGGCGCAGAATCAAGCGTAAAATCAAAATGGTTCACGCTCGACACGATTCCGCCAGATATTTCCGTGGAAACAAAATACGCGCTCTTTAGCCCTGATTCCGACGGACGCAAAGACTCTATTCCGTTTGAGATAAAATCGAGCGAGGAAGATTCTTGGACTGCCACGATAACCGATTCAAAAGGCGCGGTCGTAAAAACGTATAATTGGAAAGGAAGCGTTCCGCCATTTGAGTGGGACGGCACGGACTCGAATGGCAACGGGCTTCCTGACGGAACGTACAAAATCGCGTTTGAAAGCGAAGATGAAGCGGGAAACAAAACGAAAAACGAGATTTCTGGTCTAAAAATCGACAATCGCGAAACAAAAGCCTACGTTACGGCGGAACTTGATGCCTTTAGTCCAAATGGCGATGGCTCATTCGATTCGCAAAAATTCACGATTCGCCCGACGATTTCTGACGGTCTTGCATCTTGGACGTTTAGCGTAAAAGACGCAAATGGCAACGCGGTTCGCACTTGGACGGGAGAAAAAGACTCGCCACTTCCAAAAGAAATCGTTTGGGACGGAAAAACCGACAGCGGAGAAACGGCAAACGACAACGTTTACATTGGAAGTTTGGACGCGATTTACGAAAAAGGAAACGTTATAAACACGGACTCCGCAGCGTTCATCAGTTGCGCAACTCCGCCTGTTTTGAGCGTAAAAACTCAACCGCAATTCTTTAGCCCCGATAACGACGGCGAAGACGATGACCTTTTGATTCAACTGCGAGGCGACACGATTCTTCCGCTCAAGAGTTGGACGTTCCAAATAAACGACCCGCAAAACGGAAAGAAATTCTGGGCGACGAGCGGCAAAAACTCGATAACGGAAAAACTGATTTGGGACGGGCGGTCAAATTCGGGCGAACTCGTCCAGTCGGCAACCGATTATCCATACGTCTTTACGGCGACGGATTCTCTTGGAATGACGAGCGAAGTCAAAGGCGAAATTACCGTTGACATTCTTGTTCGCAAAGTCGGCGACCAACTCAAAATGGCAGTTCCGTCGATTATTTTCCGCTCCGACGCGGCAGACTTTGACAGCGCGGAAAAACACAACGGAAAAGGTCTGACGGCGGCTCAAATTGCGAACAACGAGCGCGTTCTTGGTCGAATTGCAAAGGTTCTCAATCGGTTCAAAAATTACAAAGTTCAAGTTGTGGGACACGCGAACAGCATGACGGGAACGGAGGATGAAGAAGTGAACGAACTGGTGCCGCTTTCTGCAAAACGCGCCGATTTTGTGAAAACGTGGCTGACCAAAAACGGCGTGGACGGAAATCGTCTTTCTACAAAAGGTATGGGCGGACGCGAACCTGTGGTTGCGCGCGACGACGTGGACAATCGCTGGAAAAACCGCCGCGTTGAGTTCATTCTTGACAAAAACAAATAAAAAATCGTAAAGCGAGGGGTAAACCGCCCCTTGTTTTATTTTTTTCATTTTAGAAAAAATGACGGAAGAATTAAAACGCACTCTTTTTTCGCTTGCCAAAAAATACGAAACGCCTTCGTTTTTGCGCGGCGACCCGTCGTGCTTTTTGCGACAATTCAAGGAGAAAAAAGACCAAGAAATCGTGGCTTTTATTGCGTCAAGCCTTGCGTTTGGAAAAAGAGAGCAGATTTTGTCGCACGTTCAAACCATTTTGGAAAATGCCGCGCCCTCCCCTACCCGCTGGATTTTAGAAGGAAACGCAGAAGCCTTTTTCCCAAAAAACGACCGCTCTTTTTACCGCATTTTTTCAAACAATTCGATGCGAATTTTTTTCTCCGCGCTAAAAAAAATCCTTTTGGAAGAAGAATCGCTCGGCGAGTTTTTTAGAAAAAAACGAATTTCCGACACAAAAAACGAGTTTCTTTTTCAAACTATCGCGGACTGTTTTCCGTTGAACTGCACTTTGATTCCGCACGGAAAAAACACGGCAGCAAAAAGGCTCAATCTTCTTTTGAGGTGGCTTGTTCGTAAAAATTCGTGCGTTGACCTAGGTCTTTGGACGTGGGCTTCTTCAAAGGAACTTTTGATTCCGCTCGACACGCACGTTCAAAAGCAGGCAACAATTTTGGGGCTTCTTGAGGCAAATAAAAATGGAAAACCAAAAGCCGCAAGTCTAAAAAGTGCCGTAGAACTCACAAAAAAATTGTCGGAAGTGTTTCCAGACGACCCCGTTCGCGGAGATTTCGCGCTTTTTGGACTGGGAGCAAACGGCTCTATTTTATAGAAGCGACTTTTTTGCCGATATTAAAATGAGGATTTTTATGGACGCTTTCAAAATTAACGAAATCAATACCGGTTCAACATTTGCCGCACCTCTTTTTTTAGACCCGCATTTTTTGTTACTCGACGCGAATATTCCGATTTCTGAAAATCTCAAAAAAGCACTCATCGAATGGGGATTCAAAGAAGTTCTTTCGGACTCGGAAGTAAAAGAAAAAAAAGAACCGAGTTCGCAAATGCCAAAATCAAAACCGTCTGTGGATATGTCGTCTTTTGAAACGGTCGATTTGGACGCGGTTTTGAGTGACGACGAGGAAAAGCCGCAAAAGGACAATACGGGAATCCTCATAAACAAACGATTCGCGGACGTAATCGAAAAGGCTCTCACAGAAATAGAAAAAACGCAAGATTCCGACATCGAATCTCGTATTTCTATAAGCACCGAGGTTTATAACGCTTTCAAAGAGTACATTTCAAAGATTTATACGCGATTTGTAACACACCGTGAGTTAAAAATAGGGCTTTTGTCAGAAGCGATTATTAAAATTTGCGATTTTATGAAGTCGTACAAAAAATACCTTCTTCAAATAAATCCCGTTCCGACCGAAGTGGTTGACAAAAATTACCTTGTAAATCATTCGCTTAGGGCGACGCTTTACGCGCTTACCATCGGGCAAAATCTTAGAATGCAAACGACGCAACTTGTGGAACTCGGAGTTGCTTCGTTGCTCCACGAAATTGGGCAAACACGCCTTCCGCCACAACTCTATCTTACAACTCGCCGACTTCTTCCAAACGAGCGCGCAATGCTCGCAACGCACACCGTAATCGGCTTCAATATTCTCAAAGAAAACAATTTTCCGATTTCGATTCAAATGGGCGTTTTGGAACACCACGAGCGCGAAAACGGCAAAGGCTATCCGCGCGGAAGAGTCGGAAACCAGATTTCTCTTTACGGGAAGATTCTCGCGGTTGTTTGCTCGTTTGAGGCGATTTCCGCTCCGCGCCTTTACAAAGAAATGCGAAGTACGCACGAAGCGATGATAGAAATGCTTAAAAACGCTGATAAACAATATGATGACATCGTTATAAAAGCACTTGTTCAAAGTATATCGCTTTATCCGATTGGCGGATACGTTTTTTTGGCGAACGGAAAAGTAGCAAAAGTTGTGGACGTAAACGGTCGCGACCCGCGTCTTCCAATCGTGCAGATTCTTGGAGAGCGCGACGAAAACGGTTTTCCGCGAACGCTTCAAACAAACAGCGACAAATTCAAAATCATTCGTGCACTCAACAAAAACGAAATTCAAGGCGTGTTAAAGACGTTTAAAAAATAAAAATCAGTTGAAAAATGCCCGCTGGACAGAAACTTCTTCAAGGAATTTTTCGTCAACAAGCGGGGGATTTTCCGTAAAATAGAGGATTTGACTCAGTTCTTCATCATTCATTGCCCCCCACACAGGAACAACGTTTTCAAATTGCCGAAGATAACCGAGCGCGAGCGGAATATTTGACACAACGCCACCGCACAGCGGGCGCATTGCAATAAAACCGATGTCATTCCGCGCAAATTCAGAAACGAGTTGCTCAACTTCAAGTGCGCAAAGCATATTGAACGGAAATTGCACCGTTTCCCACGGTTTCCACCCCAAAAGCGTCGATTGCGCAACTTCCATCGACTCGGTTACGATTCCAAAATGACGAATAATTCCGTCGTTTTTCATTTTTTTGAGCGTTTCCAAGATTTCGCTGTCACTTTCGCCATCAAAAAACGGTTTTGAACGCTCAATTTGGTAAAGGTCGATAAAATCCGTTTCAAGATTTTGAATGCTTTTTTCAACGTCGCGCTCAAGATGTGAAGAATCTTTTGCAACGGATTTTGTTGCAATCACAACGTCGCTTCGGATTTTTTGCGCTTTAATCGCTTCTCCGAGTCGCTTTTCGCTTTCGGGAGTGAGAGCGGACGTGTCAAAAAAATTCACGCCCGCTTCAAAAGCCTTTTTCACAAGCGAAAAAGCCTCCTCCTCAGAAGCCGTTTTTCCAAGATTTTCCGTCCCAAACGCAGTGCGACTCACGAGAAGATTCGATTTTCCAAGCGAAATGTAATCCACGGTAAACTTCCGTCAGCGGTGGTTGAGTTTGTCGAAACCACACTACGCGCTTTCGCGCGGCGCATTTTCGACAAGCTCAATTCCCTCGTTATTTCTTTTCCACCGGCTTCCACGCGCGAATCGCGTTCTGGATAAAGCCGACGAGGTCGTCCAGTTTGACGCGCTCTTGTGCCATGCTGTCGCGGTAGCGGACGGTCACGGTGTTGAAGTTTTCGTTTGCAGAGCCGTCCTCTTTTTTCTCGGTAATCGTGTCGTAGTCCACGGTGACGCAGAAGGGCGTACCCACTTCGTCCTGACGGCGATAGCGTTTTCCCACCGTGCCGCTCTGGTCGTAGTCGGTCACAAATTCTTCTTTAAGCGCGTGCTGAATTTCCTTTGCCTTTTCTGCCAAGCCGTCTTTTTTCATGAGCGGAAGCACGGCAACGGTAATCGGCGCAAGCTTTGGGTGCAAGTGCAGCACGGTGCGGTAGTCGTCTTTGCCGTCTTTTCCCACGTTCTCTTCCTCGTAGGCTTCGCACAGGAAGGCAAGGAAGTTGCGGTTTAAACCCGCCGACGTTTCGATGACATACGGCGTGTAGGTCTTGTTGCCGTCGTCTTGGTCAATGTACGCCATGTCCTTTCCGCTCACTTTGGTGTGCTGAGACAGGTCAAAGTCAGTGCGGTTGTGGATGCCTTCAATTTCTTCAAAGCCAATGGGAAAGTTGTACTGAATGTCGTACGCGTCTTTTGCGTAGTGCGCAAGTTTGTCGTGATGATGCCAGGCAAGATTTTTTTCCGCAATGCCGTACTTAAGGTAGAACTGCCAGCGATACTTCCGCCAATTTTCAAAAATCTCATCGTCCGTGCCGGGCTTGCAGAAATATTCCATTTCCATCTGCTCAAATTCGCAGGTGCGGAAGATAAAATTCTTAAAGATGATTTCGTTCCGGAACGACTTACCCACCTGCGCCACGCCAAACGGAATTTTCATGCGGTTTGACTGCACAATGTTCTTAAAGTCGATAAAAATGCCCTGGCACGTTTCCGGGCGCAGGTAAATCAAATGCGAATCGTCGGCAATCGGTCCCTGATAGGTCTTGAACATCAAATTGAACTCGCGCACTGCCGTGTATTTGCGCTCTTTTGAACCACAGGTGGGACAGTTGATGTTTGCGTCAATAAACGCCTTCATTTCTTCGTGGCTCATCGTGTCCACGGGTTTTCCCGGATTTTTGTCCGGGTGATTTGAAACAAAGTCCTCAATCAACTGGTCGGCGCGAAACCGAGCCTTACATTCGGTACAGTCAATCATGGGGTCAGAAAAATGCGCCACATGCCCAGACGCTTCCCAAGTCTTGTGGTGCTGAAAAATCGCACTGTCCAAGCCCACCACATCATCGCGGAGCTGGGTCATGTAGTGCCACCACTCGTTTTGAATATTGCGTTTAAAATCCACGCCCAACGGACCGTAATCCCACGCGCCCGCCTGTCCGCCGTAAATCTCGCTCGCCTGATACACAAAACCACGCCGCTTGCACAGCGAAATGATTTTATCCAACGTACACTTGTGTTCGTCGTTTGCCATTTTTTTTGCTCCTATTCGTTTTTGGAAAAGCCGATTTTCTGTCCATATTTCACGCGAAATTCCGCGCCACCGCTCGTTCCAGAAAGAATTTCGGGAACGAGGGAGATTTTTTCGCGCTCAAAAAGCAAGACGATTGTAGAACCGTGAAGGTCAAAAAATCCTTTTTCCTCGCCTTTTTCAAAAGATTCGCCCGTTTTTTTATGATTCACGATTCCGCCAACGCTAAACGCGCCAACTTCGATTTGCGCAACGCTACCAAAATGCGTCGTGTTCAAAATTGACCAAAAACGCCGATTTTTTGTGTAAACTCGATAATTTTCGCACGCGATTGGCTGAACCGAATACAATTTTCCTGGAATAAATCGCGTTTCACCAAGAGAACCAGAATCCACAAAGCAAAATCTATGATAATCCGTGGCGCAAAGCCTAAAAATCAAACAATCGCCGCCAGCGAATTTTTCGCTAAATTCGGCAGAATCAAAAAAATCAGAAAGCGAATAGTCAAAACCTTTCACGCGAAAAACCGAATCCGCTTCGATTTTGAAAACGGAAAGAAGAGAATCGCACGGAGAAATCAAATCGCCGTCTTCCGCGCTGATTTTTAAGGATTGTTCGCTTTTTTTTCTGGTAAAAAAATCGTTAAAAGAGCGAAAATGTTTTGCGCCTTTTGTTTTGTCGCACAGTCCGCTTTCTTTGTAATCCGAAAAATCAGTCATGTCTATTTTATTTTTTTTGATGAAAGATTTTATGTAAAAACGCGAAAACGGAGAACGCAAAAAAAGTCCCAAAATGGCAGGAATTTTTAGAAAAAGGCACAATTCAAGAATCAAGCGTCCCAAAAAAGTGCCGTACAAAAAACGCACCGATGGGTCATTCGGATTGCTTTTTTGATTACTCTGCTCCGACATCAATCGCCTCCGTGAGTGCGTCAATTACGGGAGTTTCTGATTCGCTTCCAGAAACGAGCGGTTTTGTTCGCTCAAGAACTCGCCCCGCACCAAGAATCAAAAGAACGATTTCGGCAATGCCAACAAGAATCATCACAATTTTTCCCAAAACTCCAGGCTTTATGAGTTTGAATGGCGTTATGAAGCAAATTCCCATTGCCGCAAGAGCAGCAACGCCCACAAAATGCACCGAATGTCGCGTAAAGTAGCAAAAAATGAAAATCGCAGGCATTACAAGAGCGGCAGTCGTTACGGGAAGTCCGCGATATTCGTGCCGCGAATCGGTTGTTTTGTTTTGTCGCTCAATTTCGTCCACGTTGAACCAAGAAAGTCGAATCATCGCGCAAAGACAATACAGAGCGCACACGCTCGTTATGAGACGGCTACCGTTTCCAAGGTGATACACTATCAATGCAGGAAAAACACCGTAACATATTAAGTCGCACATAGAATCAATTTGAATTCCAAAAAGTTTTTCTGCTGCCGTACGATTTTTTTTTGTTGAAGCGACACGCCCATCAAACATATCGAATACGCCTGAAATCATCAGGCACAAAAGAGCGGCATTATACTGGTCGTTGAACGCAAAATGTATTCCAACAAAAGAAATAAGCATAGCGAGATACGTCAATACAACGGTATAATTATAAACTCCAAGCAACATCATGGAATAACCCCCATTTCAAAAAGAAACGCTGTCCTTTTTGAAAAACGAACCTCACATAGCATAACAGATTTTTCAAGCACACTCAACCGCAAAAAAAGTGGGCGAAAGACCTCACACTTCTTTCGCCCTCTATTCATGGAGAACCATTCTCGATGTTGCCAAACATAAAGTAAAACATCACACCGAGTGCGAAATAAGCCGTCTGGATGTCATCTACGTCCTATTCCGTTGGTACAATATTAAATTTCGGAGAAGCAACAAAATTCTTGAGCGATTTTTAAGATTTCACGCCAAGTCGAAAAAGAAAATCTTGAACAGAAATCGGAGTAAAACCTGCAATTTTCAAAGATTTTTCAGAAAGCGAGTACGATTTTACGTCCAAAAACTCCAAAGCCTTTCCCTCAAACCACCAAGAAAAAAGACGCATCCTGTCATCTGTAAGGATTTTTTCTCCAGAATAATCGTCGCTCCAAATCATGTTTGCGCCAAAGAGAGAGCCAACTTGCCTTGTTTCCGAAGGAAAAAATCGATTTGAAGCGAGATGCGACTCCTCTTCAAAAGTCGAGGAGCGCGAATGTGTGCGATTGCTTGGAAAACCGAGGTCAAGTCCCGCAAAAAAAATCTCTTTTGCACCACAACGTCGCGAAAAATCCCACGCCGCCGTAGAAACAGAGCCGCCCGAACCTAAAATCCCGCGCTTTTTGTCTTCCTCGATGAATTGTTTTGAAAAACCGAGCAGTTCAAGCGGACAACTTGAAGAAGCGAGCGCGATTTTTTTGCATTTCATGTTGAGAACGCTCGGATACGCGCCCAGTTCCGTAACAAGAACGCTTTTTGGCGACTTTAATCCAGAAACGTGCCGAAAAGCTGCGTACTGAGGGTCGGTGAGAACAACAAAATCGGGCTGCACACCCGTAAAAAGACACGCCCGAAGAGCCGTGTCAACGCAAACGGTAACAACGCTTTCTTTGACGCTTGGAAGAAACGGCAAAAACTCGTCTAACGTAGGACCTGCCGCCAAAATTAAAAACGGTTTTTGAGAAAAAGTGCCAAAAAACGAGGACGCGGTGCAGATTTTTTTGCTTTTTTTCAAAAAAAGGGAATTTTTTTCGATATTTCGTTTCCACACTTTTTCAAAGCGCGAAAAAGTCGCTCGATTTATTGCGTCTTTTTTTAGATTTCGCTCGATTTTTGAGTCGAGAGCCGAAAAATACGAAAGCGCGTGCGCTCTATGCGACGGATTTTTCAAAAACGCGCACGACTCCGCACCGCCAGCCCGCTCGATTAATGCAAAAACCACATCAACGCCAGTTCCAAGCACAAGAAAAACGTTTTTTGCCAAAAAAACGGGCGACCAATCAAGAAAAAGAAGCGCGGAAAAAAAACGCGCTGGCTCTGGCTCTACCAAAATCAAAAAATCATCTGGAAAAAGTCGCGCGTAAGCATTGGGGGCATAGCCCAGCGCAAAACCTTCAAAAACGCACGCTTTTGTTTTTTGCGAATGAATTGATTTTACGGAAGAAATCGCCTCTCGCTCTGGGTCGTAAAGCGAATGAAGCAATTTTCCGCACGACTTTGCGCTCCAAACGCCGCTTTTTTTTGATTCCAACGGCTCAATTTTTCCCTCCCCTTCTCCGAGTGCAAGAATCTCAGGATTCGCGCTTCCGTCAGAAAGAAAAAAAGATTCGGCACTCAAACCAAGTGTTTTGGAAAGTTCCAAAAAGCGAGAAAGAAAAAGGTCGATGTTTTTTTTCCAAAATCTGTTTTCAGTGGTTTTGACTTGTTTCAAGGTAGAGGTCAATTTCCATGTTCTCCGTTACGGGCGTTCCTGGGGATGGAGTTTGACGCACAACCCAGCCAGAACCGTGAATTTTTATGTTGAGGTCGCGCCGTTCAAGAAGCGGAAGCAACTGTCGCGCAGGCTGCCCCACAAAATTCGGAAGCCTGTCTTTGATTTCAATCGGAGCGTCCTTTGCAATTTGGAAAATACCAGAGTGCGCAAGGCTTGCCGCCCCTCGTCTACTCATTCCGAGATGGTCAATGATGACGTTCGCCGCGCGATTTATCACAGGAGCCGCAATTCGCCCCGCCAAAATCTCGCCTTGCGCTTTTTGAATGACAACGTACAGTATAATTTCTGGATTTTCTACAGGAAAAACAGCAATACAATTTGAAATAAAATCGGTCGTACTGTATTTGCCCGTTTTTGCATCAGCCATTTGCGCAGTTCCCGTTTTTACGCCAATCGACACGTCGCCGATTTTTGAGCGAGAACCAGTCCCGCTTTCCGCAACGGTTTCCATGCAACTCAAAATATAATTCGCCGTGGAAGATTTTAAGACGCGCTCCTTTTCGGTCGCTTTGTGGACAAATTCATCGTTTCCGTGAGAATCAGAAATTTTATTTATAAAAGTCAACTGGAGCGGAACGCCACCATTTGCAACCGCAGTCATCGCTTGCACCATTTGAAGCGCGTTTACGCCGACTTCTTGCCCGATTGCAATCGTGGGTTTTGAGCGAGCAGACCAAAGGCGGTCGCTCGTACTTTTTAGAGAGCCTGACGTTTCGCCAGAAAGTTCCACGCCCGTTTTTGAACCAAAACCAAGCGAGCGAAGACGGCGCAAAAACGCTTCCGATTCGATTTTTTCGCTCATTTGAGCAAGCGCGTCGTTACAAGAATATTTGAGTGCGTCGCGAGCGGTAAGAGAGCCATGATGTTCAAGGCACGTGATTTTTATCCGCTCTCCAGAAGAAGTCTTTTTTTCAAAAACGCCATCGCAAAAAAAACGCTCATCGGGAGAAATCACGCCAGAATCCAAAAACTCCGCAACCGTAAAAACCTTAAAAACGCTTCCAGGCTCGTAACTATCGGTAACGGGACGATTTTTTCGCTCCTCGTCGCTTGCCTGCCCGTATTCATTCAAATTCGCCGAAGGAAGGCTTATGTACGAAAGAATTTCGCCAGTTCGCGCGTTTGCCGCAATCATCATAAGGCTCTCCGCCTTTGTGTCAGACATAACGTCGGTCGCAACGGTTTCAAGTTGGGATTGCAAATTTGCGTCAATCGTAAGGTAGATGTTCTTTCCAGATTCCACCTCCGCGTCTTCGTTTTCTTTTGAAGAAAGCACGTCATTCATCGAGTACTCGATTCCAGCAAGCCCCTTGCCCTCCGCGCCCATAAATCCCACAAGTTGACTTGCAAGCCGATTTTCTGGATAAACGCGACCGGGGATTTTATCGTATCGCACAACCGAAGTTGTCCAGCCGTTTTTGTCGCAAATCCGCTTTAAGTCCTCGTAAGTCGGCTGGTCGATTTTTTGCTTGATATACACAAAACTCGAATTAGCGTTGTCAGAAAGGATTTTTGCAATATCGCGCTCGCGCTCGCCCAAAATCGGAGAAACTTCGCGGGCAAAAGAGGCTGGATTTTTTATCGCGCTTGGAGTTACGCCAAAATGATAAAAATTTGTGGCAACCGCCAACGCTTTTCCGTTTCTGTCAAGAATTGCGCCACGATGCGAACTTTCCGTTTTTACTCGAACGCGCTTTGCAACCGTCGCGCTCGAACTTTCTTCAGATTGCGGCATCGAATAGGCTGCATAATTTGCAATAATCAAAAGCGAAAAAAAGGCTGTCAAAGTAAGAATCACAACCATCGGCCATTTTTTTATATATCCATTTACTTGCATAATTTCTTCTCACTTTCCAATCACGCGACCAAGAACGTTTTGAACGGAAACAAATCCGTACGCTCTGGAATCTACCGATTCCTCGTAATTATCGCCGACTGCAAGAATATACCCCGCAGGAACGCTGTCAATTTCTCGAAACGACAAATATTGCACTTCCGTCAGCGGAATTTCAAGAGATTCAACGCTCAAAGTATACTGGAAATCTTGAGAGTAATCCAGTTTTTGAGCAAAAAGCGAATCTCCACCGACTGCAACGCATCTTTTTACGACGATTTTGTCGTTGTATAGGTAAATCACAACATCGCCGCGCTCAGGCTCTCCCCATTGCACAGAAAGTTTATCGCCAAACGGCTTTGCAATCCCATACGAAAGTCGATTCACCAAAATTCGCTCCCCGTCTTTGATTGCAGGAAACATCGATTTTCCAGAAACGAGCAAAATGTCAATCACAAATAATTTTATAACTGTTCCCAAAATAAGCCCCAAAAGAATTACTGGAAGAATGAAAAAATGGCGCGGAAATTCGTCTTTCATATAAAAGTCCATTGTACAACAAATTTTACAGAGCCGACAATGCGAAATGGGGATATGTGCAATAAAAACAATCTTTTTAACCGATTTTTTCGATTTTGCGAAAAAAAAAGAAGCCTTTTTAAGGCTTCTTTTTGCCACCGGTTGGAATCGAACCAACGACACACGGATTTTCAGTCCGTTGCTCTACCAACTGAGCTACAGCGGCTAAAAACGTATCTAAGTATGCCAAAACGAACAGTTTTCGTCAAGGGGTAACTCAAAAAAATATTCAAAACGTTCCCTTCAAGATTCGTATCCAATCAAAAAGTGGCTAAAAAGACCGCGAGGCACTTGCGCTTCTAGGTTTGGTATCACTTTCGAGACAGAAAAGAGGGTATTCTGTCTCGTTTTTTTTATTCAAAAAAAAACGGCAAAAGACAGAAAAAAAATATTTTTTTACAAAGGGGCGAAAAAAAAATGAACGAAAACGCACAAGATTCATTTGTTTTTTATCGCAGTTTTTACGACGCGATGAAAAAAATGACAAAAAAAAGTTTCACGGCTCTCATGTACGCGATTTGCGAATACGCTTTGAACGGCGAAGAAATCGAATTGCACGGTCAAGAATCAATTTTTTTTGACTTAATCAAACCGCAAATTGACGCAAACAAAAGGCGACGAACCGCTGGAAATAAAGGCGGTGCGCCAAAAGGTAACAAAAACGCAACAAAACAATCAAAACAACCAACGGTTGATTTTTGCGACAACTCAAAACAACCTAATGTAAATGTAAATGTAAATGTAAATGAGAATGAGAATGAGAATGTAAATGAGCGCGAAGCGCAAAATCAAAATCTCACACTCACACTTTCAGACGGTCAAAACGAATACGCTAAACAAGTTTTTGACGTTTTCAAAAATAATTCGTTGCCATGTTCCCCGTTTGTGCAATTTTTGCAAGGCGATTTTATGCGAGCATTGCGAACCCTTCATTCACGCTACAAAGATTACAGTCTTTCAAGTTCCGATGTAATTCAAGCGTGTAAAAATTACGTTGCCGTTTTGAATGACCCAGGCGACTACTTTGACCGCGCTATGCCATTTGACCGCTTTGTTGAACACCCGTCTTTCAAAGACTTTTTGCCAAACGCATTTGTTAAATCGAATTGGCGTAGGTTTTCAAAAGACGCGAGCGCACCCACGCCGCCAAAAACTGAAACACCGCCCGCCACTGAAAATTGCCCAACATGCAACAAAAAGACGCTTGTATGGCTCGATGAAAAACAAGTGTATTCATGTGAGCATTGCAAACAAAAATTTTCCGCGGAAAAAATAAACCCGTGGATTTTGCAATTCAATAAATCATATAAGGGGGCATAATTTACTATACTAGTCAAAAAACGAGAAAAAAAAACGGGGTGCCGCGCCGCCCGAAAATTTTTCTCATTTTACTATACAAAAATCTCAAAATAAGGGGTAAAAGAGAATGGAACAAGTAAACGAAAGCGGACAATTTCCAAAATTGGACTTGTCAAAATCATTGCAACACATTGCAACAAACATCGTCGAAGAAAAATACATCTCGCATAAATCGTATTCTTCCCGCTCTGAATATGCGTATTGCCCGTATTGTATTAGAACCGCTAAATTGCGCTTTAGCGAAAAATGGCAAAGTAATTTGCCAACGCTATGGAATATGAGTTTTTACGTGCTGTATCAAATTGACGCGGAAAACGTAAAACTCAACATCGAACATCGCGACATCTGCCCAAATTGCAAACGGACAATAACAAGCGATGATTATATAAAATTCTACGCCGCGCCCCCTATTGAGTGGAGGGCAAGCGAATCAATCGCAGATTTGAACAAAAGCGAACCGCTCATTGACCAGATAATCCGCAAAAAAGTCAGAAAAGCGCATGAGCAACAACAATAAAAAAAAAGGCACTGGCAAGGCACTCAAAGTTCAAGTTGACGGCAAATATTACCCGTCATTATTTGCGGCGGCTATTGAAATCGGCTGCAATTATTCGTGGCTTTGGTGCAAATTGCAATGCGGCGAAACAAAAATTTATGGCAAAACTATAAAACTTGTTACCAAAGAGGAGAAAAACATGGCAACAACAATCACAATCACAAACGGCAAAGGTGGCACGGGAAAAACAAGCCTTTGCGTCTTTTTGGCTGAATACCTTTATTCAAAAGGATTCAAAACATTAGTAATCGACCTTGACCCGAATTGTTCGATTTCCGAAGTATACGGCTTTGTTTTGAAAGAACACAATTCAAAAGCGTTTATGCAAGGAATACCAACAACGCCATACACCGCCAAAACGCACGAAAACGCAACGCTCGATATTATTCCGTCAGATTTGAACCTCGGAATGCTCGCAAATATCAGCGATACAAAAATCAAAATCCAACTCAAAAAACAAAATCTTTTGCAAAAATACGATTTTGTTTTGATTGACCCGCCCGGAACCTGGAACAGTCAAACGCGCAACGCGATTTATGCCGCCGATTCAATCGTTGTATGCGGCAAATGCTCCCCGCTCGATTTTGAGGCAACAAAAAACTATGTTGTATTGCTTTCAGAGTGTGGACTTGACGACAATACCGAGTTTTGTGTAGTATGCAACGCATACAACGCACAAAAAGACCCTGATAAAATCCTCGAAAAATATCGCGATACATTCAAAAACTATCTTTTGGACAATCCAATTCCAGAATTGACATCGCTCAAACGCCTTGCGTATGACCCCGCGTATAAAATTCGCGCGGACATTATCGAAAAACTCACGCAATTCGTACAAGCAGCAACAAAAGGGCAAGTTCAATAAGGGGGCAAAACATGAAACTTGATTTAGGAAATATGAACATCAAAGAAACAACGCAAACATTCTTGAAAATTCCGATTGACCAACTGTCAGAAACAAAAAACGTGCGCACGGAATACAACGCGGAATCAATCGAAGAACTCGCAAAATCCATTGAATCCGTAGGACTTTTGCAACCGCTTGTTGTTTCAAAAGGTATGACAGACAATAACGGAATCACGTATTACCAGGTTATCGCAGGGCATCGACGATTTCGCGCACTCGAAAAACTCGTAAAAGACGGCGGCGACTTTTCCCTTGTCGATTGCGTGATTCGCACAGGACGGCAAGATTTGCTTCAAATGATTGAAAATATCCAACGCGACGCACTCACCCCGCGCGAACTTGAAGCATTTGTTCGCGCAAGGTTAAATGAAGGCATGGGGCAAAATTCAATCGCGAATTTGCTCAAAAAATCCGTTTCATGGGTTTCCGACGTTTTGGCGGGCGCGAATGTGCGAGAGCAAGCGGACAAAATCGGCATTTCTACCGAAAAAATAAAATCAAAAACACTAAGTCAACTTCGCACAATTCCAGAGGAAAAACGCGCCGACGCAATAAAACAACTTGCCGAAAACGGTGGCACAATCCGCGAGGCAACAAAAATCTTAAACGATTTCAAAGAATCAGACGCGCCACGCTTTGACGCAATCCAAACCGCGCCCGCGCCCGCGCCCATCGCTCCCCCGTCAACTGATTTTGAAATCGACGAAAGCGAAAGCGATAATGAAAACGACGCAATCGAAGAATCAAACGACGATGAAATCAATAACGTTTTTTCTTCAAATATCGGAATCACCGTCGGCGATTTGCTCGATTACATCGAAAAAGCAAAACCGCCCCGCGATACTGTAATTGTTTCAACAAAACGCGGAACGATTGCCGCTGTTTACGTAGATTCAAAAGAAAATACGCTTATCTTAAAATAAAGGGAGAGAAAAAACATGAACGCTGTAGCGGGTTTCTTTTCGCGTTATCCAGAAATCTCAAAACAAACGTTTTCGCATGAAAGCGATTTAATCGAGATTTTTGTATGCAAAGACGAAAACAAATACCGCTACGCCTTCCGATTCCGTTTGGGCACTCTTTTTAGAAGCGAATATCAAACAGAGGGGGCGGCATTTGCTACAAATCGCCTTGCCCTCTCCGTTGCGCGTGAACAAATCTTAAAAATTTGCCGTGGACACAAAAAAACGTTTGCGCGATTGCAACAAACGCACTTTATTGAAATCGACCAGTTGCAACTCTTCTAACGTTAGAACTTTTTGAAAATCTGTATAGTGAAAAATCGCAAATTTTTCGCGTATGTGCGCCGCGCCGTTTTCCCTCCCCTTTTGTCTAGTTATTTTCGGGGAGAGAAACTCACTTTAGAAAACGGGGGCGGTTACAGAAAATACTGGAAGCGGTGGTTGAGTAGGTTTCGTAGAAACCGTATCGAAACCACCACCTTTTTACGCTACGGTGGTTTCGACAAACTCAACCACCGCATTGCTTACAGGTCCCGCATACATTTTGTAACATTTTTATGAAACGCGCTTCCAGATGATAATTGTGTAATTTTCAGGCGCAACTTCATCGCGCCGCCCATAAGTGGAATTTGAATTTTTCGCAGAAAAATCCAAACAAGCCGAGAGGTGGGAGCCTCCCCCCGATGCTGAGCCAAAATTATAGCTGTCTCTAAAAGCACCGTCGGAGGTGCCGCGCCCCACCGAATTACGAAGTTCCGCGCCGTACAGTGTAGCACTCCCAGTTATATTTGGCAGACTTTCAGCTTGCTTAACTTGCCCAAACGCAAGGGCATTGCCCCCTTCTGCTCTAAAAAACGCGCCGCCAAAATCCATTTTTTGCCAGTTTGTGCCACCCCACAAAGACGCGGGTGCGCTACAACCAGGGAATTGGACATACGTCGCGCCCACAGGGTACGGACACCATGAACCGCTGTTTTTAATCGCGTTGATTTGATTTTGCAAATCCGTATCTTTTGACTTTCGGGCGGTTTCCTCGGCTTTTATTTTTGTGTCAAGAGCAGAATCGGCTTCTCCTCGCGCTGTTCCTTCTTCGCCGAGCATTGCTACAATCGCGCGTTCGTCCTCCGCGCGAGACGTTTTTTCCGCGTTGATTTTTTCGTCCAAAACGCTATCTTTTTTGTCCATGATTGACTCTAGCGCGTCCAAAATATCGCTTTTTTGCGCGGTTTCTGGCACGCCTGAAACTTCCCGCGTTACCGTCTCCCCCGCCCTCGGATTCCCGAAAGCCTTATGAAACGCCGCTTGAAAAAATCCGATGATGTCATTGAACCATGCCGCCAAAACGGGCGTACCGTCTAACGAATCCTCGCTGCTAGCGTCAATCGCAGACCCCTCTGGATAATCAGCATTCGGCGAATTGAAATACGCGCTATACGAATGGTCATACTTGTTCATTTTGTTTTCTCCTTACATCATTTTTTTTATTCTGCTATAGAAACGAGTCCGTTAGAATCGTCGCTATAACTAATTTCTTCATCATTTGGAACGTACTCCAAAAACATTACCGCCACGGAGCGAATCGGCTTTAGCGTCAATAAAACGAACTCTAAAAACGTTTTCCACTTTTGATGCACTTTAAGCCGTTGAATTGCGATAAATTTGCCGTCCTCTTGCCGAAAAGCCTTATAGCACACAAAAAAGCACAGTTGCCACCATGCGCGATTGTATGGCAAATTCCACCCTTCCGCCGCGTCTGTTTTTAAGACCGTCGGAGTCCATGCACGATTTCCAATATGCCAGTTACACATTGCCCGCTCATTGCCACACCGTATATTTGTATTTCCACACACAGAACGATACGCAAAGCACAAACCCGCCGCGTTTGTTACGGGTGTATTTTCCACAATCAAACCTTCAGGCACAAATTCTTGAAAGACTTTTGAAATTGATTCCACAGTAGAATTTGCGTATCGCATACGAACAAGCGCGTTTAATGCCATGCGAATTTCTTGCTCTGTAAATTCGCTCGAAAAGCGAAATCTAAAAGTCTTTTGGAATTCTTCTAGTGCGCGGCTTGTATCTGGAAAATAATCCAAATAGACGCGCTCAATTCGTTCGCGCTCGGAATCGGCAACAGAAAGTAAACCGTTTATAAGGCGCGTAAAATCGCGCTCGACCGTTAAATCAAACGCGCGATTTTTTGGAAAAAGCAAACTCACCGCGTTTATAAAATCGCTACGCCGCATATTCCTCCCCGTTGATTACCAATCGCGCCAACCGCGCAAGCTCCCCATGTCCTAATTCGTATTCAGTCAAACCCGCGCCACTTTTTTCAATTTCAAGGGAAGAAAAAGACGCGCCCGCAGAAAGACTTACTGTAGCAGCAATGCCGTAAACGCTAGTGCGCAAAATCGTGCCAGATTTTAGCGTTTCATCGGACAAACCGCGAATAAACGGCTCTTTTTGAAGAAAATACGTTTCAAGCGACTCTTTTAATTGGATTGCAAACGCTGAAACATTGCCGCTTACGTCTGTTACTTTTACCGTAAAATCGGCAATCGTACACGATTGAACGTTCAAATACGTGTCATCGTGCGCGGGGTCAAGAATATCGGTAATCGGCTTTCTGTTTGCCTCCCCCGTTACGGGGTCAAAAGAGCAACACTCGCCCACCAACACGCACAAAGAGCGCGGAACTTCCCGCGTTGGATAAAGTTCAGGATTTCCCGCAACGTAGAGCATAATATAGGCGGGGTCAGCGTCTGACGGGTACGGGTAAATATTTTGAACGCCGTCCGCGTCCATGCCCCATGTACGATAGTCGTACAAAGTACCGCCTTGCGTTTTCGCGCCGTACCCTTGAATTACCCGCGCACGGTACTCTGATTCTGTTTCATCGTCTGTTCCAATTTCTACGGTTTCAATTACCGCGCATTCGCGCTCAACTTGCGCGATTGGCGTAACAAAACGCAACGCCGCGCCATCGCTCAAATTTCCCACCGTTCCAACTTCAGCGCAATAAACAATCGCGCTTGCCGTTTCACTGTCCAAAGAAACGGAATCTTCAACGGTGTAAATCAAATTATTTTCATCGCTCTTTAATTGCGTACCAACGCTCACCGCTCCAGATGAAAGCACACGGAATTGAACGCGCCCGCGCCACGCGCTCCCCGATTTTGGCGCGCCGACTCCCCATTGCTCACCGAGTTTGACAAGCGGGCGTACCCGTTGCCCCAAAATCGTCGTCTCTTCAAAAGATGCCGTATCTGGAAAAAGTTGCAAATAAAACCAACCCGTCGATTTTTCCAAAAGCACAAACACACCCGCAAGCACTTTTGACAAAATGCGCACAAATGATTTTGGAAGAATCTTTAATTTTCGATTAAATTGATTTTGAATACCCTCTAAAATCAATTCGTCGATTTCTGAAACGCTCCGATTGTCTAAAGCCATTTTCTATTTACCCTCCGTTTGCACGTTAAAATTTTGATTGATTACTTGCCCGCCATTTTTTAGTGCTTTTACGTTTACAAAAAGCATATTGCGGTCAGTTGCTTTTACTTCCACTTCCACGGAATCGGCAAAGCCTTCGGAAATAAGCCATTGCAAATCTGATTCCGCTGCCGCTTTTGATTTTTGGAGCATTGACGACGTTATCGCTTTACCCGTGATTTCCGCTAAAAAACCGCTTTGAACGCGCTCGGCTAAAGCCGTACCCGCAATTTCATTCCCCCACCAGGATTCTTTTTCGCGCCCGTCCGCGTCTTCATCGTTGCCACCAAAAAGCGAAAGAAACACCGCCGTTTGTGCGTTTTCACTTGAAACGATTTGTCCGTTTTCAATTACAATGTCCGCGCCGTCGTCGGTTTCTACCAGTAACACATCGCCTTCAAAATCCATGCGCTCCCCCTATTGAATTTTTCCCGTACCCGCCGCCGTGGTTGCCCCTGTTTGCGCGGACGCGCTCCCCGCCGTAGACACGGGAATACCCGCCGCCACCGTAACAAGCGCGTTTTGTTGAATATGCGAAATAATTACGTCCGCAATATCTACCCACATTGACTCAATTTTTTCTTTCATGTCAGCGGGCGCGTTTGAATCAATCACTTTTGCCGCTATCGCTTTGCCAAGCGTTGTTTTATTCATTGCCATTTTCTACGTTCCATTTATTTCTGTACCAGTTTGCGGAGCACCAGAAAAAGCACAATACGGCATCGCACAAAAACCGCCTTGACCCGTTGGAGTTGCCGCGCCCTTGCACGTAACTTTGCCGCCCGTAAACTCAATTTCTTTTGACTCAAATTTAAGACTTTTATCTGCCTTGACTTCGATTTCGCTTCCAGAAACCGCAAGAGAATCAGGCGAAAGCATTTCAATTTTCCCATCGTTCAATAATTTGATTGCCGCCATAACTTCGCCGCTACTTGAACGCGAATAAATGATTTTTTCGCCAGGCTTTGCCCCTTGCGATTCATTCAAAACACCCACACAAGCAAACCGCCCCGCGCCGTCAATTTGAACAAGCACAATTCTATCATTTTGAATAGGCGGGGAATCTTCCCCGCTTGCACCAAAAAGCCGCGCCGTGCGAATGTCATTTGCGGCAAGTTCCGCTGTTACCGCATTCGCGCCGTCTATCGGCTCTGTTTTTTGCACATTTGCAACCTTTGCCACGCTCTCCCCCTTTTATTCTTCCCACGGAAACGAATCTGGAAGCGCACCAGAACGCACACCAGGCAAAACAAGCGATAAAACGGCAACCGCGCCTTCGCTATCGCTTCGTTTTAGCGTTACTTCGTCAATCGTCAGCGCGGTTTTTTTGTAGATTTCCGCGTTTGGCGCGTACACTAAAACCGTTTGATTTTTGTGATAGATTTTGCCATCGCTTCCGCGATGCCCCTTTACCGTCAATGACCATTTCGCGCTAGAAGCAAGCATTCGCGCGGCTAACGCCTTTGTTGCGCTTTCAATCGTTGCCTCGGTTGCGTCCTCGATTGTTTCACTATGAACGCGCAACACCCCGCGCGAAATCAACGCTTTATTTTCAAAGACAAAACTAGCCGCCTTTTCGTCTTTTTTGTCTTTGACGGGGGTCAAACCGATTACATGAGAAAACATTTTTTGACCGTCAAATTGGACACTCATAGAAACAAACGGCGGCTTCCCTTCGACAAGTTCTACGCTCGATTTTTCTTCTTTTGGCGCGTACAAAAGCAGTTCCCCCGCTTGCGTGTTTGAAATAATCAAACCGCGCTGTTTTGCGAGTTTTTCCAAAAAAGACAACACCGTTTCACTCGGGGAGATTGAAACTTCTTCATCAAACGCCGCGCCCTCGTCGCCGTCGATTTTGACCGCAACGCCAAAAGGCGACGCGCATTTTTTGGCAATTTGCGAAAGCGTCAAACCGTTAAATTCCGCGGGAAAAGCCGAAAGCGGCAAGCACGAGTCCCCCAAAACGCCGCATTTTGGATAGCCTTGCAACGAAATTGTCCGCGAAGAATCGGACACGCTCGGAGAGGCGGGCAAAAGCACACCAGAAAAAAGCAACTCTCCGTCAAGTCGCACCGAACAAGGCGCGTAAGTAAACGCGCCAAAAGCCGCTTTACATTCATCGCGCTCGGCATCCCACACGCTCGAAAACGAAAAAGCGTCAAACGTATCGCTCGGAAACGAAAGCGTATACGCGGTAAATCCTGTAAAGCGATTGCCGTTGATGTCAATACTCACATCTTGCGCGGCTTTTTCGTCAAGTGCAACAACGTTTTTCGCGCCCGCCGCGTCCACATTGCCGTCTTCCACGATTGACGGGTTTTCTTTTTCAAGAATCAGCGCATCGCCCACAAAAATTACTGGCGACCCGTCCGACATTTTTTTTCTTGAGGCAAGAATCGGATTTTTAGAAACAATTTCAGGCCAGCGATTCGAGTTACCCAAAAATCGGAGCGCAATCGCGCCTAACGTATCGCCACTTTTTACCGTATACGACATAAAAAAACGATACAAAACAATCCGCGTTAAACCTATCCCATAAACAAAAAAAACGTCAACGTTGTTTTTGTTTTGGGAGATGTTACAAAATGTACGCTGACCTGTAAGCAATATGCGGTGGTTGAGTGTGTCGAAACCACCACATTGTTTGATTCTGTGGTTTCGATACGGTTTCTACGAAACCTACTCAACCCCCGCTCCCTGCATACATCCTGTAACACCACTTTTTTTTTCGTTGACGCGCTGCACTTCTAACGTTAGAAGTGTTTTTTATTCGTAGTAGACAATTTCGCGCCCCTTTGGAATTACAGACAGTTCATCGGCGGTCAATGCGTTGTCTAAAATAAATTCGTCAAGGCGAGAAAATCCGTCCGCGCCGTACAGTTCTACAATCAATTCAAGCATATTGCGCTCCCTGTCCAGCGTGATTTGACGGCAAGACGGCAAATCAAACGAACTGTCTAAAACGGCTCTTCGAGCATACGAGGCGGCATATAACGCCGCTTCGTAGGTTTCCCCCGAATCTACAGCAACTTGACGCTCGCAATATTCATCTAAAAACTCAACGTACTTTTCAAAAAGCAAAGAAACGCCATCGCTTGCCGCCAAAACGTCCGCGCGACTTCTAATTACCCCGCGATTTTTTCCCGTTGCCGCAGAACTAAGCGCATCCGCCGCCAACCCCTCGCTCAAACCCGCAGAAAGACAACCGAGCGAAAGCGCGGTTATTTCTAGTTGATTCAAAACGTTACCCGCGCCGAACGGGTCCGACAAAAAATTGCGTAAAATCGCGTCCGCCATATCTGAATAGCCTTGAATTTTGGTCAAAATATCCACGGTCACGCGACTCGGCAAGCGCGCAATACGAATCAAAAGGCGCGTTGAATTTCCTACAAAATTTGTCGCCTTACCGAGCGCAGACGAAAGCGCGGTTTTGTATTGCGAAAGCCGTTGTAAAAGCGTTTTTTTCTTTACATCATCAGGCTCTTTTGTAATGATTTTTTCAACGTTGTTACAAATGAGATTTGATTTTTTGAGTACGTTTCTTTGAAACGCCGCTTTTGCATCCGCATCGCTCACGTCGCAAATGCGCTCTGCCTCTTTTACCGCCGCTTCTTCAAAATCATCTACAAACGATTCGACGAGTTGCTCACTCACAATTTCCGCGCGTGGATTTTCTTCTTCATCGTTCGATTCCGTAAACGTGATTTCTACGCTCGACTCTCCGATTCCAGAAACAAGATTATCGCTCCGTTTTACCGTTCCCGTTGGAACAACGCGCACTTTTCCATAGAGCGGGTGTTCAAGCGTTCCCGCGCCGCGCTCAAAAAGCAACGATTCAAACGCATCGGCTTTTTTTGCACAATCCACGCCAGAAAACAAACAGGTAAGCGGAAACGTTCGCGCCCCCAAACCGAGCGATTGCACCTGCGCCCCGTCAAATTCCGAAAACGTAAAAACCGCGCTTTTTAACGCCGTTTCGCGCGAAACACTATCATACAAAAACGTTTGCCGTTTTCCACTCGGTGACGTGTACGCCGCTTCGCTCAATTCCATTTTTGCCCCCGCAATTCGTTTTTTTTTTCCACACTACCGCAAAATCTCCCGCGCCCCTATCCCATAAACACGATTTTTTCGATTTTCCGCTTGCTTTCCTTTCTATACTAATGTAAACTATATTCAACTTCGGAGAGAGAAATTCAAACCGTGGGAGGCTCAAAAATGAGCCAGAAAAAGAAAAAACCCACCGAAAAACGGTGGGTACGCTACGGGGTTACGTTTTTGATTTGGGTATCTAGCGTAACCATAACAATAATTCTTGAGCATTACATACCGATTTTGCTCGGTTGGTAAACTCAAGGCGGGCGGCAGATGTGGGGAAGCGTCTACCGCCTTTTTTATTCTCACAGAAAAACGCGCAAAACGCAAGCGTTTTCACAAAATCGCGGCTAAAAGCGTACACGTGCCCATCACAAAAAGACAAAGCGCAATGCAGATTTTTGTTGTTTTTGACATATTGACTTCCTAAAAAATAATGATTTATATTTCTGACAAGGGGCGTTCCCGCCCCCGTCTGGTTTACTTTACCAGTTCAAGCACTAACCCCGCAACACTTGCCAAAGTTCCAATAATCGCAAGTGCTTTTCAGAACCAATCATCTGGAAGTTTGCGGGGTTTTTCATTCCCGTTTTCCATTTTTCTCACCCCCTTACCCGCGCCATTCCGCTTGACGATTATTATAATACAATATTTTTGTTTTCTTGTTAAGAAAATAGAAAAAAAATACAAAAAGCGCCTGTTTTCTGGTGATTGAGCCTGTCGAAATCACCGCTACACACGATTTTTTTTTCGATTTTCCGCTTGCTTTCCTTTCTATACTAATGTAAACTATATTCAACTTCGGAGAGAGAAATTCAAACCGTGGGAGGCTCAAAAATGAGCCAAAAGAAACGGCGGGAATTACCGCCAAAAGAAAAAGCCTTACGCAAAAAGCGCAAGGCGTGGAAATCAGTGTTAAAGTTTTTACGAGAACTGGCACTGATTATCATCCCTATCTTTATTAGTTACTGGTTAAATAACTAATAAAGCGGGCGGTAGATGTCGCAAGCGTCTACCGCCTTTTTTATTCTCACAGAAAAACGCGCAAAACGCAAGCGTTTTCTAAAACCCGCCCGTTCTATGCCGCGAAAAGGTAACACCAGGCGCACCCGTCGAAGACGTTTCAAGACCCGCCGCAAGTTTCAACTCGACTTCGCTCTTTGAAACGCTTTCGCTCCTTGAATATTGCGCTGATTCTGCGCTTGTTTTTGTTGGAACAAAATCAGAAACATTTGTACTAATCGCGTTTTTATCTTGCCCCGCGCCTGTAAGTCCATTCGTAAAGTTTGAAAGCGCGTTGTACGCATTTTTTGCCCAGTCCATGCCTGGAATCATTGAAATACCTTTGAGCAAAAATTGAATCGGCGAAAGAATATTTGACACGATTCCCGCGCCAATCGCTAACAGACCGCCGAGCAAACCGCCGTCGGAAAACGCTTGCTTTACGTTTGAAATAGAAGCAAAAATCGCGTCAACTTTTTCAATCACAAAATCCAACCCCGCGCCCAAAATGTCACCCAAAACGGGAATATTTGAAACAATATTTTTGCACTCATTGAGCGCGTCAATAATGCCCCCTCTGATTGCGTCGCCAATCGCAAACAAACCCGCTACAAATCCTTGTTCAGTGAAAGCCGCTTTGATTTCTCCCCATTTTTCATAGATTGAATGAGCGATTCCCAAAATCAAACCGAGAGGCGGCGCGATAAGCGTAAGCGCACCCGTTGCCACGCGCCCCCATGTTTCCCAATGCGTCGTCACGCTCACAATAAGCGCAATAAGCGCGCCAATGCCCAAAATAATCCAACCAATCGGGGAGGAAATAAAGAGCGCACGTGCCGCGTTGCCGATTCCTGTAAACGCTTTTCCAAAAGCCTGTCCGAGTGGAGAAGCAAATTGCGCGGCAAGTTTTGCACTTGCGTCCAACCCGCGCAACGCTCTGCTTGCAATAACCGCGCCGTCTTTGATTCCAAAAAAGAGCGTTTGCATCAAAGAAAACGCGCGGAACATTTGAAAAATCGGATTTGCAAGCGCAACGATTCCATACAAAACCAAAAGCGGCGTTCTAAAATTCCACAAAATACCCACAAAATCCACCGCTTTACCCATAAACGCCATAATCGAAGGAATCGCCCGCGCCAATCCGTCAATCAACGCGGGAATCATAGAAAACGCCGTTTCAAGCCCCGCCTCGATTTGGGGAAGTACCGCGTCCAAACTTTGAGAAATGGCGGGTATAATTTTTTGCGTAAATTGCGAAATTTTATCAGTGAGCGAATCAATGAGCGCACGCCCGCGCTCTGTGTCAAAAATCGCAACGAATTTATTTCCGAGCGAATCGAGCGCACTTTTGAGCATTTCAATTCTACCGCCAATCGAAGCGTTCATCTTTGCCGCCATTTCATCGGTTGCCCCCGTTGATTCTTGCAATTCCGCGGTAAATTCGCGAATTTTGTCCGCGCCCTCTTGAACCAAAAGCAACGCACTCGAAATGTTTTCTTTTCCGAACAATTTCGACAAATGGAACGCTTTTTGTTCATCGTCCAACCCCGCAAGGCTATTTGAAAGTTGTTCGACTAAATCGGCAAACGGTCGCATTTTGCCTTGCGCGTCGTATGATTGGATTCCGAGCGCAGCAAGCGATTCTTTTGCCGTTGCCGTTGTGCCTGACATTCCGAGCATAATATTGCGAATAGCCGTACCGCCCGCGCTTCCCTTTACGCCAGAATTTGCCAAAAGACCCGCAATCGCGCTAAATTCGGCAAGCGTACCGCCAAAACTCGTAAACGTTGACGCGCCTTGCTTTGCCGATTCAAACCACATATCCATATCAAAGTTGGCGGCATTTGTTGCCTTTGAAACTATATCGCTCATTGTGCGTAACTGATTGCCCAACGCCTCCCCGCTCAAAGGATTTCCCGCCGCGTCTTTCATCATGTTAAACGCTCCGAGCGCGTCGGTTGCCATGTCTACCGCGCTTGTCATGTCTTTTCCCGTTGCCATTGCCATATCTGCCATTGGTCGCAACATCGCAATCGAATCAGCGGCGCTCATTCCCGCCATTGCCATTTTGTCGAGTGCCCCCGACGTGTCAAGCGAATTAAAGCGCGTTGCCCCCGCAACGTCCAACGCGGCATCGCGCAACGCTGCCATCGTTTCCGCTGTGCCTCCAAATTTTGCGTTCGCGCCCGTCAAAACGTCATCAAACGCGATGTAACTTTGCACCGATGACGCAATGCCAGCAGAAAGCGCGGAAAACGCGGGGGCGGCAACCGCCTTGACCGCGCCGAATGTTTTTCCGAGCAATTTTCCGCTAAAACCTGTAATTGATTCAAGCGATTTGAACTTGCTGCTTATTCCCGTGATTTTTTCGGAAATTTCATCTTCTAAAGAAAATTTGACAGAAACCGCATAATCTTTTGACATTTTGCAAAACCTCTTGTAAATTTTTTTGAAAAACCCCACTCGGAGGAAAATCAAAATGGCTTTGAATTTTTGGGACTGGTTACTGCTCAATCGGCATGAACGGCAAATGATGAGACACGTTGACCGCGTGCAAAATGAGCAACTAAAAGCAACAATGCAAATGCAAGGCAATCAAATAAAACGCAATTCGTATTTTGGAAATATTCCAGACAGTCAAAAACCGTTTTATTTTTCGCTCTACATTTTTTGCGCGGCAATTACAACGTTTTTCGTTGCGCTCTTTTTGCGAAAAATATCGCTTGCCGCGTCAATCACGTTTTTTGTAATCAGTGCGCTTTGTGCGCTCTACCTTTTAGGCGTGTTTGTCGAAAAATTCAAAAAACCCGCCGCCACCGCGCCCGCTTCAAGCGATTCTTTTGCTCAAAACGAATTGAGCGAACTCGAAAAATTCGTTGCCACGCATTACCCCGCGTTTGAAATTGGAAGCAAAAGCAACGAACTTTTTGAAATCGTCTACGAGGACAAAAAAGGCAACGTTTCAAAACGCAAAATCGAATATATTGCCACGCAAAAAGAGGGCAAAACGCTTTATTTATTAGCATTTTGTCACACTCTTTCAGATTTTGCCCGCTTTGAACTTGACCATATTATTCAAATCAAAGACAAACATGGCAAAATCATAGAAAACGCGCTCGCGTATTTTTCCGCGCGTCTATGAACGCTTTTCTTGCATTTCCAAAAGACTCGAAAGCAGCGGATTATACCAAAATTCCGCGTCTTTTCGGGTCATTTCTTTTGGGTCGGTCGGTAAATGATAATTTTGATAAATTTCAAGAATCATCACCAAAACGCCCTGGCACGCGGGGACGCGCGTTTTTTTTGCGTTTTGCGCAATCGTAACCTTTTTTAGAGCAAAAAACTCAATACCACCGATATAATTTTCCAATCGCTCCCCGCAAGGTCGGAAAACCAGCGCATCGGCTTTGCACACACCGCCGAAGCCATTGCCATCGCTTTATGAATTGAATCGGTATCTTTGTAGCCGTCCATTGCCATGTACGCGCGAACGTTTGGCTCAACTAAGCGCAATTTTTCACCCGCGCAATTTTCGGGGGAGCGCGTCGAAATCGTATACACAAAATCGCCGTCTTCCAAAACAAGCGAACCGTTTTCAAGTGCTTTTATAAGTAATTCTTTACCCTTGCCGTTTTCCTCGCCGTCAATATCGTGAATCTCTGCCCATTTTGCAAATTCTGATTCTGCCAATTCGCGCGGCATTACATTTTTTGATTCGCCCATACAAAACTCCTTTATTTTTGTTTACGTTTTTTACATAAAATCAAAAGCAAAAAAAACGGCAAGAAATCACCGCCGTTTTTTTTTGCTCATTTATTGCCGTTCAACTTTTCCGTGAATGGCAATTTCTACCGTTCCCTCTTTTACGTCAAATTCTGGTACGTCGGTAATTTGCCCCTCGCCAGAAAATACGTCGCCCGAGCAAAGGGTAAGCGTAAAAGATAACTGGTCAAACGAATCTTGACTTTCTTTCAAAAATTCAAGGTCGCCGCGAGCGGGGTCAATGACAAGCGTCAAACCCTCCACTTTTCCAACTTCCCGCGATTTTACCGAGCGCGAGCTTCCGTCTCCGTTCATTTTTTGCTCATTTGAAAACCCGCTCAACGTGATTTTTACGTCTGAATCAGCGTCGCACACGTATGTGCGCCCCTTTATGATAATCGACTCAGCGGGTCCTGATGCCTTTGCCATACTTTCCTCCTATTTCTTAAAATAAAACGATTAAAAGGGGCAAAACGCCCCCGTTTTTTTTACGCTGCACCGCCCACGTAAAACCCAAAGAACAAATCAGTTGAAACGATTTCAACGTTGCCCGAAAGTTTTACGGGAATCGTAGAATTGACGCGCTTTGGATTTTCCGAATCAATTTCTACAACCATGTTTTCTTTTGTGAATTTTGCGTCTGAAATCAATGCAAGGTTTTCGAGCGATTCCGCCATATTTGCGTACCAGGTTCTAAACGATTTCGGACGAATTGCATTCGGGTGACTTGAAACCGACGAATCTGGAAGCAGCGGCGCACCTTGCACTTCATCTTGTTCGTTAATGAGTCGAATATTGTAGATGATGTTCATCAACTTGACCGCATCCACAACGTACCGCCACGACTTAATTTTGCCCTCGTTTTCAGGATGCCAAAAAAGCACCGTGTCCGAAAGTTTTGCGCATGAACTTACCAAAACATTCGTTGACGCGCCTTTATTGACCGCGTTGTTTCTTGTCAAATACGATTCTTGAACCGTGCGATTTCCCGCAATCAGATTTGAGAAAAGACCTTTGTAATTTTGCGCGGGGTCACTGTCTGCCGTTGTCAAAATGTCCAAAAGTCCACGCGCACCAACAACCGCCTCCAATTCAGGCGAACCCGTCGATTGTACAAAGAAATTGATACGGTCGTTTTTGCGCTCGTCTGAAATTGCCGTGCGCGTTGCGTAATCAGCCGTACACCCATGCGCAACCAAAAGCGGGCGTTGAATCTGCCATGACCAGCGCGACTCTCCGAATGTTTGATACGTGTTCAAAAGCGTTTTTTCATCATAACCGAGCGTATTCAAAATGAACGTTTCCCACACGTCACCAAAAAGCGAAAGCGCGTTGTCAACTTTCAAAACGCCCGCGCCCCCGCTAAACGCAACGGCTGCAACCGAAAGTCCAACGGTTTCAATATCGTAAACGATTTTGATTCCGTTGCCCGTTTTTCCACTCCATTTTGCCGAAAGCGGAATATTGTAATAACTGCCCCCGCCTTCTGGTGTCTTTTGTTCAACAGTACCCGCGGAAACGGGCATTTCAACGCTTTTGTTGATTTCCTCTGCAATCGCTTTTGCAAAATCGGCGGCGGTCTCCCCCTCTGTAATGACAACAGAAATTTCTACGCCGCCAATGATAATTGAACCGCTCCCGTTTTTTGTTGCCACGCTGCCTGACACCGTGAGCGCACCCGTTGCTTTTGTCTTTTGCGCATCTGCCTCAAATGCCACGGGGTAAAACGTAACGGGAAACGTTGCTTGCGTTCCAGTTTTTGGAAACAGTTGCAACGCTACCAGATACGCAAGACTTCCCGCGCCCATTTTTTCAAGTACCGTTTGCGCGTCGGTTACTTCAAACGGCTCTAGCGTATAACTTGCATTGTCCGCGCCCTGCGCAATAACCGCCAATCGCTGCGGAAGCAGATTCGCGCCGCCTGTATTAAAATTTTTGAATGAAACATCGCACCCCGTAACACGGGCAATCGCGCTTTTTGTTACACCCATTTTTGACCCTCCATTTTGATTTTTATTGAACTTCGCCGTCTGCGTTTACTTTTACGCGGCAAGATTCGAGCAATTCGCCCGTTATAATGTCAACGTCTTCAAAATAAGACACTTCCATCAAAAGACGAACCACAATTACCGCAATCGCGCTTTCGTTGTTATCCCACGGCTCGCCCGCCTGGTATTGCGTGAGCAAATGCGAACCGACAACCCCGCGCAATCCTAGATACGTGTTTTCTTCATCTTGCAACACGCGCCGCACAATTCGCGCGGTTTTCCATGCGTTTTGACTTGCCGTTGTTACCGCATTTGCTGCCGCCGTAAAATTGCCCGCGCCGTAGCAATCGAGCGAAAACGTTGCTGTATGGTTACGGCGGTTTATCGTAGCCGAACCAGAATCAACCTTAACGCTATCTAAATGCACATTGACAAGCGGGAAAGGATTTTTTCTATTGTCAAGAGCCTGAAACACGGGAGACTCAAAATAAATGCGCGGAAATCGCTCCTCCGCGTTTTCCTCTTTTGTCTCCAACTCGCCGATTGCGCTTTTGAGCAAATTAGCAAGTTTTCCAGAAATCAATTCAATATTATCCTCTTTCATTCGCCTGTCTCTGTTTCTTTAGATTCGTCGGATTTCTCGGACGCTTCCGATTCGTTCGATTCGTCAATAAGCACCTCGCCTGATTCCGACAAATCGGCGCGTAAATAAACGCGCGTTATTGAAAGCATTAAATCTGGCGCGGCATAGGAAACCGCGTACCGCCGTTTGACCCCGTGCAAATCGGTAAAAACAAGCGTCCAACCGTCGCACGGGGCAACCGTGCGCCCGTCTCTTTGAACTTGCATTGACGGAAACGCCGCCGTTGCCGTGCGCCCCGCCGTTTGCGCCCCCTCCGCGTCAATAGAAAAACCAATATCGTCGATTATTCCAGAACACTCAAAAGCGCATCCGTTTTCGTCAATCAAAGTAAAAGCAACCCCGCCCTCGTCGAGCGAAAAAATGCGCTGCCCATCCTTTGCCGCAAGTTCCCTAAGACTCATTCTTTTTTCTTCCCGCTCTTTTTAGAAGTTTCTGTAGTGTTTTCTACATCGCTTTTAACGTTAGAAGTTTCTGTAGCAACAATCAGATTTTTATTTTTTGCATTTTCAAACGTTGTAGAATCCAAAAAATCCGATTCAGAAATTTCTTCCCCAGACGCAAAAATTTTGCCACCACTCACCAGCGCAACGCCGCCAACAATAAATTTCATGCGTTACCCCCGTTAAGCCAGCGTCAAACAACCCCAGCGTTCAAGAGAAACGGGAATTGAAAGCGGGCGACTCTTTGCTTCTACCACAAAACCGTCGCCTTTTTCGTACCAATAGACGCGGTTATGCACACGAATAAACGATTCCCCGTTATCGGTGTACGTGATTGTTTGCGGGAAAGCGTCCGAGAACGGTGCGCTCATGCCGCGCGACGGAACACCGCCGTACACTGTCCGAAAATCAAGGTCCTCTTCCCGTGGCAACACAATAATTTTTTTTGGGTCAAGGAATGGTACGGTTGTACCGTTTGGCATCGTGTATGAAGCATTGTACACGTAGATTTCAAGGCGGTGCATTCCAAACATTGCCCATCCGTAGTAAGTTTCACCCAAGCCGCGCCCCTGTGGAGAGAGCGAACCCAACCCCAAACCGTCGCGGACAACGTTTTTCTGGAACGTCGCGTCTGCTGCGAGCGTCTGAAAAGCCGTACTTGACATAATCAAATACGCAAGCGGACGCTCGCCGTCTGCTGCAACCGTATCGCAAAGCGCGGCAATGCTATCGCAAATGTTTGCCGCGCTCACCGCCGTCGGAAAGTGCGTTGCTTTTGCCCCAAAATCGAGTACAAAAGACGAATTGCCCTTGTCATCTTTCAAATCGAGTTTGCCCGTTTGCAAAATTTGCGCGTTTTGCACGTCAACTTGCAAACCAATCATATTGTGCATTTTGCGCAAAATACGGTCAGCAACGGGCAACGCTCGCAATTCCCAATCGGTATTGTTTTCGATTTCTTCGCTCTCGCCTGGAAGTCTGCGCGTCAAATCGTAGAGCATAATCGGCTCTTCAAGTCCAATGTAAGACGGACGAAAGCGTTTTTCGCTCCACTGGTCAGGCTGTACGACCACCGTACCCGTGCGAGCATCGCGCAACGTTGGTGCGATTACATCGCGCGCGGAAAACATATCGAACTCGATATAATCCGCGCTTGTATAGTCCTCTTCTCGGCTTTTGAACGGGCGGCTCAAAAGTCTCTTTTTTGGTGCTTCACGGTCATTGATAAATCCGCTTAATCTTTTTTTTCTAAATTCCATTGATTCCATCGTCTAGCCTCCATTCCTTTAGTTCGTTTTGACAACGTTTTTTGCAAAAATCGCATAATCGCGCAATGCCGCCGCCTGTTCATCGGTTGGCGCGTTTCCCGCCCAATCCAAAAGGTCGCGATTTACTTGCCCGCTAATGCACACGCGAACGGCAATATTTCCCGCCTGCGTGTATTTTTCATTTGAAACAAGCACACCGAGCGCACCCTTTGGAGTCGCGCCCGCAAGTTTGTATGACCCGTTTGAATAGTCCATTTCCAAAACGCTTCCCGTTTGTGCGCTCTCACCGCTCGAAAGAGCCAAAACCGCCGTTTCAAATTGGTTGTTACCCAAAAGCAAAACGTCTAAATTGTGCGTTTCGGTTTCATAATTTCCGTAAAATGCCTTACCCATCTTTTCCTCCTTGCCTTATATTCCCAAAAGAGCGCGGTCGAGTTTGTCAAAATAATCGCCGTTGTCGTCGAGTTCATTTTTTGGAACTGAAACGTCTGCGACTTTTTCATCTTTTGCAAGCGCATCGCGCATTTTTGCCGATACGTTAAAATCCATGAACGCATCAACAATCACTTCGTCCGACGGATTCGCACCGTCGGAAATACATTTAAGCGCGAACGCCCGCGCATCCGCGCTTCCCGACTTTTCCGCCATTGCCAAAAATCGCGCCGAACGTTTCCGTTCATTCGCCGCGCCCTCTTTTCGCGCTTCATCACAAATCTCTTTATAGAGTTCAGGATTTTGCGCTTTGAATTGCTCAAGATTCATTTGCAATTCCTCCGTTTTATTATTTTTAGAAAAACTTTCGTTTTCTTGCAAAGCCAATGCCACCGCGTCAAAATCGACGCTTTGCGCTTTTTCTTCCATTTTGCGAATCTTTGCATTACACGCGCCAAAACGCGCAAACGCCTCGCTCATCAATTCATCGCGTTCAAAATCGTTTTGAGTTGAAACGATTTCATCGGCAAACCCCGCCGTTAAAATTTCCTCGCCAAAAAACCATGTTTCTTCGCTCATCATTTTGAGCAATTTCTCTTGCGCAAAATGCGACTTTTTGGCGTACGCATTCACAATCAAATTGTCGATTTTAGAAAGCAACGCGCCCTCTTTTTGCATTTCGTCCGCATTGCCAACGCACAACCCCCACGCTTTATGAATCATAAAAACGCTATTGTCCTCGCACGAAACCACCGCGCGAGGCAACACCGCGCTCGGCGCGAGCGCAATAACGCTTGCCATGCTTGCCGCCATGCCTTTTATATACGTTGAAACGGAAAAATCGGCGTGGTTTCTGCAAAAATCGCGAATTTCGTTGTAAATTGCCACACCCTCCCACACGCTACCGCCAGGGGAGTCAATCACAAATCGCACAGTTTTATCAATCGCGTTTTCTACCTCTTTTAACGCGGCGCGAATTTGCGTAGCGTCAACCGTTCCGTTTTCGCCGCAGTCTTTACAAATTTCGCCCTCTATCAAAATATCCATTTTGTTTTTCCCTCTTTTTGAAAAAATTATCACCGCAAAAATAAAAGCAACCTATCCCATAAACCAAAAAAAAATGAACTTTCACTCTTGCACTGGTTGAGCCTGTCGAAACCACCCGCCCGCTCATACTTTTTACATTTTTTTTCTCAACCCCCCCTCTTGACTAATACGCCTTTTATGCGTATAATAATAATCGTGGAGGACGAAATGACAAAGCTCGAGCTTGAACGGAAGTTCATCAAGGCCGGCTGGTCGCTTGTTCAAGGCGCGAACCATGAAAAGGCGGTTTCGCCAGACGGCAAAAAGAAGATTTCCATTCCACGACACAGGGGCGACATCAAGAAAGGTACTGCCCTTGCGATTCTGAAAGAAGCCGGACTTCTCTAAATCGGCGGCGGGGAGCAATCCCCGCGTTTTTTGGAGGTCTTTATGAAATATGTGTACCCTGTGATTTTTGAGGAAGCCGAAGAGGGCGGCTACAATGTGAGCGTTCCCGACATTCCCGGCACCTTCACTTGCGGAGACGACATGGCGGAATCTCTTGAAATGGCGGAAGACGCCATGGAGATGATGCTTGCCGACTACGAGGACGAGGGAAAGCCAATCCCCGCGCCGTCTGCAATCAGCGACATCAAAACGGACGGCATTGTTTCCCTTGTCCGCGCCGATACGGACGCTTGGCGTATGCTTATGAATAACACTGCCGTCAAGAAAAACTGCACGCTCCCCGCATGGCTCAACAGCAAGGCGGAGAAAGCGGGCGTGAACTTCTCGCAAGTTTTGCAAGACGCGCTCAAAAAAATCCTGGGCGTTTCCGAGCCAAAGACCGCCATTGCCTGACCCCGCGGCAGGGCTTGCCCCACCAAACCGCTCAGACATTTTCACCCCCTTGCCTCCTCTTGCTTGGCGGACAATTCTTTGACTATGCCCCGCTCCCTTTCGGACAACTCTATGACTATCGCTTTTGCCGCATCCGCCCGTGCTTTTGCCGCATCCGCCCGTGCTTTTGCCGCATCCGCCCGTGCTTTTGCCGCCGCAAATTCCTCCGCCTTTTGGTCGGAAACGAGCAAATGCTTCCCGAAAAGGTCTTTGGGAAGCCCGTCAAGATGTCTGGTTAGCCTCGCCTCGCTCCTCTTTACCACGAACCTTTCCCCGCCGTTAACGAGCTGGTGCATTTCGGCGACTCCCAGCACATTTTTTGGGTATGCGTTTTTCAAAAGCCTCGCTTTCCGTGGCTTCAAACGCTCCAGGCTCGTTTTAAGCTCGGGGGCGGTAATCAGCAGTATGTCCGCAGAAAGCAGGTTCGTGACGAAGTTTGTCTTCACAACCGCGCCGTTGGTGTAGACAATATCGGCGTTCGCGACAACAGCCGTGCAAATATCCGCTTTATGCGTGCAAATCAGCGCGGGAGAGAAAAGAAAGAACTTCACGCCCTCCCCGACATAGAATTCTATGATGCCGCTCAGAATTGAGAAGGGCGGGTTGTCAATCACCACGCCGTCGTCGGGGTACTCGCAGTTCTTGTAGTCGCCGCCCGGATAGAACGGGCGGATTATCTTCTTGCCATTGAGCGGACAAATCGTATTCACATAATTAAGGACTTCCTCGTATACGTCGCGCGGGGTGTAGCAGTCATCGGTCGTCTTTGGCGCGTCCGTGAACTTCTTGACGAAGCTCTCGTAGTCGTAGAACTCTGCCTTTGTTTTCTTTTTTCTAGGAGAAAATATTTCTATATCGTCGAAAAGATAGCCTTGATTTCCCATAAAAAATCACCCCGCTTCCATCGTTTTTTTTTCTAAAACCCCCTTGACGTACCACGCTTTAACGTGGTACACTGTAACCATCTAAAAGACAAGGAGTTGAATATGTCTAGCAAAGAATTTGAGTTGCTGCTTTCGCTGATTATCTCCATGCTGAAAGACGGCAAGACGCAAGAGGTCATCGCGCTTTTGGAGAATGTCTATGAAAAAGCGGATGAGGATTCCAGAAAATAACATCAAAGCAAGCGGTAGCGATACCGCCTTGCTTTTTGAGAAAATGAAACTGAAAGAACTGCGTAC